>TBL_comb47_HYPODRAFT_10002378_pt1 | contig 23284 bp, 21 predicted proteins | sample TroBogypolimnion_40_FD_10682 | JGI IMG/M metagenome (IMG submission 10682)
GACAAGGACTGCCCCATTTGCAAAAACCTACCCGCCAACTGGGAGGTATTTGATGAAATCTACCAGTTCTGGGCGCCCGCCGATAAGGAGAATCCCCGCGCTCACCAGATTTTTGAACGCTCGACCGTGCACGGCTTGTTGACGCTCGATAAACACCCCAACAACGGCAAACCGGGCGATTACCCGGTCTCCTGGTGCAAGGAATTCGGCAAAGGCCGCGTCTTCTACACCTCCCTTGGCCATCGGGAGGACGTTTGGGATCCGACCTGGGAACGGGATCGCAAGAACTCGAAGGAAGTCGCCGAGGCCTATCAGAAGCACATCCTGGGTGGCATCAAATGGGCTCTTGGGCTGGAGCCGATGAACGCCAAGCCGTAGGACCCCCACCAATCGCGGGCCGCCAATGGCTGCCGTAACCTGGTCACCTATGGCTGGGCGGTGGCCTGAGCGGGCTGGTAGATGAATGAAGCAACGGATATGAACGATCACGACGTAAAAGCCGCCGATACCAACCGGCGCGACTTTCTCAAAGGCGGGTCGGTGGCGACACTGATGGGCCTGATGGGTGGGGTTCGCCTCTTTGGCCAAACCGCTGCCGAACCCGCGCCGGTTGGCAAACCGGCGGTGGCGAAATACAAAGTGGGGGTCATTGGCCTTGGCCGTTGGGGCCGCGAGGTTCTCAACACCCTGGCACTCGCGCCTCAGGCCGCGGTGGGCGCCTACCAGGTAGAAGTCGCCGCGATTTGCGACAATTATCCTTCCTCCGTTCGGCGCGCGGGTGAGGTCGTGCCGGGTGCCGCCAAGACTGAGGATTATAAGGTCATCCTGGAGAACAAGGACATCCCCGCGGTGATCATCTCCACCCCGACCCACAAGCACAAGGACATCGTCCTGGCGGCCCTGAAGGCCGGCAAGCATGTCTATTGCGAAGCTCCGCTGGCCAACAACCTCGCGGACGCCCGCGAGATCGCCCTGGCCGCCAAAGCGTTTCCTCGGCAAATCTTCCAAGCCGGTCTGCAGGATTTTTCGGACCCGGAGCGTACCTTCCTTCTGCCCTTCATCCGTTCGGGCGGCTTGGGCAAGAACGTGATGACCCGTGCGCAGTTCCATAAGAAGTACTCCTGGCGGCAGCAGTCCCCCAACACCCAACGCGAGAAAGACATCAACTGGTGCCTGGACAAGACCGTTTCACTGGGGTTGTTGGGCGAGGTTGGCATCCATCCTCTGGGCCAGGCGGCCTGGTTCCTGAACGCTAAACCGGCGGCTATCACCGCCTTCGGCTCCATCCTGGTTTACACCGATGATGGCCGCGATGTGGCCGATACGGTTCAAGCCATCTGCGAGTTTCCCGGCGGCATCCGCATGACCTACGATGTCACCCTCGGCAACTCGTTCGACGGTAACTACGAGATGTTCTACGGGACCGACGGAGCGCTCATGCTCCGCGACAGCAAGGCCTGGATGTTCAAGGAGACCGACGCCGCCCTCGGGGGCTGGGAGGTCTATGCCAGCAAGACACGCTTCTATAACGAAACCGGCATCGCGCTCATGGCCGGGGCCAGCAAAGGCAAGGTCTCCACTCCCACAGCCGCCGAGGAGAGCCCCGCGCTCAAGAACCCCCTCTTCTATTCCCTGGGCAACTTCGTCAGAAACTCCAGCGACTACACCAACGCCATCGCCGACTACACCGCCAATTTCGGGGATGACCAGGACGGACTGCTCAAGCACCTGAACGAGAATGTTCACAAACGCGCCGCCGCAGGTTTCCTCGAGGGCTATCAGGCGACCGTCACCGCGGTCAAAGCCAGTGAGGCGGCACTGACCGGCAAACGGGTCGAGATTGCCCCGGATTTGTATGAATTGAAATAAGTGTTCCTGCGTCCAATAACGCCGTAGCACCCGATACGCTAACCTAACGAACAATACCAAGATGAAAATTCGAACACTGATCGCGACTAATGCCGCACTCCTGCTGGTGGTGGCCTTTTCCTCGCAAGCGGCTGACAAGATTCTGTTTAGAGCTAAGCCGGGAAAAGACATGAAGATGCGGCTCGAAGGCACATCGACCGTTCACGACTGGCAGGTTGAGGGGCCGATCATCGGCGGCTCGCTCGAGGTGGGTGCGGGATTTCCGACCGAGCCCGGCCAAGCGGCTACCCCCGGTAAAATGGATGCTATTGCCGATGTGCGGATCCCCGTCAACTCGCTCAAGAGCATCGAAAAAGATGGCAAACCTTATAGCGACAAGATGGACGAGATCATGATCGGCAAGCTCAAATGCCCCCCGAACCGGTTCATCACGTTCCATCTGACCGAACTGGTCCTCAAGGAGACCGCGAAGGCCAAGGACGCCCCTTATATCTTCGAGGCCAAGGGTGAACTCGCTGTCGCGGGCACCACCAACAAGATCACCATGCCGGTGGAGATCACTCCGTTGGGCGACAAGAAGCTCAAGATCACCGGCACCACGTCCGTGAGCATGAAGGATTACGGTGTTGAAGCTCCCGTTCTGGTCGGCATTCTCAGCACGGGCGACAAAGTGAAATTGATCTTCGACTGGCCGGTGGTTGCGGCCGCGCCCGCCGCCGCGAAATGATCAGCTTTCGAACTTGAGGTGTCCGAAGCAGCCCGGTCGGTGGAAATTGAATTCATCGACCGGTGCCCACGAAGCCCAGTGGGGATGGGATACTTCCTCCGCGCATTTGTAGAAATTTCCTCGCCAGGTTTGTCCCGGTACGCTCGATAGGGGGCCTGAGTAATGTTCGAGGGCCCCCCAGGGAATGAAGAACCGCAAGGTCCAGGTGGTGGGTTCCGTTAGTTCCGGATCGACGAGCGGCGGCAAAGAAGAACGCGCCCGGATGGTCTGACCGATCACGGGGGGCACCTGCGTGAACTCCTTGAACCCCTCCGGAGTTCGCTCGGGATTCACGATGTGTGAGCAGAGGAAGGCCCCTCCGCAGTTGAACTCGAAATTGAAGTAACCTCGATCCGGCTTCGGTTGGACGAAAAACTCGACGCAACTATCCTTCCAGACTTGGTCGAAATACCGGGTCCTGACGCAGCGCACGTAACGATCCTGTACCCGGAAAATGCCCTGAATCCCATCCCCGTCATAGAGCAGGCGGGCGAAGGTCCGGGGTCGGTGCGAGCTGCTCTCCGGGCGGAATGAGGCGACCTCGATGGTCTGGGCGCCAGCCCAGCCGCTATCCTCCCAGAGCGGCGAGAGGCCCATGGACAGTGGCGCCCGGCGCACCTCGCAGACCGGAAGGGAGGCTGACTCTGCTTCCACGTTCAAAGGGCTCGTCGGCACAAAAAACCCGCGGCGTGAGCCGCGGGTGCTGTTTCAAAAAAAACGGAGTGAACTAGGCGGCGTTGTCACCAATCGCTTCGACGGGGCAACCCTCTTTGGCCTCTTTGCAGCGCGTCTCTTCTTCCGGCGATTCCGGCTGTTTGAACACGTAGGAATAACCGCCATCCTCGTTGCGCTTAAAGTTATCCGGCGCCGTTTCGCGACAGAGATCGCAATCAATGCACTGGTTGTCGACGTAATATTTGCCGGGGGTATTCTCCGAGTATTTATTTGCTGCGTCAGCCATAAAATTATTTTCTAAGTTACTGCAAAGTATGATCACGGCCGACCGACATGGCAAGCTCATTTCAAAAAAATATGGAGTTGAGGCCGGGGCTAAGGGACCACGGAAGGGATTGCCGCTTAAGCTCAATGAGGGCCCTCGGGTGGGCCGAGGTTTTGGCTGGCGAGGGCTGGAGACTTGGCCAATACTCGGCGGGTGTTGAAATGGGCCAAGTTCTTCATCGCGCTGGTGCTGATGCCGCTCTGTCTGGGTGCGGTCGGTGCGCTTTGGAAGGTGGTGCGCGCCAGCGGGCATGCGGATACCATTTGGGTGGCCTTCCTGGCGGGGGCGGCCTGCTGGCTGGTGGTTTTTCTGATGCTGCCCAAGCCGATGTGGATCTACGTGTTTGGGCACGAACTGACCCACGTGCTTTACACTTGGCTCTTCGGCGGCCAGGTGAAGAAGTTCAAGGCCTCTGCCAAGGGGGGGCAGGTCGTCGTTACGAAGAACAACTTCGTCATTTCCCTGGCCCCTTACTTCTTCCCTTTATACGCCGTGCTGGTAGTGCTGTTCTTCCTCACCGGTCACCTAATTTGGAACTGGACTCGCTACACCGTCTGGTTCCATTTGCTGTTGGGGGCGGCCTACGCCTTTCACGTCACGCTGACCTGGCACATCCTCCAAGGCAAGCAATCCGATCTGGTTCAGCACGGGTACATTTTCTCGGCGGTCGTGATTGTGCTCGGGAACCTCGGCTTGCTGTTGGTGGGAATTCCGCTCCTCACGGCGCGGGTCGGTGGTGCTGACGGCGCTTAGTTGGTGGCTGCAAAGCACTGAGACCGTGCTCCGCCGCTTGGCGGGAATTATCTGATCGGTGTTGGCGATGGTCGCCAGTCTTACCGGAGTCGCTTTTTCCACCGGGCCAACTGTCGTTTGACCTCACGCGTCCCTGGGGCGCCGGTAAGCTGGCGCCGGTCCATGGCGCGCTCTAAGTCGTACGTTTCGTGGGCGTCGGCTCCGAAGGTCTTTTCGACGGACTGCATTTCCTCAAGGGTGAGTCGGTCCAGTGGCTTTCCAGCGGTCTCGGCGAGTGCCACCAGGGCGCCGACCGCGTGGTGGGCCTGCCGGAACGGAAGACCCTTCCGCACCAGATAGTCGGCCAAATCGGTGGCGAGCAGGGCCGGGTCTTGGGAGGCCGAGCGGCAGACCCCACGGTTAGCGGAGGTGTTTTCCAGCATCGCGGCCACGATTCTGACGGTGGCGCGTACGGTATCCACGGTATCAAACAGCCGCTCCTTGTCTTCTTGCAGGTCGCGGTTGTAGGTCAAAGGCAGACCCTTGAGCAGTGTGAGCAAGGCGACCAGGTTGCCGATGACCCGGCCACTCTTCCCGCGGGTGAGTTCGGCCAAATCGGGGTTCTTCTTTTGCGGCATCAGAGACGAGCCGGTGGTATAGGCGTCGGCGATGCGGATGAAATTGAACTCGGCGCTGGACCAGAGGACGAGGTCCTCGGCCAGGCGCGAGAGATGCACTGCCAGCAGTGCCGCGCTGGCGCAGAACTCGATCGCGAAATCCCGATCGCTGACGGCATCCATCGAGTTTTGCGTCACCCGAGGCCGGCCCTTGGAATCGGTGAAGCCGAGGAGGGAGGCGGTGAACTCGCGATCCAGGGGCAGGGTCGAGCCGGCCAGGGCGCCGCTACCCAGCGGGCACACGTTCGTCCGCTCAAGACCCTCCTGGAGGCGCTCATCGTCCCTGGCGAGCATTTCCACGTAGGCGAGCAGGTGATGCGCCAGATAGACGGGTTGAGCGCGCTGCAGGTGGGTGTAGCCGGGGATGATCACGGCTATCTCCCGTGCTGCGAAACCGGCCAAGGCACCTTGAAGCCAGCGGATTTCAGCGCGCAGCGCTTCGGTTTCATCCCGCAGCCAAAGGCGCATGTCCAAGGCGACCTGGTCATTCCGGGACCGGGCTGTGTGGAGTTTGGCGCCTGCTGGCACGCGCCGGGTCAGTTCCGCTTCGAGGTTCATGTGGACATCTTCGAGCTCAGCCCGCCACGGAAAGGTCCCCGCTTCGATGTCTTTGGCGATGGCTTGGAACCCGCTGCGAATCGCCTTCAACTCGCCGGCTGTCAGCAAACCGACCTTCTGGAGCATCGTGGCGTGAGCCAGCGAGCCGCGAATGTCCTGCCTCCACAGGCGCCGGTCGAAAGAAATGGACTCGGTAAAACGTGCCAAATCCGCCGCGGGTCCACCGGTAAACCGGCCGCTGCGAGACACTGGAGGAGTGGTCTTCATTATGTTTGTAACGCGTTGAATCTGGTCCGAAAGCGTCCGTTTGTCACGGAAAAGCCACCGGGTCGTGAGGTTTGATCGGGCTTTCCGGAGGCATTCGGGCTAGGTTGAGCGCGCATGAGATCTCAGGTCTGTGGTTCACGGTTCGTCCGATTGGATTTTGTCGCTCCGGCGATTACCCGGCTGGCGCTTTCGGCACTGCTGGCCGTCGTGCTGTGCTGGCCAGCGGGGGTTCTAGCCGCTGCCGCCTCCGGGCCAACCCTCCACCTCAGCGACGGCCAGGGCGGATCCGGGGAGAATTCAGTGGCCGACTTCATGTATTTCGTGCCGCTCATCTCACCGGAACCGGTTTCGGTGGCCACCGAGGCGGGCGTCGAGCATCGGGTACGGATGCTCGCCATCACACGGCGCGAAAAATCCAAGTCTTTTCTTGTCAAAGCCGAGTATGAGTTTATCGGTTCAGGACTCCACCAGAGCCTGGTGGAATGCACCAACGCGGTCCAGCGCCACCAGAGCAAGCTCAAGCATGGGGGCAAGCTCGAACATTTGCTCTCCGCCATCATGGTGCATGGACCCGGCAAGGGCACCATCGAGATTGAAGGCGTCCTCACCAATGGGATCCGGCAGGTCACCGAAGTGCGCCTGCGCTTCAATGCCCACGGCCAAACCAGCCCGGTAAGCATCGCGTTGCACGACGTCGACTTTCGCGACGGCGCGGTCCGCAGTTTTAATGAGGTCGTCGCCCGGGTTAACACCTTGAGTTTTCACCGCAAAGATGGACGGCCTAAGATGGAGGTGACCGTGGCCTCCCTCAAGGCGAAGGAGGCCAAAGACAGTTTCTGGCAGAATCTCAAGGGGGGCATCAAGGGCTTGGCGGTCAACCTGCTCATCCCGCCCTTGGAGGTCGCTCCATGCGGTCACGACGCGATGATCGAGTTTGGCCAAGCGTTCGCTTCGCAGGCGGCCCAGTTCACTTTCCCCTTGGCCACCAATCTGGTGTCCACCCCGACGCAGTCTCCTTGACGGCGTCGGCTCACGGAGGACCAGCCCGGTGCTCGCGCGGGTCCCCGCTGAACGAGCTTTCCCGAAAAGGGATCATGAGCTAGGTTCTGCGCCGTGACTTACGACGTCTCTTTGGATGAGTTATCGCAGCGGGTGTGGGATGGCGCGCGCATCGGCCCGACCGAGGCGCTGCGGCTCTATCACCTGCCGCTTGAGGAGTTGGGGGCGCTGGCGGATCGCCGACGGCGGCTCGCCAAGGCGGCCGCCTATGACGGGCGCGGCAACGAGATCGTAACCTACATTGTCGATCGCAATATCAATTATACCAACGTCTGCAATGTCTATTGCAAATTCTGCGCGTTTTATCGCACGGAAAAAGACACGGATGCCTACGTCATCACCCTGCCGGAAATCGATCAGAAGATAGAGGAAACCGTGGCGTTGGGGGGCACCCAGATCCTCCTCCAAGGGGGGCACCATCCCCGCCTCACCAAGCAATGGTACTTGGATCTCCTCTCGCACCTGAAGCACCGCTTTCCCCAAGTCAACATCCACGGGTTTAGCCCCAGTGAGTTCGTCCATTTTCGGGAGGTGTTCCAGGAACCCTTGGAGAAGATCATTGCTGATTTTGTCGCCGCGGGGCTAGGTTCCATCCCGGGCGGCGGCGGCGAAATTCTGGTCGACCGCGTTCGCGAGCGCATTTCCCCGCTCAAGGCTCGGACCGATGACTGGTTGGAGGTGATGGACATCGCTCACCGATTGGGGCTGAGTTCTTCCGCGACGATGATGTTCGGGCACGTCGAAACGGTGGAGGATCGGATTGAGCACCTCGATCGCGTCCGTGCCCAGCAGGATCGCAGCAAAGGGTTTACCGCGTTCATCGGCTGGACGTTCCAGGCGGAGCATACTAAGCTGCGGGCACCGACGGTGGGCGCGCACGAGTATTTGCGCACGCAGGCCCTGGCGCGCATCTACCTGGATAATTTCCCCAACGTCCAGAGCTCCTGGGTGACCCAAGGCCAAGGCCTGGGCCAGGTGGCCTTGAAGTTCGGCGCTAATGACCTTGGCAGCATCATGATTGAGGAAAATGTGGTTTCCCAAGCCGGGGCGGCTTTTCGTATGACCGTCAACGACATGCGCCGGCTGATCGCTGACCTCGGTTACGAGCCCCGGCAAAGGGATAACTGGTACGCGCTTTGTTCCTGATCACCAAACGCTTCGCGACTTGGGCGCCGCAGCCCTCCTCCGCGAGGCTTTTGGAGAGTTCCGCGATCGCCGAACCGTGTTCTCCGGCGAACCGGGACGACAACCTCACACGCCCCGGCACCAATGCTCAGCCGAACTGTGGTGCCCCGGAGTGGCCATGCGGCTAAAGCGGAGTGCGGCCTTCCTGCCGCCTCAACGCACGACATTTCCCGCGCCGCCAAGCCCGTCGGGTCCAGCCGCAACGCGGGCCGCGATCAAAAGGAGGCCGCCGGCGATGACTGCGGAAGCTATCGCGATCGTTTTGGCCAGGGGTTTTCCATGAAGCAGTTCATCGGCCTTTTCCGCGAGGACGCCGGTTTTGCCATAGTACATCTCGACCTGCCGCACCTGCTTGCGCGAATCGAGCAAGGGGAGCGAGTCTGCGGGATTCACCACCCGGCTGGCCGCAATCTCGCGTTCGGTTCGGTCCTGGTCGTACCAAATCCAAGCACCGCTGGCGAAACCGGCCAGCAAAATGCCAAGGGCGGCCCACTGGAGTGCCAAGCGCAGTTGGGCAGGGGGCCTGGAAAGTAACCAACGGCTCATCATCCGTCAGGACCTTGGCACATCCGTCGCCCTCGTTCCAGTCGATTTCCCTCCCGAAAGAATCTCCTCGAAAAACCCGCCCTGTGTGGGCAATCTGGGCGCACGATGGCAAAACGATTTTCCCTCTGGGGTGGCCTGGGCGTCGGCTTGGGCCTGGCCACCCTTTTCCTGGCCATACCAGCTTGGGCGGCGAGCTATTACGTGAAGCAGCCGAGTTGGTGCGAAACGGTCCTCGCCTCACGGGTCGCGCTGGCCCGCGCCGGCCTGGCGGCCGCTGAGGAGGTGGAGGCCGCGCGCCGGATTTGGTTCGCGGTGAAAGAGGATTATCCGATCGAGTGGGATTGGGCCATGCAGGACGCGGGTGGTCAGTTCGATCCGTGGTTTCGGACGGCCGGCGTACCGGACCTTGATCGGCGGATGATGGAGAGAGTCGCGGCTGACTTGGGGGCGCCGGGCCGGTCTTTCGCCGCCCAAGCCGAGCAACTTGTCCAGGCCAAGGTGCCTTCCGGGGACCGGCGCTGGCTGGACCTTTACGTCAAGGCGTGCGAGCTGCGGCGCCGACAGCGGCTCCGAACCGTGGTCGCCCAGGCCCCCCGAATTATCTTTGTAAAACACCACACCGTGCGCCCGTCGTTCTTTGCCTACACCGAGGGGTTGTCCGACGCCCAAAACGAGCGTCATTTCCTCCCGGGAAGCGAATTGTGCTTGCTGGAGGTGGACGGGCTCGAGGTGCGATCCTTGGTCAAGGATCCTACCGGGGCTATCCGTGACCCGGCGGTTTCCTGGGATGGCCAGCGGGTGATGTTCGCCTGGAAGAAATCGCTCGATAACGACGATTATCACCTTTACGAGCTGGATATGCGGTCCAACCAGATCGTCCAGATTACCTCGGGATTAGGTTATGCCGACTACGAGCCCGCTTACTTGCCCAATGACGACATCATTTTCGCCTCAACCCGTTGCGTGCAGACCGTCGATTGCTGGTGGACGGAGGTCAGCAATCTCTACACCTGCGATGCAAAGGGCCGGTTTCTGCGCCGCCTGGGCTTCGACCAGGTGCATAGCATCCATCCGGAGGTCACCGAGGACGGGCGGGTGATTTACACCCGCTGGGATTACAACGACCGGGGACAGATTTTCACCCAAGCCCTGTTTCAGATGAACCCGGACGGGACGAGCCAGACGGAGTATTACGGCAACAACTCATGGTTCCCCACGACCATGGTTCATGCCCGCGGCATCCCGGGCACCGAGAAGGTGATGGCCGTGCTGTGCGGCCATCACACCTCGCAAGCGGGCAAATTAGCCGTGATCGACCCGTCGGCCGGCCGCCAGGAAAACAGCGGGGTCCAACTGGTCGCACCCGTTCGCCCGACCCCGGCGGAGCGGATCGACGCCTACGGCCAAGTGGGCGAGCTGTGGCAGTATCCCTACCCGTTGAACGAGAACGAGTGTCTGGTGACCTACGCGCCCTTGGGCTGGGATCACCCCCCGCGCCGCCGGGATGACGCCGCCTTCGGCATCTATTGGATGGATCTCCAGGGCCACCGTGAGTTGCTCGCCGCCGATGCCAGTATCCCTTGCTGTCAGCCCGTGCCCCTGGCGGCTCGACCGCGGCCGTTCGCACGTTCCAACCGTGCCTTTCATAACCTACCCACCGGCACCTACTATTTGCAGGACATTTATGTCGGGCCTGGCCTGGCCNGCGTTCCTCGCGGAACGGTCAAGAAGCTCCGTGTCGTGGGCCTCCAATACCGCGCGGCCGGCGTGGGCAACAACGGCAGCGGGGGGCCGGGCGGCGCCGCGCTTGTGTCCACTCCCATTTCGATCGGCAACGGGGCCTGGGACGTGAAAAACGTGCTGGGCGAGGCCAAAGTCTATGAGGACGGTTCCGCCTTGTTTACCGTTCCCGCCCGAACCCCGGTCTATTTCCAGGCGGTGGACGCTCGCGGCTGCGTGGTTCAGACGATGCGAAGCTGGAGCACTTTGCAGCCCGGCGAGTACTTCGGTTGTGTCGGCTGCCACGATCACAAGAATACCGCACCACCGACGGAGAATTACGGGTTCAGCCTGGCCATGAAGGCCGGCCCTCAGGCCCTCGATCCGTTCTATGGGCCGCCGCGCGGTTTTAGCTTTCCCAAAGAAATTCAACCGATCCTGGATGCCCACTGCGTCCGGTGCCACCATGACCGCAAACCGGTCCAGGAGTTTCTTGCCGGCATATCTGGCGTTCGGGTCCTCCAGCCCAGCTCGCCGGCCGCCGCCTCGGGTGGCGGCGCCAAGGATGAACCAGCTTTCAGTCTTTCGGGGGACAGCAACGAAGACAGCTCCGCCAAGCGTAAATGGAGCGATGCCTACCTAGTGCTGACCGGAGCCCAACCGGATCGCCGTGAGTTTGCCATGCAAGCTTTCCGCGGCAACCCCCAGGGCCGAGTCGTCAACTGGCTCAGTTCTCAGTCCGCGCCCGAATTGCAGTCTCCGTACTCCGGCGGTTCGGCCAGGAGTGCCCTGCTGCCGTTGCTCGAAAAAGGCCACAAAGAGGTCAGGCTCTCACAGGAGGAACTGGACAAAATAGCCTGTTGGATCGATCTCGCGGTGCCCTACTGCGGCAGCTATATCGAGGCCAACGCCTGGACCGAGGCGGAGATGAAACGCTATGAACGGTTTGCCGAAAAGCGGCGTCAGATGGAGGTCATTGACCAGGAGAGTATCCGAGCCCTCCTGGGCCTGAAGGACCCCAGCAACCCGTATCGCGGCGGCATGGGGAGATAGCCCCGCCTAGGGCAGGCTTGCCAGCAGGAACCGCTCGGTGCGATCGAGATCCTGGCCGAGGCGATCAAACTCCTCGGCGAGGGGCGACACCACGGAACGAGTCACGGTCTGCGCCATGAACTCGCTAACGGTGGGGGCCGAGAGCGTGGCTGGGGCGGGAGGCGGGACCGGCTGGTTTCGGAGTGCGAGCGTTGGGGTTTTGTGCCAGGGGGCCGCCAGGAGCAAAGCCAGACTAGCAGCGGCGCCGGCTGCGGCGAGCCATGCGCCAACGCCCCAGCGCGGTTTCGGCGCGGTTGGCTGGCTCTCGGCTCGAACCGAGCGCATGATCGCCCAGTGCAGGGTGGCCGGAATCTCGCTGGTGGCCGGCCGGCGTTTCAGGGTGTCGCCAAGGGCCAGGGTCGTCGCTAAGAAGCGCGCCGCCTCGGGCGAGGCAACAGCCTTTTTGCGCAAGGCCTCTGGGATGGGTTTGCCCGCATCCACAGCAGAGGAAAGTCTGAATTTAAGAAGCCAGGTTCGCATGTTTATCCTTTCTCAGGGGATGGGGCAGAACCGCCAGCGGGGGATCGGGGCGGACGGGGCTTTGAGTGCGTGACGACAACGCGGTTTTTCCGAGTTCGCGCCCGAGCGCATGGCGAGCGCGGAAGAGCAGTACTTTGACATGGGTCTGAGTTTTGCCCAACACGGGCGCGATTTCGGCCACGCTGAGGTCTTCGACATAACGGAGCCACAGGGCTTGAAAGTGGGTTTCGGGGAGACGTTGGCGAGCTAGATGCCACAGGTTCCGGCCTTCTTCCTCGCGGGACAGGAGTTCGAACGGGTCGTCGAGGTCCTCGGGTTCTTCCGCCGGCGAGGTGTCGGCCAGGCGGGGTGCGGAGCGATAGCGGTCCAGGCATTTCCGGCGAGCGATGGTGAATAGCCAGGGCGCGAAGGCCTGGCGAGGGTCAAATTGGGCAATCGCCTGGAAGGCCCGAACGAAGGTGTCCTGGGTTACCTCCCGCGCATCGGTCGGCGGTTGACCGGAATTACTGACGAATCCATAAACCCGCCCCTCATAGCGATAGACCAGTTGCTCAAAGGCCTCGAGGGATCCGGCCTGGGTTTGCCGGGCCAGATCCTCATCGGAGAGCATTTCGAACGGGGCGGTCATCGGTTTCGGCCGCTTCGGGGACGCCCACCGGGGAGGTGAGGTCGACCGTTAGCGTCGTTACTGTTTGGCGGCCTTTTTGGCCGCATCGGCTTTCATGGCCGCGATCACGTCGGCGGACGACATGGTCAAGTTGATGATGACCGAGGCGCCGTCCTGCTTGAGGGAGACGGCGTTGACGACTTTGGTGGTTTCTGGGCTTGAGGTCTGGAGTTTGCCCAGGGCAATCAAACCTTGGCCGATTGAGCCCATGAGTTGGGCGGTTATTTCATCGTTGGCCTGGAGGGTGAGCGTGGCTTTGGTTTGTCCTTGCGCCTCACCCATATCCAGGCTGATGAGTTTGGAGAGACGGAACATGGCCGCATTGGGGTCCGTATCGGGCAGGTCGAGTTTGCGCGCGCTGCCCTGGATGAAACCAGCATTGGCGCCCAATTGAGGGAAGTTGGTGCTGTTCGCGAGGGTGGGGGAGACGCCATCGATGACGTCCATCGCGGCGGCGACGGCGGCTTGGCGTTGACCGAAGATGACCCGGGCGCCGATGATCGCGGCATAGGTGCGGGGGCGGACGCCGTTCTGGGATTTCTTATTGGCGTCAATCCAATGGTGAATGACATGGGAATTGTGGGGCTGGCTCTGGTAATCCTCGGCTGCCTTGGCCAAGGTCACCAACCGATCTGCATCGAAATCGCTATAAACTATCAGGACGCCGTCCTCGGGGGTGGAACTGGTGCCATAGAGGGTAAGCGCGTGGAGTTGTTTCTGGAGGTCGAATCCCACGATGGCCTGGAAGGCCGCGAGTTTGGCCTGGGCTTCAGGTTTGGCCAGTTCGCCTTGCAGGTATTGGCCGATGCTGGTGGCCAGCAAGGCGTCCACATCGATATGAGCCACCCAGGCCGGGTCGGCGGCCAGGTCGCTGCGCTTCAAGGGGGTGGCGGTCGCGGTCAGGCTCGCTGCCAGGAGGCATCCGGCGGCCAAGGTCAATCTCCGTATATGCGTGTTCATGTTGTTCTTCCGTCGTTCGGTCGTTGTCTGGCGAGGCGCCCCAAATCGGGGCGCCCCTTCCACTGAGGATACGGGGACCAAGGCTCGGCGGTTACATTAATTTCTTGAACCTGGCGTCGAGGGCGAGGTGCTTGACCAGTTCTTTGATCTTCTGTGCCTGGTGCCGGTGGGCCAGGAGGGTGGCGTCATCCGTCTGCACCAGAATGGCATCGTGGATGCCGACGACCGCAATTGGGGTGCGGTGGGCTCGGGTGCGGGCGTCGAAAATGATATTGCGCGCGGCGTCGACGTGAATGAAATCAGCCACGGCGCAATTGCCGGCGGCATCGGGCTTGAGGTGGCGCGCCAAGGCCGTCCAGGATCCGAGGTCGTCCCACTCGAAAGCGCCATCGGCCACCACGACGTTCTGGGCCTGTTCCATCAGGGCGTAATCGATCGAGACCTTCCGAATTTCGGGGTATTCACGCGCGAGCACCTTAGCCAGTTTGGAAGCGGAGGTGGCGGCCTGGAACCACCGTTGACAGGCGGCGTACATATCCGGTTGGTGCTTTTGCAAGCCTTCGGTAATCGTGACGAAGGACCACAGGAACATGCCCGCATTCCAGCGATAATGACCGCTGTTGAGGTACTCGACCGCCTTTTCGTGAGTGGGTTTCTCCACGAACTGCTCCGCGCGGAAGAAGGCGGTTTTATAGCGTTTGGCTCCGGCCGGTGGCGGCAAGGGCTGTCCGACCCGAATATAACCGTAGCCAGTGGCCGGCTCCGTCGGCTTGATACCGATCGTGAGGATGGCTTGTCCTCGGGCAGCGACGTCGAAAGCATCCGCCAGGACTTGTTGAAAGGGCTTCTCTTGCGGGATGACATGGTCGGCGGGCAGCACTGCCATCACCGCGGTCGTCGAGCGGGCCCCGACGAGGGCGGCGCCCAGCGTCACGGCGGCGCAGGTGTCTCGCCCGAGGGGTTCGGCGACCACATTCTCTTTGGGCAAACGCGGTAGCTGACGCCGTACCTCAGGGGCTTGCGTTGCGTTGGTGATCACCAGGATATTTTCCATCGGCACCAGCGGCGTTACTCGGGCGACGGCTTGCTGGAGGAAGGACTGGTTTCCCAGCAGCGTGATGAGTTGCTTGGGGGTTTTTTCGCGGCTCACGGGCCAGAACCGTTCGCCCTTGCCTCCGGCCATGATGATGACATAACGATCCTTGGCGGCGGCGGTGTGGTTAGGTTTCATGATTGGTGTTTTGAAAGAAGGGATCGGCGGGGTGCGACACGAGGGAAACGAAGCGGAGAATGGTGTCGCCTTCCCACGCTCTGTCGCGGTTGGCTAATAAGATAATTGGATTTGTTTTCGGCATGGACGCTTGCCCGGTTCCGCAGTCCACCATTCCTGAGATTAGGTTTTCACCGCGGTTACCAATGGTTGAACGAACTCGGTCACGCGTTCCACGAGGTCGGCGCTTTTTGCGTGCCGGGCGATCTCGTTGACGATGGCGCTGCCGACTACCACCGCTTCGGCGTTTGCAGCGACGGCACGGGCTTGATCGGGAGTCGAAATGCCAAACCCGACCGCCACCGGAAGGGGGGTGTGGGCATGAATGCGGGCGGTCATCGAGGCGATCGTATCGGCCACTTGCGTCTGCATGCCCGTGACCCCTTCGCGCGAGACATAATAAATGAACCCGGCTCCCCGTTTCACGATCAGTTCCACGCGGTCGTCCGGTGTTGTCGGGGCGACGAGGTAGATATTGCATAGGCCTGCCTGCCGCATCAGGGCCTCGTAGTTCTCCCCCTCCTCAGGTGGCAGGTCCAGGACCAGGAGCCCATCCACTCCGGCCGCCGCGGCGTCGCCGATGAACCGTTCGACGCCGTAACGATGCACGAGGTTGAAATAGAGGTAGAGCACGATTGGGATCGTCGACTGCTGGCGGATGGCCCGCACAGTGGCCAGCACGCCAACCGGCGTGGTGCCCGACTCCAGCCCGCGCTGGGCGGCTAGCTGGTTGACCAGTCCGTCGGCCAGCGGATCGCTGAACGGCACGCCTAGTTCCACCACGTCCACGCCGGCTCGGTCAAAAGCCAGCACCAGCCGGCGCGTGGCTTCGAGATGCGGGTCGCCCGCGCCGACATAGGCGATGAAGCCTTTTTGCCCGTTGGTCTTGAGCCAGGCGAATCGTTCGACAATGCGGTTCATTCGTGGGCAACATGCCCCAAAGCAAACCGCAATTCAATGCCGGAAGTGGGCCAGCCAGACCAGTCGGAGGCCGTCCAACGTCAGCAGCGGGGCGACGGTGCGGATTTCCGGCAAGCCCGCCGCCATGAGTTGGGCGTAGCCGCCGGTGGCGACCACCGGCAGCCGCCGCGCCTTGAGCTCCCGTTTCAGTTCCCGGATTAGTTCGCGTACCAGTCCGCGGTAACCGTGGACGGCGCCGATGAGCATCGCCTGTCCGGTGCTCTTGCCGACGACCGTTCGGATTTCCCGGATGCGAATGCGCGGCAGCAGCGCGGTCTTCTCGTGCAGGTAGTCGGTCATCACTGACAGACCGGGCGCAATAATGCCGCCTACATAATTACCCGCCCGATCCACGACGTCGAACGTCACCGCCGTGCCGAAATCGACGACAATGGACGGGGCTCCAAAGTAATGCCGGGCGGCGACCGCGTTGGCCAGCCGGTCGGGTCCAATCGTCTGCGGCTTGGGATAATCGAGCCCGACCCCCCGCAGGGTGGCGGGCGTCAACTCCAGGCAAGAGATCCCCCAGCGTTGGCCAACGGCTCGTTTGGCCATTGGCGTGGCGAGCGGCACGACGCTGCAAACGGCCGCGCCTTCGAGCTCGGCCCGCCGGATGAAATCCTGCAGCAGCGCCGGCGCCCTGCCGTCAAACCAGCCTGCCGTCGGGAGGTTCGCCTGCTTGAGGATGCGACGTTCGTTGGCCAAGCCGAGGTGTGTGTGCGTGTTGCCGATATCGAGAAGCAAGAGCATGAACGCGAAAGAGTAGCTTACTTTTCCAGGGTAACGTCGCCGCCGAGGATCCGCTCCAGGTGCCCGTGTTCCGTGCGCAGCAGCAATGCGCCATCCTCACCCAGCGACTCGGCAAGACCCCGGACCTCGCGGTCCCCGGTGCGAATAACCACCCGGCGGCCGATGGTTGCACAGTGAGCCACCCACTCATCCGCCACCTCGTTGAACCGGCCCTGCGCCAGCCGGGCATAATCCCGATCCAACTCGCGGAGCACGGCCACTGCCAGTTGTGGCCGGGAGACGGATTTGCCCAGCTCCGCCTTGAGGGAGGTGGCCGTCTTGCGCAGTTCCGCCGGAAATTCGCCGGGGTTCAGGTTGACGTCCACTCCGATGCCGACGATCACATGGTTGATGTGATCCAGCTCGGCGTGCAGTTCCGTGAGGATGCCCGCTACCTTGCGGCCGCGGACGAGAATGTCGTTGGGCCACTTGATCTGCACCTCCAGGGTGGTCTCGCTGTGGATGGCCCGTCGGAGCGCCGTCGCCGAAGCCACCATGAGTTGAGTGGCCTGGATGGGAAGCAGATTGGGTCGTAATAATACCGAAAACCAGAGTCCCTTGCGGGCTGGCGAGAGCCAGGCACGTCCAAGACGCCCACGGCCGCGGGTCTGGGCCTCGGCAAACACTACCGCCCCTTCCTTGACGCCGTCGCGGGCCAGTTTCTCGACCACGTCGTTGGTGGAAGTGGTCTCCTCGAAGACGCGGATGTCCCGGCCGATGACTCCGGGCTTTCCCAGCCGTGACACGAGGTCATCGGCGTGGAGAACATCCGGGGTGCTGAGCAGTCGATAGCCCAAATGGGGGCTGGCTTCGATGTCATAGCCCAGCTTGCGCAGGTCATCGATGCGGGCCCAGATGGCGGCCCGGCTTACCCCCAGCTTTTGCGAGATCTCAGCACCGGAGACCGATCCCCCCGCGCCCCGCAGCGCATTGAGAATCTCTACATCGAGGGTGAACGGTTTCGCTTCCGGCCCCAAAGGACGGCTGGATTTGGGCTTCGCGTTCATGGCTCAAAATCCAAACCGATGTCCACAGATCGGGCGGAGTGGGTCAGGGACCCGATCGAGATGAAATTGACCCCGGTTTCGGCGATGGCGCGCACGCTGGCGAGGTTCACGCCGCCGCTGGCCTCGGTTTCCGCTCGGCCCCGGCACCGCTCCACCGCTTGGCGCAGTTGCGCGAGATTCATGTTATCCAGCAGGATCATTTTCACGCCGGCGGCCAGGGCTTGGTCGACCTGATCGAGCGTGTCCGCTTCGACCTCGACCGCGAGCTGGGGGAATCGGGCGCGGGCGCGGGTTACGGCGGCGGCAATGGCGTTGGGCGGTTCGCCATGAAGGGCGGCCAGGTGGTTATCCTTGATGAGCACCATATCGAAGAGGCCGAAACGGTGATTGCGGCCTCCGCCGCAAGCCACCGCATATTTCTCGAAGCGCCGCCAGCCGGGTGTCGTTTTCCGGGTATCCAGGATCCGCGCGCTGGTGCCCTCAATGGCCGCCACGAACTGGGCGGTGACCGTGGCGATTCCCGAGAGGCGCTGTACGAAATTGAGCGCGACTCGTTCGGCGGTGAGGAGGGCTCGGGCCGGGCCATGGATCCGCAGCAGGGCCTTCCCGGCCCCGGCGGCTTCGCCGTCCTGAGCCTCTCGCGTGAGAACCACCGCGGGCGACAGTTCCAGGAAAGCGGCCTCGGCGAAGGCGAGGCCGGCGGCGACGAGCGGCTCACGAGCCCGCAGCAACGCCTGCGCCCGGGCGGTTTCCGGCACGGTAGCCAGCGTCGTCACGTCCCCCTCACCGATGTCCTCGGCCAAGGCCGACCGCACCGCGCTCCGAACTTCCTCGTTACCTAGTGATGGCACAGGTCCTCGATCTCCTCGGCCTCAATGGGGATATCCGCCATCAAATCGAGGTTGCCGCCCTCCTGGACCAGGATGTCATTCTCCAAGCGCACCGCGAAACCCTCGGCGGGGAGATAGATCGCGGGTTCAACGGTCAGCACCCAGCCTGCCTGGATTGGCTCGACGGTAAGGCCCACATCATGCACGTCCAGGCCGATGGGGTGGCCCACGCCGTGCATGAAATACTTCTTGAGGGCGGGTTTGTCGGGATCCTGTTTCCGGACCTCCGAAGGCTTGAGCAAGCCCAGGCTCAACAATTCCCGCTCCGTGAAGGCCTCGGCCTCCTTCTGCCACTGTTTGGGCAACTTGCCGGGTACCGCCGCCTGGCACGAGGCCCGGAAGATCCGCAACACGGCATTGTAAACCTCACGTTGGCGATGGCTGAAACGCCCACTGACGGGGATGGTTCGCGTCAGGTCCGAGTTGTAATTGGCGTAACTGGCCGCCACGTCCAGCAGCAGCAAATCGCCTTTGTGGCAGGGCTGGTCGTTGGCCAGGTAATGAAGGACATTGGCGTTGCCGCCGCTGGCGATGATTGGCGAATAAGCGAACGCGCCTCCCCGGCGGATGAACTCGTGCGCGAACTCCGCCTCCACNTCCGTCTCCGTTACTCCCGGCTTGACGAATCCGCAGACGCGGGAGAAGCCTGCCTTGGTGATGGCGCAGGCTTCCTTGATGAGCGCGATCTCGAACTCGTCCTTGACGATGCGCAGGCGATGCATGAGGCGGGCCAGCCGCTGGTAATCATGCAACGGGTAGCGCGCTCGGGTGTCCCGGATGAAACGCGCGTCGCGGGTCTCGACCTCGACTGCCGCTCGCTTATGCTCGTTCGTGTTGAGGTAAACATGTTCGCTCTCGCACATCAGCCGGTGAAACAAGGGGCGAAACTCGGATAACCACTCGACCCGCTTGATGCCGGTCAACTTCCGGGCCTGGTCTTTAGTCAGCTTGTGACCTTCCCAGGTGGCAATCTGGTCGTTGGTCTCCCGCAAGAACAGAATTTCCCGCATCGTTTCCTCATGGGCATCCGGATAAAGGAGCAGGATGGTTTCTTCCTGGTCCACCCCGGTCAGGTAGAAGAGGTCGGAGTTCTGGCGGAGGAGGAGGGAACCATCCGCGTTGCTGGGGAGGATGTCGTTGGCGTTGACTACCGCCAGGGAATTGGGCAGCAACAGCTTCTTCAAGTTCTCGCGGTGATGGAGGAACATCCGGGGATTAAGAGGATGATAGCGCATGGGAGTGTGGGCTGCTGGGATTGGAGGAGTGGTGGTGTGGTAGTCTAAAAGGTCTAATGAAACGCGGGCGTGAGTGGTCCGGGACGGAGCGCTGTGCTCACTGGTCCAGGCGCAGCCGGCCATGCGCCTCCCCCGCCCGCCTGCGAGGAGGGGGTGGCGTCCAGGTTCGGGCGTCGCCGTGCGGCGATGTCTTGCTTCATCGAGATAAACATATAGTAGGTCGAAGGCGGATGGTCAAAATACTTCTTGATGACCTGACTCGGAGCGGCTCCCCTGAGGACGCTTCACCCAGGACTCGCGTATCGTCCGGATTGGCCCGGCTGCCTGTCTGCCGGCTTGACCTTTTTCGAGGCCACCGCATCTTTCTACTATGGACAAAGCCCAAGTCGCCGAGATCCTCATCAACATCGGCACGCTGTTGGAGTTGAAGGGAGAGAACCCGTTCAAGACGCGAGCCTATGCCAACGCGGCGCGGGCGCTGGAGGGGATGACCGAGTCCCTGGAGCAGGTCGTGGTCCAGGGGAAGCTTGGTGAAGTCAAAGGCATCGGCGAAGGGCTGCAAAAGAAGATCGCCGAGTTGGTGACCACCGGCCGGCTGGCTTATTACGACGAGCTCAAGGCGTCCACGCCGCCAGGGTTGGTCGCCATGCTCGACATTCCCGGCCTAGGCCCTAAGAAAGTGAAGGCGCTCCACGACGCGTTGGGGATAGAGACCGTGGAGGGGTTGGAGCAGGCGTGCCGCGAGGGGAAGGTAGCTACGCTGCCGGGTTTCGGGGAGAAGACCGCGGCGAACATCCTGGAGGGCATTGAACGTCGCCGGGTGTATGCCTCCAAGCACCTCCTGGCCCGGGTCCTGCCGGTGGTCGAGGACTTACTCGAAAGCCTGCGATCCCACCCGGACGTCATTCGTTGCGGCGTGGCCGGTAGCCTGCGCCGGCACCGCGAGGTGGTCGGGGATGCCGATTTGCTCGCCTCCTCCAAGGCCCCTGGGCGGGTGCTGGAGGATTTTGTCAGCCTGCCGGAAATCGTCAAGGTCATCGCCCGCGGGGAGACTAAGGCCAGCGTGCTCCTCGACGAGGGCCTCCAGTGTGATTTGCGGGTGGTGAGTGACGCGGAATTCCCATCGGCCCTCCTGTACTTTACCGGCAATAAGCAGCACAACATTGTGATGCGCCAGCGGGCCATCGACCGGGGGTTGCGCCTCAACGAGTACGGGCTGTTTCGTTCCCAGACCGAGACGCGCGACCCCGACCTTCTGGTCCCGTGCCGGACCGAAGGGGAGATTTTCCGGGAACTGGGGTTGAGCTACATCCCGCCGGAATTACGCGAGGATATGGGAGAATTTGCGCGGGCAGAGCAGGGACCCCTGCCGCGTCTGGTGGAATGGACCGACCTGAAGGGGTCACTGCATAACCACTCGACCTGGAGCGATGGGCACCAACGCCTGGAGGAGATCGCTCGTTCCATGGAGAAACTCGGCTTGGCTTATTGGGCCATCACCGACCACTCGAAGGCCTCCTTCCAGGCTAACGGTTTGGATGCCACCCGCCTCCGGCAAGAGCTCGAGGAAATCCGATCAGTCAATGCTCGCCTCGTGGAGGAGGGCCTCGAGTTCCGGGTCCTCACCGGCGTGGAGGTGGACATCCTCAAGGACGGCGCGCTGGATTTGCCGGACGACCTCCTGGCCGAGTTGGACGTCGTGGTGGCCAGCGTTCACCAGAGTTTTACTCAGACTGAAGCCGAAACGACCAAACGGCTTGTCGGCGCCGCGCTCAATCCCTGGGTGCACATCCTCGGGCATCTTACCGGCCGGCTCTTGTTGGAACGGGAGCCCTATAAAGTGAACCAACAGGCCGTCATCGATGCCTGCGCCGAGACGGGCACCTGGATCGAGTTGAACGCCCACCCGCTCCGCTTTGACCTGGATTGGCGGCTCTGGCCGTACGCCAAAAGCAAGGGGGTCAAATGCGCCATCAATTGCGACGCCCACCGGTTCGAGCAGGTGGGGTTCCTCCGCCTCGGCGCAGGCATCGCCCGCAAAGGCTGGCTCGAAAAAAGCGATGTGATCAACACCCTCCCCATCGAGGCGCTGCGCACCGAGTTGGCCAGGAAAAGGGCGAAGTGATCGCCTTTTTCCCGGCTGAGCCGTTGGGCGGAACCACCGTTTGGTAATGCGGCGGTTGGCAATTGCGCTTGCAGCCTCTCGCGGCTTGGATTAGGAACCGACGGTGATTTTGAATGTGACCTTGGGCTGTCTGGCGCTGCTGAGCTTCGTGCTGATGCTTTGGCAATGGTGGGTCGCGCGGGGGTTTCCGCTCCATCGGCGCCTGGCGGCCCCGGTCTTTGGTCCCGGTCTGACGCTGCTCAAACCCCTGAAGGGCTGTGACGAGGCGACCGAAGGCTGCCTGCGCAGTTGGCTGGTCCAGAGCTATCGGGGCGATCGGGAGATCCTCTTCGGCGTGGCCTGGGCCGACGACCCCGTCTGCGCGATCGTTCGCAAGCTGCTTAAGGAATTCTCCGGGTGTGACGCTCGCCTGGTGGTCTGCGGGCCGCTCGAAGGCGCGAATCTCAAGGTTTGCAAGTTAGCGCAGCTCGAACGGTCGGCCCGATACGACGTGATCGTGGTGAGTGACGCTGATGTCCGCGTGCCGCCTGACTTCCTGGCCAATGCGGTGGCGCCGTTGGAGGCTCCGGCGGTGGGCCTGGTCAATTGCTTTTATCGCCTGGCCAACCCCACCACGTTCGCGATGCGCTGGGAAGCGGTGGCGGTGAACGCCGATTTCTGGAGCCAGGTGCTCCAGTCTCGCAGCCTTAAACCGCTCGATTTCGCCCTGGGCGCCGTCATGCTGGTGCGCCGTTCCTGCTTGCGCGAGATCGGCGGTTTCGCGAGCCTCACTGAGGTGCTGGCCGACGATTATCAGTTAGGCAACCGTATCGCGCGCCGCGGCCACCGCATCGACTTGTGTCCCGTGGTCGTCGAGTGTTGCTCGGGAGCCATGGGTTGGTCGGCGGTCTGGAAACACCAACTCCGCTGGGCTCGCACCATCCGTGTTTGCCAGCCCATGCCCTATTTCTTTAGCCTCCTGAGCAACCCAACCCTCTGGCCCCTCCTCTGGGCGGCAGTCTGTCCCACGGTTCCCGCCCTTCTTTTCGGCGCCGTCTGCCTGCTGGCACGCGTCGCTATCGCCAGGGATCTCCAACGCCGCCTCATGGCCGGCCCGGATCCTTCCCCCCCGGCTGGTCTCGCAGTTTCGGGATCGATCGCCCTCGCCAAGGACCTGTTCCAGGTTCCGCTCTGGTTGTTGGCTTTCACCGGCAACCGCATCGAATGGCGGGGCGAGCGTATGCACTTGCGGGCGGACGGAACCATGGTCAAGGACTAAGGCCATCGGATCGTTACAAAGACGACTGGTTGGGAACGGAGGTTTTTCTGTCAAAACTCTTTAGAAATGTCCCCATTAGAACTCAGGTGATAATGTCCCCTTTCACCGGGCTGGTTGTTTGACTTTCCCCTTGTCCCTGGGGAACGTAGGGAGGCCGGAGCGTAGCGAAGGCC
>TBL_comb47_HYPODRAFT_10002380_pt1 | contig 23275 bp, 25 predicted proteins | sample TroBogypolimnion_40_FD_10682 | JGI IMG/M metagenome (IMG submission 10682)
TTCTTCTCTTCAAATCTTCTTATCTCAAAGCGACGGGCCAATTAACGTGGCGCGGACGGAGCGTGGCTTAATTGTCCAAGATCGTTGTGATTGGTGCAGGAGTAGGTGGCATGACCGTTGCCGCCCGACTAGCTAAACAAGGACACCAAGTCACGATCTACGAAGCTTCCGATCGTACCGGAGGCAAATGCCGTACCGAATGGATCGGCGATTATGCATTCGACACAGGACCTTCGCTACTCACCCTTCCTGCAATATACAAAGATTTCTTTCTCAAGACCGGTCCGCGCTTTGAAAGAGTTTTAACGAGCACCGCCGTCAATCCCTCATTTACTTATAATTTTGCCGATGGCAAGCGCGTTGATTTTGCGAACCTCGATCTTCCTAAGACTTGTTCCGCTATCGATGTTGCGCTCGGCGTTGAAGCAGGTAACGCCTGGCATACTCTTATGCAACGCGCGGAGATTATGTGGGATATATCGCGAGTTCCTTTTGTTCAATCTGAACTTACCTCCATCTGGAGTCTGCTCAAACGTCGCGATTTAATCCGTGGAATTCGACAGATCGCTCCGTACAAATCGTTGCGCAAAGTGACCGGGGAGTACACCAAAGACCAGCATATTCAAATGATCATCGATCGGTATGCAACCTACACCGGCTCTGATCCTCGTAAGGCCCCCGCCGCCCTTTTAACCATCGCATTTGTAGAAGCTAGCTTTGGTGCCTGGCATCTCGCTGGCGGTATTGGCCAATTGAGCATCGCATTAGAAGAGCGCTGCCGCCTGCTTAAAGTTGATATTCACCTCGACTCACCCGTTGCAAAGATCACCACGACACGAGGATCTGTCACTGGAGTAACCCTGACAGATGGCGAATTCGTGAGTGCAGACTTAGTTGTTGCTAATGCCGATGTCGAAATCGTTTACAACCAACTTCTAGAACCCGCCGTGCGCCAAGCTAAGCCGGAACGTAAGAAGTTGCAACGAGCGGAAAAATCTCTCGCTGGCTTCTCGCTCTTGTTGGGACTCGATAATTCTAAGATCGATGGACCGGCCCCTAAGATCAACCATCACTCCATTTACTTCCCAGCAGATTACGATGCTGAGTTCGACGCCATCTTCACCAAGCACATTCCCGTAGCAGATCCGACTATCTACATTTGCGCACCTCGCGACCCGTTGATGGTTAAACGCGAAGGTACTGAGAATTGGTTCGTCCTTGTGAACGCTCCCCGCCACGACCCCGCATTTGGCTGGGATTGGAGCCAGGGCGGAGAGAAATACGCGCAGCAGATCATCGCCAAACTCGATTCGCTGGGGCTGCGAGTAAGTGAACGCCTTGACGTTATGGAATTTAGAACCCCACTTGATCTACAGAACACGCAACGAACGCTCCCGGCGGATCAATCTATGGAACTTCGAGCAATGGAGCGATGTCAGCATTTTCACGCGCGAAGAATCGTTCACCTGTGAAAGGGCTCTTCTGTGTTGGTGGATCAGCTCACCCCGGTGGTGGATTGCCGCTGGTGGGAATGAGTGCAGAGTTAGTCGCCGAGGCGATCGGTGGCACTCAGACGGGTGTAACCGCTGCGCATCACAGTCACTAAAGCAAATGCTTGCTGCACAGTCCACACTACTGCCAGAGTTGTGACTGCGGAAACTTTGATGTCATAGGCCAAGATCGCAACCGCCAAAAATGATGCTCGGACTGGTCGTTCTGCGATCGTCACAACATCAATGCGATAGTCTCCAAGCCCTGCAATGCGGGCGCGACAATATTCCTGAGTAAAAGCAAGCACCCACGCTGTTGCGAGTATCCAGGCAGGTGCCCCGAGTTTGTAAAAGGCCAGAGCCCAGAAGGTCTCTCCTATGCGATCGCAGAGCGCATCAACCATCGCTCCACGTTTGCTCGCCTTGCCGCTCAATATTGCGACAGTGCCATCAATCCCATCACTGAGTAATGAGATACCAAGGAGAGCGATGCAATAATTTCTATTTGCTTCGGTATAAGTCAAAGCAGCTGCGATAACTCCAATAACGCTCAAAACGTTGGGCGAAACCTTTATGCGAACCAGCGGGCGGGAAATTGCAAAAGAGATTACCAGCCAGCCTTTAACTATCCCTGTGATCTCCGCTCCACCATGGAGCGCACTCCAATTAGCAAAGAACTCTTCACGTTTCATCGCAATCCAATGTTCTTGACGATTGCCGCGGTAGCGGCAGCCTTGTTCATAGTATAGAAATGAATTCCCGGAACCCCAGAGCTGATCAGCTCGAGACAGAGTTGCGTCGCAATCTCGATCCCCAATTCAATCCCCGCTCCTTCATCGCCGGCAATCGCAGCAAACCGTTCGCCGATTGATGCCGGAATTGGAGTCCCACCAAGTTCAGCCATACGCGTTAGCTGCTTGAAGTTGGTAATAGGAAGCACGCCAGCGATGATAGGTAGTTGCGAACCCGCACTGGCGAGCGCATCAACTAATCTCAAGTAGGCGCTGATATCGAAGAAGAACTGTGTGGTCGCAAAAGAGGCACCATGCGCTTCTTTGCGAAGTAGCGTTTGGATATCCATGGCAAAGTTCCCGTGCGAGGCGGGATGGCCATCGGGAAACGCGGCAACGCCAACGGCGAAATTACCGCGCGCGCACACGAGGTCAACCAATTGGTCGGCATGATCCAATCCATTCGGGGTAGATATCCAGGGTGCATCAGGGCCTCCCGCAGGATCTCCACGCAAGGCCAGGATCGTTGAAATCTTTGCGTCTTGATACTGATCCAAAATCTGCTCTAACTCGGCTCGGGTGGAACCTACACACGTTAGGTGAGCCACCGTGGGAATTCCAGTGTGCGCAGTGAGTTCATCTGCAATACGTATCGTTCGATCTCGGGTGGAACCCCCTGCCCCATATGTGACGGATACTGAATCAGGGTTAAGTAGAGCCAACTCCTCGACTACCTCCCAGAGCCTGGACTCCCCGAGCTCATCCTTCGGCGGAAAGAGTTCGATAGAGAACACGGTGGATTTTTCAGTTCTCAGCTTCATAGAGGGCAGGGTACCTTTACCGAGTGAACTTTGATGGCATTGCTGGACTCACCGGAGCAATCAACAAATCTCTTGGCGAATTTTTCGACCATGAGTCTAGTTATCTGCGAACAATAGGCAGTGAGCTCAATCCAGTTGCAGATGCGCTCGGTCGATTCCTACTCGATAGCGGAAAACGTTTACGCCCTCTCTTTGCCACAATAGGTTATTTAGGAGCCGGCGGTGAACTTACGCCGCAGATCATCCGCGCCACATCAAGTTTGGAACTTGTTCACGTTTGTGCGCTCATCCATGATGATGTGATGGATGCTTCAGATACTAGGCGTGGCGCTCCTGCGATTCATAAACAATTCGAAACCATTCATGACGCAGATGGCCTACACGGCAGCAGCGAGCAATTTGGCGTTGCTTCAGCAATCTTGCTCGGTGATCTCGCACTCATCTGGGCCGCGAAAGCGCTCCATGAATCTGGTCTGCCTTCAGAAAGTATTCTGCGCTCCCTTCCTATCTACGACGAGATGCGTGTTGAATTGATGGCCGGCCAATACCTCGATGTTTACGAGCAAGCGCTGGCCAGCGAGAGCGTAGAACGCTCCCTGAAAGTTGCCCGATATAAATCTGGCAAGTACTCCATTGAACGTCCATTGCATTTTGGCGCGAGCCTTGGTGCGGGATTCTCGCCACCAGTAGTTGAAATCTATTCGAATTATGGATTACCGCTGGGAGAAGCTTTCCAACTGCGCGATGATGTAATCGGAGTATTTGGGGATTCCGAGAAGACTGGCAAGCCTGCCGGCGACGATCTGCGCGAAGGAAAGCGCACAGTCTTGGTGGCTATGACACTCTCCAAGGCGACTGCCGCCCAGCGCGCAGAATTCCTAGAGCACTTTGCTCGAAAAGATTTGGATTCGGCGAAGATCGATTCGCTGCGGCAGATCATTGTCGATACAGGAGCACTTGCCGAACTCGAAACTATGATCGAAGTCATGACTTTCAAAGCGCATGACGCGCTCACTCATGGTGGAATTACCCCACAAGCTGTCACCTATTTAAATGAGATGGCTATCGCTGCTACACAACGCAGCTCGTAAATTTAAGGGGTTCTAAGTGCGTCAAGTAAAAGGCAAGAGCGATCATGTAGTCATCGTGGGCGCAGGCCTGGGTGGTTTGAGCGCTGCGCTCCGACTTGCTGGTGCTGGTCGCAAAGTTACGGTGATCGAGCGCGAGTCGGTTCCCGGAGGCCGCAATGGATTACTAGAACGCGATGGTTACTCATTTGATACTGGTCCATCTGTTCTCACGATGCCATCTCTGATCGAAGATGCGCTCGCCTGTGTGGGCGAAGATATTAAAGATTGGCTTGAACTCGTCCCCGTCGACCCGCTCTACCGCGCTTTCTATCATGATGGAACCCACCTCGATGTGCACGCCGATACCCACAGAATGCAAGATGAGATAGCAACAAAGATAAGCGCCGAGGAAGCGGCTGGCTATGGAAGATACGTAGAGTTCGTTACTAAACTCTACAAATATGAGATGAACGATTTCATCGATCGCAATATCGATTCACCATTAAATTTAGTTACGCCTAATCTTGCACGTTTGGTTGCACTCGGTGGATTCCGCCGTTTGGCCCCCAAGGTAAATCAGTTTCTTAAGGATCCAAGGACGCAGAAGGTCTACTCTTTCCAGGCGATGTACGCCGGCGTAAGCCCTCAACAAGCACTGGCCATTTATGCCGTTATCGCCTACATGGATTCGGTTAATGGAGTCTTCTTCCCTAAGGGAGGTATGCATGCTGTCCCGCGCGCATTGGCGGGAGCGGCGCAAAAGCATGGCGTCACTTTCAAGTACAACACAACTGTGACGACTGTCGAGAAAAGTAATAATCGTGCCACTGCAGTGATCACTGAAACTGGCGAACGTATCGAGTGTGACGCCCTCATCTTGAATCCAGATCTACCCGTTGCCTATCGAGATTTGCTGGGTTATACCCCTCGTAAAGTCAAGAGTCTTAAGTACTCGCCATCCTGCGTCACCCTTCTCGTGGGGACCAAGAAGAAGTACGACCACCTTGCTCATCACAATATTCACTTCGGAGAATCATGGGAACAAGTCTTTGATGAATTGATCAATAAGCAAACGCTGATGACCGATCCCAGCCTTCTGGTCACCATACCCACCTACGATGACCCCTCTTTAGCTCCTAAAGATCGCTCCTCGTATTACATCCTCTTTCCTACGCCCAATCTAGATGCCAACATTGATTGGCGCACTGAAGGTCCGCGTTACCGCGACGAGATACTTCGCATTATGGAGTCCCGTGGTTATGAAGGATTTGCCGACTCGATCGAAGTCGAAGAGTTAACGACTCCGTTGGATTGGCAATCACGGGGAATGGAGCGCGGCGCCCCGTTTGCTAGCGCCCATACCTTCTTCCAGACTGGCCCCTTCAGACCACGCAATCTGGCAGATGGCTTTGAAAATGTGGTCTTTGCTGGTTCAGGAACGCAGCCCGGCGTTGGCGTACCGATGGTACTTATTTCCGGTCGACTAGCCGCTGAACGGATCGTTGGAGCGATCAAATAGCGTGGATGAGCTGACTGCCGCTGGAATAATTGATCCAGAACTACGTGCCTCTTACGAGGAATGCAAGCGACTTAACTCGCTACATGGCAAGACTTATTATTTGGCTACCCTTTTACTCCCTCAAGCAAAGCGCCCCCACGTTCACGCGCTCTATGGCTTTGCTCGCTATGCCGATGAGATAGTAGACGATCTTGCCTCCTCGCTCTCGATCGCCGAGAAATCAGCGCTCTTAAAGAGTTGGGGCGATGGAGTTCTTGCAGATATTCGCCGCGGAACCAGTAAGGACCACGTGGGCCGTGCACTCGTGGACACCGTGCAACGATTCAATATTCCCATCGCGCACTTTGAAGCATTTCTCCACTCGATGACCATGGATTTATCGATCACCGAGTATCAAACGTACGACGATCTCATGGAATACGTCTATGGAAGCGCAGCAGTAATCGGCCTACAAATGGTTCCAATTCTCGGAGCTATCGATCCCGCTGCATATGCGGCGGCAGAAAAACTTGGAATCGCCTTCCAGCTCGCTAACTTCATTCGCGATGTAGGAGAAGATCTCGACCGCGGTCGGATTTATCTACCGCTCGATGAATTGCAAGCAGCGGGGGTCACGTCGAGCATGTTGGCCGCCAAAAAGCTCACGCCTGAGATTAAAACGGCACTCATCTTTCAGATAGCGAGGGTGCGTCGCCTTCAGGAGGAGGCCGCTGCCGGCATCAAACTCCTGGATCGTTCGAGCCAGCCATGTATCTATGCCGCCTCAGAGCTGTATTGCGGCATCGTCGATGAGGTAGAGAAAATCAACTTCGCAATATTCACCCGCCGAGCAACGACATCCACCTGGCGCAGGCTTAAAGTCGCGCTCCCCGCTTACATCAGAGCGCTCCAAGCGCGCTAGAGTTATACCAACGGGAGCCGCTTAGCGTGGCTGAGAGGACCTGATCTCCAGGTCGACCGTATGACCAGTTCGGTAATGCGAACTGTGGAGGGTTAAAATTATGCACTCAATAAATCACGCTCTTATGACCATCATGTTCACCGCTTGGGGTTATCAACTCACCTACCTAGAGTTTTTCGCATTTGTAACTTCGGTTGTCGGAGTGGCATACGGAATTTTCGGACCGCGCGTCACTTGGCCCTGGTGGAACATCAGTAGCCTCTTATATGCAGGTCTCTTCTTTGAGCAAAAATACTACGCCAGTGCCTTGCTCCAATTTGTCTTTGTTGCTGGTGGAATTTGGGGCTGGTTCGGTTGGGGTCCCAAGGGTGCAAAACCAGCAAAACTCTCCCTGCGCACTAACCTGTACTGGATCGCTGGATATTTCGTAGCCTGGTTCGCTCTCTATCCTGTCCTCGTGCACATCGGAGCCGCGGCTTCCCTCACCGATGCCTTCGGATTTGTCGGAAGTTGTATCGCCCAGGTATTAATGTGCGTCGAGAGGTACGAAGCTTGGCCACTTTGGTTTGTTGTTGATGGCGTTTATACCTATCAATTTTGGCATGGCAAGTCTTATCTCACCGCGATTTTGTACTTCATCTTCGTGCTCTTAGCCATTGGTGGCTGGAAGCGCTGGTTGCGAGTAGCCAACATCCCGGCCTCCGTAATGAAATAGTCGGCGCTCATGATTATTACTATTGATGGGGTTGCTGGCGCTGGCAAGACCACGTTGGCAAGGTATATGAGCGATGAATACAAGGACCGATTTACTGTAAATGTTATTCACATGGATGATCTCTACGAAGGTTGGAGCAATCCTCTCGGTGCCGCGCTTACGACAAAGCTTGAACTGATTGTGAAGGCTCACCTCTCACAGCAACCATGTGCTACAACGCAATTTGATTGGCTGCGATCGCAACCTGGGCCGACCTTCATGATCGAACCCTCTGAGTTGCTGATTCTCGAGGGAGTTGGGGCAGGCCAGAGTGCAATCCGAGAATTCGTTGAAACTAAGATTTGGATTGACTTAGAACCGATAGTGGGATTACGCCGAGTCCTTGCCCGAGACGGGAATGAGATTGAGGCCCACATGGTGAAGTTCCTAGAAGAGCAGCGAGAGCACTTTATGAAAGAAGGCACGCGTGACGCCGCCGATTTCCACCTGAATGGCCTCAATTAACCTCTAAGATTTAAGCGTGTCAGATCTCACCGGGGAAGTTATCGATAACCGATATGAGTTGATCTCGCTTATAGCCTCAGGTGGAATGGCCTCAATTTACAAGGCGACCGACTTACGCCTCGATCGCTTCGTTGCGGTAAAAATCATGCATCCGCACCTCGCGAATGATGAAGAGTTTGTCAATAGATTTATTCGAGAAGCCAAAGCAATCGCTGCGCTCTCCCATCCCAACATCGTCTCCATCCAGGACCAAGGATGGAACGAAGGTGGCGCCCAAGCCATCTTTATCGTCATGGAATTTGTCGATGGATTTACACTGCGTGATCTGCTCGTTGAACGTGGGCATTTGACCCCGAGTGAACTCCTGCGTTACATGATCCCAGTGGTCAGTGCGCTAGCGCAGGCACATAGCTTGGGCATCAATCACCGCGACCTCAAACCCGAGAATATTCTGATCTCTAAAGACGGCAGGATCAAAATTGCCGATTTTGGATTAGCTCGTGGTGGCATGCTCGGCAACACGATGACGGTTGACGCCAGCGTTGTCCTTGGAAGCGTTTCGTACCTCTCCCCCGAACAGGTAGAGCGCGGAATCTCCGATGCGCGCAGCGATATTTACTCGCTAGGAATCATGTTCTTCGAACTCCTGACCGGTCGCAAGCCATTTGATGGCGATACCCCGATTCAGATTGCTTTTAAGCACGTAAATGAGAGAGTTCCTGCACCGTCAACATTGATAAATGGAATTCCCGCAACCTTCGATGCGATTGTTCTTAAAGCAACTTCTCACAATCCCGATCAACGTCAGCGCAATGGCGCAGAACTATTGGATTCATTACAAAATGCTCAGATAGAACTCGATCCCAAGCGATCCCAACTCAGCCTCGACCTAGACTTGCCACTCGAAACTCCAAGGCCAAAACGCAAGGGCAACCGCCCAGAGGTGCGGATTGGCGCAACGCTAGCAACCAGGGTAAAAAATTTCACCGAACCACTCTCGATCAGAAGAAATGAAACAAAACCGACATTTATCCCCAGCGGTACAGTCCCCAGTGGAAAGCCAGAGGTACCAGCGATGAGCCATAGCGGTGCAGTGCGACGCAAAACATCCAAGCGCGTGAAACGCAATCGTTATATTCTTGCCTTTCTTCTCTTGCTACTCCTTGGTGGCGGTCTTAATAAGTTAGTAGCCTCAAATTCTGGAATCTCACTACCCTCTGTCGCTGGGATGAGTCAAAGAGATGCGACCTCCGCGCTTTCAAGTATTGGAATGAATGTAGTAGTGAGCGACAAGCAGTTTGACCCCAGCGTTCCCGCAGGAGAAGTCATCTCCTCTGCACCAGGGGGTGGGGCCCACCTCAAGCTCGGCGGAACTGTTGCGCTTACTGTCTCTAAAGGGGCTCAACCGGTTTCGACTCCAACGCCGACGCCAACTCCAACGCCGACGCCGACGCCGGCTACTACCGATTCAACCACTCCCATCACCATCACTTCATATGTCGGTCTCACTAGCGGGCAAGCGCAGAGTGAACTGACTGCTGCGGGATTATCAGTAAATCAATCCTTCGCATATAGCGATAGCGTCGCTGCCGGAAATGTAATAAGCCAGAGCCCTGACGGAACCACCCCAGTGCTACCAGGGTCGACAATCTCCCTTGTAGTCTCACAAGGGACTGCCACGGTTTACATCCCAAATATTTACTCACTCTCGCGCAGCGCTGCCACAACTGCCCTGGAGAACCTGCAACTCAAAGTGGTAGTCCGAAAGATCGGAAACGGTAAATTCGTCACCAATGTCTCCCCCAAGGTGGGCAGTAAGGTCAAACGTGGCTCTACGGTGGTTATAACGCTCGGGTAGGCTCCCCCCATGAGTACAACAGTTAGCCCTGCGGTGACACCACGTATTGGGGCACATACCCCGACATCCGGTGGAATGGCCAAGCGCTCCATTGAATATGCCCTCACAACAGAGGCGGAAGCGATTCAAGTCTTTGCATCAAATCCCCGTGGGTGGGCGATGCCAGATGCCAATCTAGCTGCTGATACCGCATTTCGTGACCGTGCCGCAGAGTTAGATATTCATACCTACGTCCACGCTCCATTCTTAATCAACCTCGGTTCACCCACTGTGGCGACCTATGAAAATTCACTCGCATCAACTGCATATTCTTTAAAGCGAGCACGAGAAATTGGCGCCCTCGGAACAGTGATCCACACCGGTTCGGCGGTCGATGTAGCGCACGTGCCAACTGCTTGGAAGCAGATTAAAAAGGGCATGATGCCAGTTCTCAATAATTTGAAAGACTCTGATCCATGGTTACTTTTGGAACCAACTGCGGGCCAAGGTCAATCGCTCGTTAAAAAACTGGACGACTTGCTGATGTACTTCGAAGCCCTCGAATGGCATCCCAAAGTTGGCGTCTGTCTGGACACCTGCCATGTATTTGCTGCGGGGCATGACATCGCAAAGAAAGGCGGAATGACCGAGACGCTCGACCTACTCGTTTCACTGGTTGGAATTGAGCGTATTAAATTGATCCACACCAACGACTCTATGGATGTTTGCGGCGCCCTTAAAGATCGCCATCAGAATTTGGGTGATGGTGAAATCGGATTAAAGGCCTTCGAAGAGTTAATTGCCCACCCTGCAGTTGCCAACGCCCCCCTTATTTTAGAAACTCCAGGCCAAGAACCAGAACACGGTGCTGAGATTGCCCTTCTGAAAAAAATGAGAAGTAAGAGAAAGTGAATTTCAAGGAACATAAATCAGTTCCCACCATACTTCTGCTCACAGTCGCGCTAGTTTGGGGAAGCACGTTTGCAATCATGAAGGATTCGTTAGGTCGAATTGATGTCAATTCATTCCTCGCCTGGCGATTTATCTTGGCAGCGATCATCATGGCTCTCATTCGCCCGCAATCCTTTCGCCACATCACGCCCAGCTTCTTACTCCGCGGCGTGATTGTTGGTCTCTTGCTCGGTGGCGGGTATATCTTTCAAACCTTTGGGTTGACGCTAACGACCGTGGCTAAAGCTGGTTTTATTACCGGGTTGTACGCCATTTTTGTTCCCTTGATAGCCGCTGCCGGCTTTCACCAGAAAATTTCCAAGATCCAATGGCTTGCCGTGGGCTTGGCTTCTATTGGGATGGGCCTCCTCTCGCTCCATGGCTTCACGATGGGCTTGGGTGATTTCTTCGTACTCATTGGGGCTCTCTTCTATGCTCTGCATATTATTGGGCTGGGCCGATGGAGTCCAGATCGCGATTCGTACGCTCTGGCGATGATCCAAATGGCAACAGTAGGCTTGCTGGCCTTAGTTGGTTCCTTTAAGAGTGGATTTCACATTCCCCACGATCAGGGAGTGTGGGCAGTAGTCATCTACTCTGCACTAGCCGCAAGCGCCTTCGCTTTCATGGTGCAAACCTGGGCTCAATCTTTTATGTCTGCTACAAGCGTGGGCATCATTCTCACCATGGAGTACATCTGCGCCGCAGCATTTGGAGTGATCTTGGTTCACGAGCGGCTAACCTGGCGGACTATCATCGGTGGGGCTTGCATGATGGCTGGCTTATATCTGGTCATTCTCTTCGATGAATCGCAACCGTCCAAAGCCGCAATTAAACATGAGAAGATTGCCCAATGATTGATCTCCGCTCCGATACCGTAACTCAACCAAGTGATGAAATGCGCGCCGCAATGATGAGCGCACCCGTCGGTGATGATGTTTATGGCGACGATCCCACCGCTAACTCTTTAGAAGAACGTGTCGCAGCGCTCTTCGGTTTTGAAGCTGGCCTCTTTACCGCCACAGGATCGCTGGCTAACCAACTCGCAATTCGTCAGTTGGTTAAACCCGGCGAAGAATTAATAACTGAAACATTCTCGCATATAGTCCGCGCTGAATTAGGTGCAGGCGCTGCATTTAGTGGAATCACAACACGTACCTGGGAATCCCCTCGAGGTACCTTGAACGCAGCAGATCCACTTCGCATAGCGCGCCCTGATTCTGGTCCATATCAAGTTTCAACCACTGCTATTGCTGTCGAAAATACTCATAACTTTGGTGGCGGTACCGTGCAATCCATCGACGAAATTAGGAAGCTTCGGCAGGATTCACTCAAACTCGGATTAACCATGCACCTCGATGGAGCTCGAATTTGGAATGCTCATATCGCTTCCGGAGTATCTTTTCTAGAATACGGAAAGTACTTCGATACCGTTTCTGTATGCTTTTCTAAAGGTCTTGGGGCGCCTGTCGGATCGGTGATGCTTTCAAATAAAGAGCGCATTGCAAGCGCGCGGATCTGGCGTAAACGCTACGGCGGTGGGATGCGCCAAATAGGAATACTCGCAGCAGCAGGACATTACGCGCTAGATAATAACATCCAACGACTGTCAATCGATCATGAGCACGCTCGTTCACTCGCCTCTGCAGTAAACGCAGTCTCTCCGGCGGTAGTAAACCCCGCTGATGTAGAAACAAATATCGTAATTTTAGATTTAGCAGGAGCTTTCATAAGTGCCGCTGATTTGAATAACCAGCTCAAGAGCGCTGGGATACTNGCGAGCACCGTTGGTCCGACAATTTTACGATTGGTCACTCACCTGGATGNGAGTGCTTCAGATATCGCAAAGGTCAATTCGGTACTTCCCGAATTAGTTGAGCGCGCCTTCAAAGCGAAGTAACTCTTCTTTGAAATGTAACCCATAGGCATAGTTACCTAGTTCGCCCCCGGTTTTAACTACACGATGACAAGGAATTATTGGAGCAATTAAATTTCGGGCGCAGGCGCTACCTGCGGCTCGCACAGCAGCTGGTGAACCAGCACGATCAGCAAGTTCGGCATAGCTCATCGTCTTGCCAGCGGGAATCTTACGCATTGCCTTCCAAACCGCTTGTGAAAATTCCGGGCCAGGTTGTCTTACTTTAATTCCGTTAAGCGCGGCAAAATCACCATCAAAATAATCTTTGATCAGATCACTGATAATTGGGATCTCTTTAACCACCTTAAAACCCAAGTCATAATCGGATTTATCAAGTCGCGCGCTCAATTCGCGCAACGGTCCGAAACCAGCAGCCAATAGGACGTGCTCATTGGCGATTAGTTGTAGCGTTCCCACCGGTGTATTTGCCGTAGCGGTAAGGAGCATTTGTGAATCCTAATTCAACAACTTGCTAATTAAAAGAGCTAAGACCGGTCATCGATCGCGCAACATCTCGGCGACAAGGAATGCCAACTCCAATGATTGAGTGTGATTTAGGCGAGGGTCACAGGCGCTCTCGTAGCGATTGGCAAGGTCGGCTTCAGAGATCTGCTCTCCGCCACCGACACATTCAGTAACGTCATCCCCCGTGAGCTCAATATGAATTCCACCGGGATGTGTGCCAAGCGCCTTATGAACTTCAAAGAAGCCACGAACTTCATCAAGGACATCATCAAAACGTCGAGTCTTGTAGCCGCTTGGAGCCTCGTAGGTATTGCCATGCATTGGGTCGCAGACCCAGAGCACGTTTGCCCCAGATTTATTTACAGCATCGACGAGTGCAGGAAGTTTTTCGCGGACCAACCCTGAACCCATACGAGTAATGAAGGTCAGCCGACCGGGTTCATTGGCTGGATTCAAGATTTTTATCAACGTGAGTGCATCTTCCGGGGTGGTTTTGGGCCCTAACTTGATTCCTATTGGGTTGTGAATCTTCGAGGCAAAATCAAGATGAGCGCCATCGAGCTGACGGGTGCGCTCCCCGATCCAGACCATATGGCCAGAAACGTCGTAGGCATTACCAGTGCGAGAATCGATACGGGTCAGCGCCTTCTCGTACTCCAGAATGAGCGCTTCGTGACTGGAATAAAAGTCCACCTTCTTAAAACTCTCGGGATCAACCCCAGCGGAGGTCATAAAATTAAGGGCGCGACCGATCTCGTTCGCCATCTGTTCATAGCGTTGCCCATAGCGTGGATCGTTGGCAAAGCCTTTATTCCATTCATGTACTTGGCGAAGGTCGGCAAAACCGCCCTGAGTAAAGGCGCGCACCAAGTTAAGCGTTGCGGCGGAGGTGTTATAGACCTGAACCAAGCGTTGTGGATTAGGTTGACGAGATTCTTCGGTAAATTCAATGTCATTAACTGCATCCCCGCGGTAAGCCGGAAGGGTCACCCCATCGCGAGTTTCCAGATCATTGCTACGCGGCTTGGCGAATTGCCCGGCCATGCGCCCAACTTTGATAACTGGCAACGACGAGGCGTATTGCAAAACCGCCGCCATCTGCAGAATTGTTTTGATGCGATTGCGAATTGAATCCGCCGTAGCTGAGGCAAATGTCTCGGCACAATCTCCACCCTGCAACCAGAAGGCACGCCCTGCCTGCGCTTGCGCAACCTTCTCTTTGAGATTGTCACACTCTCCAGCGAAGACCAGGGGTGGCAACTTCTTCAGTTCGGCAACCGCTTTAGCAACGGGTTCTCCGGCGGGCCCTCCTGGCCATTGCGGTTGTTGAGCAGCAACGAGGCCAGGAGTAAACAAATTATCGAGGTTAGTCATGAGGGAAGCCTAGGGAGTTTAGAAGTCGGCGCGACGACTAATTATCCGAAGAAGACCTCTGATTCCGCATAACGTGATGGATCGACGAGTTTGAGCTCGCCCGTAGCAGACTCCAGAGGAACCATTTCGATCTTGGTGCCATGCAGCGCGGCCATGGTGCCCCAGTTGCCCTCGTGCGCGGCGGTGATTGCAGCTAATCCAAAACGAGTTGATAAAACGCGATCAAATGCGGTTGGAGTTCCACCACGTTGGATATGCCCAAGAACGACGGTACGAGTCTCGTGGCCGGTCTTTGCTTCAATCTCAGCAGCAAGCCAGTCACCAATGCCGGATAACTTCACGTGCCCAAAGGCATCAAGGGTCTGATCCTTTACCTTCATGTCGCCATCCTGTGGGATAGCCCCTTCTGCAATAACAATGATAGGAGCAAAGCCATCTGCAAAGCGGGAGTTGACCCACGCCGCAACTTTCTCAGTTGAGAACTTCACTTCGGGAATGAGAACTGCAGCAGCTCCTCCGGCGATTCCAGCATGTAACGCAATCCAACCAGCATGACGTCCCATGACTTCAACAACAAGAGCACGATGATGAGATTGTGCCGTCGTGTGCAGGCGATCGATTGCTTCCATCGCAATATTTACCGAGGTATCAAAGCCAAATGTGAAGTCGGTGTTGTTGAGATCATTATCAATAGTCTTCGGAACGCCAATCACGTTAACCCCAAGAGCATCGAGCTTGGTAGCAACGCCCAGAGTGTCTTCTCCGCCGATAGCAATAAGCGCATCAATGCCGAGCTTCTTTAAATTCTCTTGAATCTTCTCGACGCCACCCTCAATTTTGAAAGGATTGGTGCGTGATGAGCCGAGGATAGTTCCGCCTTTGGGCAAGATCCCGCGTGTTGATGCCAGGTCCAGAGTCATGGTCAGGCCCTCTAGCGGACCTTTCCAACCATCGCGGAAGCCGACAAAGTCATATCCGTACTCTTTGACACCTTTGCGGACTACTGCTCGAATAACGCCATTGAGGCCGGGGCAATCTCCGCCACCTGTAAGAACACCAAAACGCATCTCTAACTCCAGTACCTAAAACAATTCTCGAATAGCGGAAATTAGCTCCCGCAGTCGTCAACGCTGACTGGAGCAGTCTACCCTTGCGTCATGTCCCTTATTGCAGGCGTAGATTCATCGACCCAGTCAGTCAAGGTGGTTATCCGCGAGGCCCAGAGTGGCGCCTTGATTCGTGAAGGTCGGGCTCGCCATCCCGATGGGAGCGAGGTTGACCCCGAGAATTGGTGGAGCGCTTTACAGGATGCAATTGGCCTGGCTGGTGGTCTCTCTGATGTGAGCGCCATCTCAGTGGGTGGGCAGCAACATGGATTGGTGGCGCTCAATGGCAAGGGTGAGATTTTGCGCCCCGCGCTTCTCTGGAACGACACCCGATCAGCCGGTGCCGCAGCCGATCTCAATCGCGAAGCAGGAGGAAATCAGGTGATGGCAGATGCCACAGGATCCGTCCTGGTCGCATCATTTACCGCCAGCAAAGTTCGCTGGATGGCCGATCACGAACCAGAGTTGGCGGCCCAAATTGGCGCGCTCGCACTTCCCCACGATTGGCTATCTTGGAAGTTGCAAGGCGCAGAAGATTTCGCTCAATTATTTACCGACCGTAGCGATGCTTCCGGCACTGGATATTTTGATCCTGTTACTTCGACATATCGCCGAGATCTCTTAGCTCTTGCTCTGAAGAGTGAACGCGAAATATATCTGCCACGCATTGTTGCCAGCGACGAATTTGGTGGCGCTACCCCAGCAGCAGGCTTGCAGATCGGCGCCGGTGCAGGTGACAATGCTGGTGCGGCTTTTGGCCTCCAGGCGCAACCAGGAGATGTAATCGTCTCACTCGGCACTAGCGGCACCGCCTTCTCCATCTCAAGGAGCCCGACCCATGAAGCAACGGGAACTGTCGCTGGCTTTGCAGATCTCACCGGAAAGTACCTGCCGCTGGTTTGTACTTTAAACGCCGCACGTATTCTTGATGCAGCGGCCCGTATCTTGGGAGTCTCTTTCGATCGCCTCTCGGATTTAGCACTGAGCGCGCCAGCAGGTGCGAATGGCTTAACACTTCTTCCATATTTTGAAGGCGAACGCACTCCAAATCGCCCTGAGGCAACGGGGGTCTTCTCTGGAATGAACCTCTCCAATTCCAATCCCGAAAATATTGCGCGCGCAATGATCGAAGGAATGCTGGCGGGACTCGCCGATGCGGTTGATGCGCTAGCGCAGCAAGGTGTGGCAATCAATCGAATTTTTCTCGTCGGTGGAGCTGCTAAGAATCCGGCAGTCGGCGAGATTGCTTCAGCGCTCTTTGGACGCGAAGTCATCATTCCGCCCGCAGGAGAATACGTGGCAGATGGTGCCGCTCGGCAAGCTGCATGGGCCCTCTTGGGTGAAGCACCGCAATGGAACTTAGGTAAGGTCACCCATATGCAAAGTAAAGCGACTCCACACGTGATAGAAAAGTATCGCGCCCTCCGTGATGCCACGGTCTCCTGGTGAAGCGCAGCAGCTGGATTAATTTCAGCCTTGTAAGTCTGCTTTGGGGAGTTCCTTATCTACTCATCCGAGTTGCAGTTGCTCCTGGAGAATTTACTCCTGCCTTTGTCGTCTTCTCGAGAGTATCCATCGGCGCCGCCCTACTTATTCCTTATGCAATTCGACGCGGAACTTTAAGGCCCGCTCTCAAGCATTTCAAATGGGTTGCCGCCTATGGAATTCTTGAGATGGTTGGGCCCTGGGGATTCATTAGTCAGGGTGAGACGAAACTCAATTCAGGCCTCGCCGCCCTGCTAATTGCGACCGTGGCTATTTGGGCCACCCTGCTCAACGGAATGCTCGGTGACAAAACGGTCTGGCACTCTTCGCGCCTTATAGGTCTTGCCGTGGGTTTCGTCGGTATCTGTTTTGTCGTAGGACTCGAAAGTATTCAAGGCAAAGTTAATATCGCGGCAATCATCCTGCTCTTACTGGCAGCGATGGGTTATGCACTTGCACCCACCCTGGTTCGCCATAAGATCCCCGAACTCGACGGAGCCGCTGTAAATGGCCTGGCTTTGCTGACCACGGCCATTATTTATCTACCTTTTGCAATTGCACAATGGCCTCACCACCATGTGCGTGCAAATTCCATTTACTCAGTTATTGGACTTGGGGTATTTCCAACCGCGCTTTGTTTTGTTATCTTCTTCAAACTCATGGCTGACATTGGAATAGCTCGCGCATCGCTGGTGGCATATGTAAATACTGGAGTTGCAGTACTGCTTGGAGTGATTGTTCTGCACGAAAAATTGACGACTGGTATTTTAGTGGGGTTGCCGTTGGTGATAATTGGTTCGTACTTTGCCAGCAGAAGGCGTGTTACTCAGTAAATCCCAAACGTGCCAAGGCCTTTGGATCGCGCTGCCACTCCTTCGATACTTTTACATGCAATCCCAGATAGCTCTTACCATCCAAAAAGGTTTCGATTCCGGCACGCGCCCGCATGCCAATATCCTTAAGGCGGCTGCCCTGCGGCCCGATGATGATTGACTTCTGCGAATCGCGTTCCACATGGATAGTGGCGTGAATATCGTAAAAATTCTTTCCTTCGCGCTTGCTCATCTCATCGATCGTCACCATGACCGAGTGAGGAAGTTCTTCATATAAGTCTTGGATAGCAGCTTCCCGAATCAATTCGGTAATGTGAAGCTCAGCAGCCTGATCTGTATCTATATCTTCTGGATAGAGCGAAGGAGAATTCGGGAGCGCCTTGACCAATAGGTCTAGCAACAAATCGGTCTGCTCTAGATTCTTAGCCGATATCGGCACGATCTCATCAACGCTGATACCTGTCTTGGTGATGAAATTCGAAACTTCGACCAGTTTTGCGATCAGATCATCGTTCTTAGCCATATCAACTTTTGTAACCGCAATATAAAGGTGGCGAATATGGCCCAACTGCATAACGATGTACTCATCCCCCGCGCCAATCGCTTCATCAGCGGGGAGACAGAGAAGAGCGGCATCTACGGATTCCAGATTTTCTTGCACCATCGCATTGAGGCGGGTGCCGAGCAATGTCTTGGGCTTATGGATTCCTGGAGTATCTACCAGAATCATTTGATAATCAGGTCGAGAGATAATTCCACGGATCGGGTTACGTGTCGTGTTGGGATGGACCGAAGTAATTACGATCTTCTTTCCTACGAGCGCATTAACCAGAGTGGACTTGCCCACATTAGGGCGTCCAATTACCGCTACGAATCCGGCGCGGTGCTCTGTTGTCATGGACATAGTCTCCCATTAATCCACGAGCGGTCCGACCAGTTCCATAAAATCTGCTACCGATGTGACGATCTCCGCGCTCCGTTCACCAATTAAACGGTGACATCCATCGCTCGTGGGAGAAGTAATGGGACCGGGAACGGCAAGCACCGGGCGAAAAATCTCCGCCGCATCTCGAGCAGTGCGAAGCGAACCACTCCTAAAGGCGGCCTCTACGACAATAGTTGCGCGCGAGATTGCGGCTATCAATCTGTTCCGAGTGAGAAAACGAGCGGGAATGGCATGGACATTCGGTAAAACTTCAGAGAGGAGCAATCCATTTTCAACGATCTCGCGGAAGAGGCGATCATTTCCGCTAGGGAAAACCGAACTCACTCCGCCGCCGAGAATCGCGATGGTCTGACCTTCAGCAATGAGCGCTCCGCGATGCGCAGCGCTATCGATTCCGTAAGCGCCGCCACTTATCACACTCCAACCTCTGTCCACCGCGCCAGCCGCAAAGTCACCTGCGGTGCGGACTCCATACTCAGTGGGGTTTCGCGTTCCTACAATTGAAAGTGAAAGATCCAGGTTTTCAAGTGTGGATCGAATACCCCGACCGATGAGCGCGATAGGAGGTGCTTTTAGATCATCCAATCGATGTGGCCAATCAATATCGCCGCGCGTAAGAAGAAAGGCTCCTGCCGCTGCAACCTGTTCTTCAAGCATCTGCATATTGATCGCAGCGAGAGAGCCACTGAGCGTGTGACCGCTCCTCTTATAATCTTTATAGGCACCCGCTGATATTCTTTCTAATAAACCTACTGCCCCGTAGTGCTTGTATTCGGAGCTCCAATATTCATTTCCGCCTTCAAAGAGGGCCAACAGCGCAAGATGCGCACCGACATCCGAGGCGTTCATGAGATTTCAACACCTTGACGCAATTGATAAGCGCTCTCTACTTTCGGCCAATCCAGGGGATGTCACGCCATTTCGATCAGCGATAGTCCAGGCCAATCGCATCACCTTGTGATATCCCCGCGCGCTTAGACGTTCGTGATCAAGTTCGTTATGCAAGAAAGCCATTCCATCGCGCGAGGCACGAAATCGCTCTCGTAAATGGCTTGCAGGTATTTGAGAATTGGTGGTCCACGGATCATTGAGGAATCTCTCAGCGGCTATCGCCCGAGCCGCAATGACGCGGGAGCGCACCACCCCACTGGACTCGCCTACTTCGCTCGCTGCTAATTCGGTGCGAGTCGGAACTTCGACGAATGCTCGAATATCTATTCGATCGAGAAGTGGTCCGGAGATACGCTGAAGATAGCGACGAATTTGCAGCGAACTGCAGGTGCAAGCCCGACCCTTTCCATTGAATTTTCCACAAGGGCACGGGTTTGCGGCTAGAACGAGTAAAAAATCTGCGGGAAAGGTGACTGTACCTGCCGCCCTAGATATCGCTACTAAACCTGATTCAAGGGGCTGTCGTAAGGAATCGAGAACTCCCGGCTTACATTCTGGAGCTTCATCGATAAAAAGAACTCCTCCATGGGCCATGGAACAAGCCCCAGGCTTTATGAAATGCGCGCCCCCGCCTACCATCGCCGTTGTCGTAGTCGTATGGTGTGGCGATACGAAGGGAGGGGTTCTGGAATCCAGGCTCCTGTCGCGTAGCGCACCTGCCACTGAATGAATTGCTGCAACTTCTACAGCTTCAGCTTGTGTCAGCGGCGGCATTATCGAGGGAATTCTCTCTGCCATCATCGTCTTGCCTGTACCTGGTGGACCAATTAACAAGAGGTGATGTCCACCAATTGCAGAAATTTCAAGTGCGAACCGTGCTCGCTTCTGGCCCACAACTTCACTGAGATCGAAGGGAGACTGGCTAACTTCTTTAACCTCATCACATACCTCCTCTGGAATTACGCCCTCCTCTACAAAGGAAATTACTTGGCTCAGATGAGATACCGCTATCGACCTGATTGCCGTCAACCCCCTCGATTCTGCAGCATTGGCCAAAGGTACGATTGCAGTAGATATTCCTTGATCAATCGCCGCTAGAAGTGCAGGCAGAACTCCCCGAATAGGCCGGACCGAACCATCTAGCGCGAGCTCTCCAAGAAAAATATGGTCGCCAAGCTCTCGCTGGGGAATCTCTCCTTGCGCCATCAAAAGGGCGATAGAAATCGGGAGGTCAAAGCCAGATCCACTCTTGTGTAACCATGCCGGCGATAAAGAGACCGTCACTCGTTTGTTGGGCCAGAGTGCACCGGAATTTTGCAGAGCTGAACGAACTCGCTCTCTCGATTCAAGAAGTGCGGCATCTGGTAGCCCAAGCAGCGAATAACCGGGCAATCCATCAGAGATATCTACTTCAATATCAACTATCTCTCCTCGCAATCCGACTAAAGCGATGCTCTTGACCCGCGCCAATGCCATCAAAGAACTCCGACGCGATATTCGACGATGGGCTTCAGCCCAGCCCTGTAGTGCACTGCGGCGCAATCAATACGGTAATCAGCTCCCCATTGGTCGTGAGTAGCTATCCAGGCCAATGCCAAACGTTGTAAGCGGAGTGCCTTCTCTGGTCCAATAGCCTCTAAGGGATGTCCGAACTTGTCGCTGGTACGACTCTTCACTTCAACAAATAACAACTTGCCATTCAATCTTGCGACGAGGTCTATCTCTCCCTCTTTTATGCGCCAGTTCCTTGCAATAATTACAGCGCCCTGTTCCTTTAGATATGAGGCTACGAGCGTCTCCCCATCAGCACCTAGCTGGGTGGTCTGTTTTGTCATTTCCAGAAAGTAACGCCTGTTTAGTTCAAGAGAAATATCAAGCAATGCCGTTGTTGAAAAATAATCCTTGTTGATTAAAGGAGAGAGGCGATATTCGCAAAACTCTTTCGGTGTATCTCCGTCACTCCAAGTTCGGAGATGGCTGCGGTATGAAAGGCAGTGATGTAACCCTTATGTCTAGCGAAACCATACCCAGGGTATTTAACGTCCATCTCTCGCATGATGCGATCGCGATAGACCTTCGCCAGGATGGATGCGGCGCTAATGCTCAGAGCGACCTGATCACCTTTCCACACGGCCAAATTCGGGATAGCGAGCCCTTCGATGGCGTATCCGTCCGTGAGGACATACTCTGGAACTATCGCAAGCGAATTGATTGCACGACGCATCCCTTCAAGGTTGGATTTATGAAGTCCCAAGCGATCGAGCTCTTCAGGTGATATTTCGATGATGGAATGGGCAAGCGCTTCATCGATGACGACTTCGTAGAGTTCTTCCCGGAGCTTTTCGGTCAAGGCTTTAGAGTCACGCACGCGGGCAAGAGCAGGGGAATCTGGATCTTTGATGATAACCGCAGCTATAACGAGTGGACCAGCACAAGGGCCACGCCCCGCTTCATCAACTCCAGCAATGTGCATAACTCCGCTGGCGCGCAGTGAGGCTTCAATGCCAGACATTTGAGTTACTTTTTAACCGGAACCTTCGAGAGGTCATGGCTAACTGACAAGAATTTAATGTGATTAAGTGGCCAGACCACTAATTCAGCGCGACCCACTACATCATTTAATGGAACAAAACCCTTGTGGACATCATCGGTGTGGAATCGAGAGTCTGCACTAGCCGCGCGGTGATCACCCATAACCCAAATAAATCCCTTGGGAACGGTCACGTCAAATTTCGAATCACTCGGAGTATTGCCTGGGAAGAGATAACTTTCATTGATCGATATTCCATTTACTTGCAGATGGCCCTTTGCATCACAACAGACGATGTGATCGCCGCCGACGCCGATAGTGCGCTTTACCAAGTATTGAGTGGCCGGATCTGGCAGGACGCCCACATCAACAAGGGCGCGCTTAAGGTCGCGAGTAACGGCGTTTCCGCTGGAAGCCGGTGCGGCACCGAGCCAACCCGCGGGATCTTTAAAGACCACAACTTCGCCACGGCGAATATCGCTGAACATCGCCGAGAATTTATTGACAGCGATGCGATCGCCGATTCCCAGAGTGTTCTGCATCGAACCTGAAGGCACATAGAAGAAATGCACGAAAAAGGTCTTGATTATTATCGCGACAACAAGCGCCGACACGACGATGATCGGAACTTCTCGAAGCAGCGAACCCTTCTTGGGAAGGCGCATCGTAAGAATAATTAAGCTTGTTCGGCTGGTGTCTCAGCGTCTACAGCAACTGCTTCAACAACTGCTGGAGTTTCGACAACCGCTTCAACAACAGCTGGAGCTTCTACGACTGCTTCAATTACAACTTCTTCAATGATTACATCTTCGACAATGAACTCGTTGTTAGCGCCACGACGCTCTTTAATCTTGGCAGCCTTACCACGTAGATCGCGAAGGTAATAAAGCTTCGCGCGGCGGACATCTCCACGACGAACCATTTCAAACTTTTCAATAACTGGGGTGTGTACTGGGAAGGTACGTTCTACTCCGACACCGTATGAAAGTTTACGGATGGTGAAAGTTTCGCGGACTCCAGCACCTTGACGGCGAATTACTACGCCTTGGAAGACCTGGATACGGCTCTTGGAACCTTCGATAACACGAACGTGGACCTTGATCTCATCGCCAGAGCGGAAGTTGATAATGCCCTTTTTGAGCGAGGCGGCATCAACCGCATCCAAAACGTTCATGGGTAATCCTTTGC
>TBL_comb47_HYPODRAFT_10002381_pt1 | contig 23272 bp, 19 predicted proteins | sample TroBogypolimnion_40_FD_10682 | JGI IMG/M metagenome (IMG submission 10682)
CCCTCATGGAAGTAACTGATAAGGATCAGGTCGTTCGGTTTTACGGACGAAGTGGCGAGAAGGGAAAGCTTTCAGAACTGCTCCTTGTAGTTGGAGGCAATGACAATACCCTGATCAGTATACGTGGCGTGATAAATCCTGATGACATCAGTAAACTTACCGGATCGCTCAATTTGGGTGTCAAAACAAAGTAAACAGTTAAATATAGTTTAGAGGATAATCTTTCATTTTTGAAATCCTGTAACAATAGTGTTGCAGGATTTTTCTATTTAGAGAACAATGTTTATTTTCGTTTATCATTCTGAAGCAGATCCTTTAATCTAAAGAAATTTGTCTTACTTTTAGTTCTGAAATAAGACTGAAATATGAATCCTCAGAGTTTCTGGAAATCCTGGCATTTTAAGGTGAATCAAACCTGCATTTTTAGAGCAGGATATGCTGAAGTATGTATTAAGCATATTCAAAACGGATGGTTGGTGAGAAGCAGAACCACTGAACAGTCAACCGATGAATTATTAATAGAAGAAATAGACGACTTGAAGGATGACTCGGATGTACTTCATTTTCATACCGGGTTCTCCGACGAATTAATTGTCGTTCCAGCCTTGCCTGATAAGGCAGTAGTTTTTAAGAACAATAAGAACATCAAAATAAGTGCAGGAGAATCGGCTAGCCTCTATTTTAAAATTCCACTCACCATGCAGTTTTACTTTCAGGAAGTGAAGGATGAAAACCGACTGGTAGAAATACCTCTGCATCGTTTGTCCGATACCTGGTTTGGTGAAATCGACAGTGGTGAACCTGCTTATTCAATTGGCAGTTATTACGACAAATCATTTTCTGAAGTAGAGGCTACAAGCTGGGAGGCCATTTCTTCAGTCGAGATCATAAACAATACGGTGGGAGTCCTTGAACTTCAGCGATTGATCCTGAGGGTTGAAGATTTTTATCTCTATCTGAAAAATAGCCAATTGCTTACAAGTCATGTCCGAATTGAATTTAAGGGACAGGAACAGGCAGGAAGTGTTAATCTAGGCGTATGGAAGGACATCCATGGCGAAAAGCCTGTTCTGGTTGCAAAACCACGTTCTTCGGATACCAAAAACCTCTTGCGCCGAAGTTTCTTCTTTATCAAAAACATTTATCAAAATTAAGTTATGGATTTGGGTCTTTCAACTTATTTCAATTCGGAAACGGTCGATAAATTCTTTCGGATTATTTTTATTCTTATTGCAGGTGTCGGTTCCATCCAGCTGATTTCATTTATGGTGAAGCGATCGCTCCGCAAACAGCTTTCGCGCCAACGAATGATGCTGATTTCCCGTACCATTGTGTATACCGGGTACATCGGATTGGTATTGATTGTCATTCGTGAACTTAACTACGATTTAACTGCCCTGTTCGGAGCTGCCGGAGTAGTAGGTATCGTAATCGGGGTAGCTTCACAGACCAGTATCGGGAATATCATCAGCGGACTGTTCCTTGTTGGGGAGAAGTCTTTCGAATTGGGCGATGTGGTTAAGATAGGCGATAAATCAGGAACTGTTTATTCCATCGATTTGCTGTCAATTAAGGTGAAAACCTTCGATAACTTACTGATCCGGATACCTAACCAGGCAGTGATTTCTACAGAACTGACCAATATTACCAAATTTCCCGTCCGGCGCCTCGACTTCCTGATTGGAGTGGCTTATAAGGAAGATTTGCGGAAAGTAAAAACAGTGTTGGAGAATGTGGCCCGAAACAACCCCCTATGTCTGGAAGAACCTGAGCCGGTAATCATTTTTCAGACTTTTGGCGAAAGCAGCATTACAATTACTCTTGGTGTCTGGTTTGAAAAAGCCAACTATCTGTCAGTAAGAAACAGTGTTTTTATTGAAATTAAGGAAGCCTTCGATCGCGAAGGCATCGAGATCCCTTTTCCACATATCAGTGTTTATGCAGGAGAGGCCAGTAAACCCATCAGTGTAAAGCTTATGGAAGACTGAAGATTGAATATTTTGAATCTGAACCTCAAATAAGATAGTTCATGAATGCAATGCCTTTCGTCCTCGGTGCCCTGGCTGTTTTAGCTTTAGCTTACCGGTTCTACTACAGCTTTATTGCCGCGAAGGTATTAATGCTCAACGATAATGAGGTTGCCCCATCTGTCCGCTTGTTTGACAAGCACAATTACTACCCAATGCCAAAGTGGGTTGTTTTCGGACATCATTTTGCTGCCATTGCCGGAGCAGGACCTCTTGTTGGACCTGTGCTGGCAGCTCAGTTTGGATTCATGCCCGGCTTTGTATGGATGCTTGTCGGTGCAGTGATGGCCGGTGCCGTTCACGATATGGTTATACTTACAGCTTCCATGAGGCATGACGGAAAATCACTGGCTGAGATAGCCAAGGCCGAGATCAGTACATTTAGCGGAACCATCACCTCTGTTGCTGTGCTGATTATTCTGGTCATTGCCCTTGCTGGTCTTGGAGTGGTAGTGGTCAATGCCCTTGCCGAAAGCTCCTGGGGAACCTTTACCATAGCGGCAACCATACCGATAGCCATTTTTATGGGACTTTGGATGTTCAAATTCCGTAAAGGAAGAACGGTTGAGGCTACAATTATTGGAGTGATTTTATTGTCTCTTGCAGTGATTTATGGGAAGTATATCCCGGGTTCACCATTCGAATCCTGGTTTGCCTACGATCGGAAGACACTTACCATCCTGTTGGCAGGTTATGGCTTTTTCGCCTCAGTCCTGCCGGTCTGGATACTGCTCTCACCCCGCGACTATCTCAGTTCAATCATGAAGCTAAGTGTAATCGGGATGCTGGCAATCGGAGTAATTGCAGTAAGCCCCACCATTCAAATGCCCTCATTTACGCCTTTCATTCATGGTGGAGGACCGATTATCCCCGGAACTTTGTTTCCCTATCTTTTTATCACAATTGCCTGTGGTGCCATTTCTGGATTTCATGCCCTGGTAAGTTCTGGCACCACGCCGAAGATGATCATGAAAGAATCACACATAAAACCGATTGCTGTCGGTTCTATGCTGGCCGAATCTATGGTTAGCATTCTTGCCCTGATCGCTGCAACCAGCCTTTTCCCGCTCGATTATTTCCAGATCAATGTCTCTCCTGAAAAGTTTACACAAATTCTTCCTCAATTGCATGCACTGGGATTTACCCAAACCAATCTGACTCTTCTGTCCTCACAGGTGGGAGAGACCATTGCAGGGCGACCCGGTGGCGCCGTTTCACTTGCAGTTGGTATGGCACAGATATTTTCAGCCATCCCCGGACTTGCAGGTCTGATGTCCTACTGGTACCATTTTGCAATTATGTTCGAAGCCTTGTTTATTCTCACTACCGTCGATGCAGGTACACGTATCGCCCGGTTCATCCTGCAGGAAGCACTTGGGAAAATCTATAATCCTTTTGCCCGTTCAAACTGGATACCCGGAACTCTAATTACCAGTTTGCTCATCGTATTCGCCTGGGGATATTTCATTTATACGGGAAGCGTATCCACTATCTGGCCCATGTTTGGGGTAGCCAATCAATTGCTGGCCACACTGGCACTGGCAATCGGAACTTCTTTCCTGATCAACAACGGCAAGCGCAAGTACATGTGGATCACCCTTGGACCCATGATCTTTGTTGGAATAACAACCATTACAGGAGGAGTGATGAACATGATTAACATCTATATTCCGCAAATTCCGGTTGCTGCTACCAGCATCCAGGGAACAATCAATACACTCTTAACAGGCATTATCCTGGTTTGTGTGGTGCTGATAATTATTGAAGCATCCCAGAAATGGATTAAATTGAACCCCAAAAAGGGTGTAAGTGTGTAAATCCATTGATAAGAAATTCTGTAGTTTGACAGACTACAAATCTGTATGTTGCCATCGAACAAATAATGATAGTTTTGAAACTCAAACCATCCCAGCTAGTATACATGTACTTGTATAATTATAGAATGCTTACTGGCGAAATAGTATGGTAATTAGTCCCTCAATTTGTAATTGAGCTTTGCTAAAGTGACATAAGCCTAAAGAGTATTATTTTTGATTATTCGACTAATAAAAAAACTTAAAGGCTTATGCAAACACAAAAGACGGGTCAGCTGAAAAACCGGATGCATCCAAATAGTTATTACAATTGAAGCGGAATTAAAATCTGTAATTTCAATTCAGGACCGAAACAAAGGATTAGACGTTGAATGCTTTGAATTAGCTTTCTGACGTCCTGGCATTTAAATTGTTCTTATGACTTTGAGGACAGCTTCTTATTCCTGCTTCCCTAAATTGATGGATCAGATTCCATCCTGTCCTTGCATTGATTCTAAAAAACATTGTCTGGTCAAGGTTAAAGTGTTAATTGGTTCTCCCATTTACCAACCATCCAACAGGCTTTCAAATTATTTGAAACTTATTCATTAACTATTAGAAACCTATTCGTTGATTATTAGAATAAAATTGAACTATCAACGAATAACCTTCGAATAAGCTTCGAATAACCTTCTAATAATTTAAAGGGTCATAGGCTCATTGAAGGCGACACAACAAGGCAGAAGTGCTTCACATTTTTGGTAAGAAGTATTTTGGCATAGCACTCAACACGAGGTCGGTGCATGGATATTGCAGTTTCAATTCAAATTTCCTTGCACTTATTTTAAGTTTAATGCAGTCATTTTATTGAAATACTGAATATTATGAGTTTTTCAGCAGACCCTATTTATTTTTACCACTATCGTATCAAATTCGAATTTGTTAAGAATTTGATACGACAGTGGTACGACAGAGATAGGAATTCTTCCTGACGGAATAGTATGGTAATTAGGATTTTGTGTAGATAGAATGCATTCGATGGTTTGTTCCAATATAGGCTTACCTGTAGATTTTATGGCCCCGGATATCGAGGCTGCCTTCTTTTTCGAGGGTTTTTACTGAGCGGATAACGGTTTCGACACGCAGGCCGGTCAGGTCGGCAATGTGCTGCCGGGTAAGGCTGACTTCAAACTTCTGGTCAGCAGGGACGCCCTCCTCTTTTTTCATATAGTCAATCAGGCTTAGAATGCGGTGCTCGGGTTTGAAACTCGATATTTCTTTCAGCAACATGGACTTATAAAGTAATCGGGTAGCCATCATGCGTGTGATTCCAAGGTGTATTTCAGGATTTTCCTTCAGGAGCTTCAGGAATTTGGCTTTCGATAGCTTATACAAACAGGTATTTTCTTCAGCAACCGTGCAGGCGGGATAATTGGAGTCGGTAAACAGGGGAGGCTCCCCAAAGCTTTCGCCGGCTTCAAACATGCCTTGGGTAAAGAGTTTTCCTTCCGTATTGAGGTTAAACATCTTGATCTTTCCGCTTTTCACCTGGAAATAGCTGGAAGCCCGCTCTTTTTCATGAAAAAGAAATGCTCCTTTCTCGAGTTTTACTTCAACGGCGCCATAGTGTTGGAGTATACTTTCGTCAATCATTTTCGGTCTGTTTTTCTATTAGTGTTGCCCTAATTTAATAAATAAAGAGGCTTTAATCTTATATATGTGTATGCAATTTGTCTTTAAACAGGCTGAAAATGAATTCAATAATCTTAATTACAGCTTATTAACTGATTTTTATCTGTATGATCTCGCTCATAAAAGTAGGTAATTTAACCCAACTATATTTGTTCTGCATCATGAAATTTCAAGATAACCTATTTATAAATATTAAAATCTAAGAGTAATGAACATTCGTAAATTATGGTTTGGGTTCATAACGGTGATGGTTCTCAGTTTTGGAGTGCTGGGGTACTTCGGAATCGAGATTTATCACGAGGCGCCGCCAATTCCAGACCAGGTAGTAACCAATGACGGAACGGTATTATTTACCGGTCAGGATATTCGTGACGGCCAAAACGTATGGCAATCGATCGGTGGCCAGGAATTGGGAACGGTTTGGGGGCATGGGGCTTACCAGGCGCCCGACTGGACTGCGGACTGGCTTCACAAGGAAGCTACTGCGATGCTTGATGCCTTATCAACAGAGAAATTCGGCAAGGTATACGCTGAAATTAGTCAAGCAGATCAGGCTTTCCTGAAAATTAAACTTCAGGAAGATATCCGTAAAAACACTTTCAGCGAATCGGCAAAAACGATTTCAGTAAGCGCCACACGGGCCCAGGCTATTTTGAAGACCAGCGCTTTTTATTCCGGTCTGTTTACCAATGATCCCGCCATGGCTAAGTTGCGCGAGAACTATTCTATTCCTGAAAATTCGATCAAAACCAAGGAACGGATGTATAAGATGACAGCCTTCTTTTTCTGGGCCTCATGGGCCTGCGTGACCGAACGCCCCCACAGCGATCTGACTTATACGCACAACTGGCCGCATGAAGAATTGGTTGGCAATGTGGCTACCGGCGATTTGCAGATATGGACCGGCTTTAGTGTGATCATTTTGCTGTTGGGTATTGCCCTGATGGCTTATCAGTATGCCCGCACACGCGACAAAGAGGAGCATCTGGTCATGCCTTTGGTAAATCCACTTCTGACCATGACCTCAACTCCTTCGATGAAGGCTACACTGAAATATTTCGTAATCGTTACAGCTCTGATTCTTGTTCAGGTTATTATGGGGGTTATTACGGCTCATTTTGGCGTGGAAGGACATTCTTTTTATGGGCTTAACCTCGATACCATCTTACCGTATTCGATCTCACGAACCTGGCATGTTCAGCTCGCTATATTCTGGATTGCAACCTCATGGCTGGCTACCGGATTGTATATTGCCCCGGCTGTTTCGGGTTATGAACCTAAATTTCAATGTCTGGGCGTAAATGTGTTGTTTGGTGCCCTACTTGTGATTGTTGTCGGTTCATTAGCCGGTCAATGGATGGGTGTAATGCAGAAACTGGGTTATACCCAAAACTTTTGGTTCGGACACCAGGGGTACGAATATGTCGACCTGGGCCGCTTCTGGCAGATTTTCCTGTTTGCAGGCTTGTTTATCTGGTTGGCTTTAATGGTTCGTCCATTGATTCCAATTCTTAAAACACCTTCAGAAAGCCGTAACCTGATCATCCTTTTCGTGGTTGCCTCGGCTGCTATCGGATCGTTTTACGGTGCCGGGCTTATGTGGGGACAACAAACCAATCTGGCCATTGCCGAATACTGGCGCTGGTGGGTGGTTCACCTCTGGGTTGAAGGTTTCTTCGAAGTATTTGCTGCTGTTGTATCGGCCTTTATATTTGTTCAACTGGGCTTGCTGCGTATCAAGTCAGCGACTACGGCAGTGCTGCTTTCGACCATTATCTTTTTAGGAGGCGGTATCATTGGCACCTTTCATCATCTGTATTTTACAGGAACGCCAACCGCTATCCTTGCACTGGGAGCTACCTTCAGTGCACTGGAAGTTGTTCCGCTGGTTCTGATGGGATTTGAAGTATGGCACAACTATAAACTGAGCCGTCATACCAATTGGCTGACAGCTTACCGCTGGCCTATCTATGGATTGATATCGGTAGCATTCTGGAATTTAGTGGGTGCAGGTATTTTTGGTTTCCTGATTAATCCCCCAACCGCATTGTATTATATGCAGGGTCTGAATACAACAGCCGTTCATGGACACACCGCACTGTTTGGCGTGTACGGAATGCTGGGTATTTCACTGATGCTTTTTGTACTCCGGAATATGTGGGTAAAGAGTGTTTGGAACGACAAACCATTGTTCATCGCCTTTTGGGCCATCAATATCGGGCTTGCCCTGATGGTTCTGATCAGCGTATTGCCGATAGGTCTGCTGCAAACTTTTGCGAGTGTGAAATACGGCATGTGGTACGCCCGTTCGGCTGATTTTCTTCAACAACCATTTATGCAAACCCTTCGATGGATGCGTGTTTTTGGAGATACAATATTTGCTGTAGGTGTCCTGGCTTTGGTTTATTTTGTGGCCGGTCTGCTTTTTGGCTGGTCGATTCAGAAAGATGAAAAATAAACATTGTGTCTGCTCTGAACAGTTAATTTAAACGCAAAGTCGCAAAGACACAATAGTTAATTTTTACAGACAAAGATATTCAACATTTTGTATTGCTTCGTGTCTTTGCGTCTTTGCGTTTAATGTCGATTATGGAGTCTTCGGAGCGGACTCAACAATAGAAACAACTGAAACATTTGGCTGGTCGATACAGAAAGAAGCAGAATAAACATTATGCCTGCTCTGAACAGTTAATTTAAACGCAAAGTCGCAAAGACACAATAGTTAATTTTTACAGACAAAGATATTCAACATTTTGTATTGCTTCGTGTCTTTGCCTCTTTGCGTTTAATGTCGATTATGGAATCTTCGGAGCGGACTCAACAATAGAAACAACAGAAACATTTCTAACAATAGAAACATTAACAACAACAACAGAAACACAACACAATGGAAAACATCAGAAATAAATCAGTAGGGGAGATTGTAAAATTGGATTTCAGGGCTGCCGATGTATTCAGCAGTTATGGAATCGACTTTTGCTGCGGAGGTAAAATTTCGGTTGCAGAAGCATGTGCCAATGCCAAAACGGAAGAGTCATTTGTAGTTAGTGCATTAGAAAACCTGAAGAGTCAACAAGGATCGGCAGTGCATGATTTTGACAGCTGGGACATTGGGTTTCTGGCCGATTATATTATTCATACTCATCACCAATTTGTGAGCAAGTCCATACAGCAGATTCTGCCGCTGGCGCAAAAAGTAGCTGATGTGCATGGAGACAATCATGAGGAAGTGGTACTGATCAATGAACTGTTTCAGGAATTAGCTGAAGATATGCTGGCTCACATGCAGAAGGAGGAAGGCGTGCTTTTTCCTTACATTAAGAAGCTTGCTGCTGATGATTCGGCCGGAAAATGCAGTGATGCTTCGTGTTTCGGAACCGTTATGGGACCCATTTCGGTGATGGAAAGGGAACATGAAAGTGCAGGGGTAATCCTGAAAGAGATGTTTCGCCTGAGCGATGGATATACACCTCCTGAAGATGCCTGTAATACTTTCCGGGTTCTTTATGGCAAACTAAAGGAATTTGAGGATAATTTACATCGTCACATCCATTTGGAAAACAACATCCTGTTTCCAAAGGCAATTGAATTGGAACATGCCTTACATCTAAATTAAGCGGTAAGAGGCATAGTAACAAATAAAAATCCTGGATCCGCAAATAGGGCTCAGGATTTTTTATGCGTTATATGGATGCATTTAATATCAGGTATTCAGGCAAAGTGCTGATAGTCCAATCATTTGGTAAGGAAAGTTAGTACCGTTTGATTAAACAGATCAGGATGCTGCTGACAGACTCCATGATTGGAATCAGGGAATATACACAGTGATGCCGAAGGGATAGACTGAAAGATTTTCAAGGTATGCTCAGGTTTAATCATATCGTGATCTCCGGCCATGACCAGTACCGGACAATGAATCTTACTCAGGTTTGCATAGGGAATGTTGGGTTGGTCTATCATCATCTGAACCAGGGCAATAGCGGTTTTCGAATTCGTAAGCGTATGGGTCACAAAATCCTTCATTCCCAGAATATCTGCATTTGTCACTGCGGAAGAATCGGGTACAGTATTGGCGCCTGAGATGGCCAGTTTCTTTACTTTATCAGGACAATTCAGGGCCATAAGGATTCCATCAATTCCCCCATCGCTCCATCCAAGGACATTGGCAGATTTGATATTCAACTGATCGAGCAATGCACAGAAGTCGGAAGCCATCAGATCATAGGATATTTTGTCGGGTGAACCTCCTGATTTTCCCTGCAGACGGCTGTCAATGGCAATGACCTGATAGTATTTTTCGAAAAAGGGAATCTGATTGCTGAATGCATTGATGGACCCACCATTGCCATGTAACAAGATCAGTGGTTCGCCGGTTCCGTAAGTTTCGTAATATAACTGAATGCCGTTAACTGTGGCATAATGGCCCGCCTGGGGGTTGTTCCCATAAGGAATCATACTTGTTTGGGCACAGCCAATCAGGAAACACGGCAGAAGGCCAATCATGAAACTAAATAACTTTTTCATACTTCTTTTTATTGTTTAAACAACCTTGCAAAGCCAGGGTAGGCTTTTAGAGTCAATAACTCAAAATCGATTAATTTATTCTGAACAAGGGGCAATTGATTTATGATCTGGCGAGCATGGACTTTATTGTCAGCTTCCAGCACCAGCACAGCACAATCGTCATCGGTAAAGTACATTTCACGGATCAGCCCTTGCTGTTGAAGCTCCCAGGCTTTCCGGGCTTCGGCTTCCAGATAGGGCACGAAATCGGAGTCAGTTACTCCCGGTATTTCTTTTTCGATGGCTAGTATCTTCATATCCCTTGAATTATCATTTGTTGATTGCCGTAAAAAGACGTGTGTTTGTAAAAGTGGCTTGTTCAACTGCATTCTTATCATGCGAACAAACAAATAGCCCAACCAGAAGATCTTCAGGGAAATCAAAATCAGGAACTTCAACGGTCCAGAATGGGCTGCCTATTTTGGCCACCGATACGATATAACTTCTCCCACGGCGTTCGAGTTGTAAAATGTCGGCATTTACAATGGGTAATTTGATCTCTTCAATGTTGGCGCCGTTCTGTTTGCGGTATTGAAAACAGGTTAGCCCGTCGCCATGAACAGTCAGACAGACCATCGCAGCACTGGTATCGATACCTGTACGGAACATCAATCCTGATTTCCGGTGAGCATTGCCGCCTTTGCCTTCCAGGCTGGGTTGGGTGGTCATCAGAAAATCACCCTTAAGTTTTCTCCATAGAAAGTGTAGTTCGTCCTTTTTAAACCAGATNTTTTCGCCTGATCCCGAAAGTTTATAGGNCTGTAAAGAGTTATCAAAAGTTGCATTGCCTTTATGCAATACCATACCGATATCGGCATGGTTTTCAAATATTCCGATGGGATTCTGGGCTTGGGTAAATGTCACTCCGAGGAGAAAGGTGATAGTCAGGATGAGGTTTTTCATTGATTATTGGTTTATAAATGAGATATGTAAGCTCACAAGGTAATGAAATTTGTTTCTATTGTTTGAAATGTTTGAGATGTTTGTGTGCATATTAACATTTTCAATAGAAAAAACATATCAAACTATAGAAACCCCATTAATCCAATCTATGCCTTGCAGATTAAAGGATTATTGCTTGTTTTTCAATACGTTCCTCTACAATCTGAAATCCAGCCTTCAGATACATTGGTAAAGCTTTTGGATCATCTATTTCGCAGGTATTCAAAAGAAATTTTCCTGGTTTTGATTTCCAGGCTTCTGTAATTGCCCAATGCAGGAAAACTTTGCCCAATCCTTTGCCCCTAGCATTAGGCGTCAGACCAAAATATTCCATATGCACCTCACCTTTAGTACGGGTGTCCAGTTCAGCGAATCCGGCCAATTCATCAGAGGCATACAAAACATAGATTCTTACTTCCGGATGACTGATAATCTCAGACAAGTCTTCATCGCACATCAATTGCCGGTCGATCCAGCCTAAGTCGCCACCAACAAGCTTATTAAGGTTTCGGTACTCTTCGCAACCTCCATGAAACGGCCTGATTATGGTATGCTCAGGAAGGACAGGTTCCAAATTAACAGGTTCTCTGTCCATTTCAAGATACCAGCGTTTAACATCCTTGTAATCTATTTTCGGAGGAAATATAGTCATGATTGGAAATGGGTTCATAATGACGTTTAGCTGCCAATAGGGCCCTCAAATATACCATTTTGTGGCTATTCCGACTATACGTATATTCATCCTTCTTTATGGAATGGATTAATATGCATGAAGGGGATAAATGATTACCCCCTTCAGCAAGTTTATTTTGTCAATGATATTATGTAACTAATTCTTACTTTAAAAGGAGAGGAATTATGCCGTCATTAATTTTTCAATATCAAACTTCTTCATTTGCATAAATGCCTGAATGACTTTTCCAGATCTTGACGGGTCACTCATTAATTCACCAAGTATAGAAGGAACGATTTGCCACGACACACCAAACTGATCTTTTAACCATCCGCATTGTTCGGCTTCAGGTACAGCAGATAGCTTGTCCCAATAAAAGTCAATCTCATCCTGGGTTTTACATTCAACCACAAATGAGACGGCTTCGTTAAAACTGAACGTATGCGACAAGGTACTGTCCATGGCCATAAAGACCTGGTTGCCCAATCTGAATTGAGCAAATTTAATAGTACCTTCAACATCATAATCATTGGCTGTATATCTCTCAATCCGATCAATAGATGATTCATCAAAAAGCGTGGTATAGAATCGAATGGCCTGCTCTGCTTTTCCGGAAAACTTATTTGTGAACAGGAGAGATGGTGAGAATTTCTGACCAAACTCGTTCTCCTTGCCAACAGAGATTTGCCAACTGACTCCAAACTTATCCTGCACCCAACCATACTTTTCGCTCCAGTCATACTTGTCGAGCGGCATTAAGGCAGATCCGCCCTTCATCAATAGATCCCACACTTCTTCTACCTCTTTACTTGTTTCATATACTACAAAGAACGATACCGAGGGATTAATAGTGAAATGTGGTCCGCCATTTAGAAGAATGAATTTTTGCCCGGAAGATTCAATGGTTACCACAATATGATTTTCCGATGTGATAACCGTTTCGGGAAAGACAGAACAGTAAAACTCTGCTGCTTCTTTTGCCTTGTTGTCAAACCAAAGGCAGGGAGTAATTTGATTTTTCATGTTAATAGTCCTTTCGTTTATTTCTTTGATTCAACGTAGTTCTTGAAGTTATCAAGGATTGTTTGCCAGCCCGCGCGCTGCATTTCAACAGGATTGGTGCCTTCTGTTTCAAAAGTTTCAAATATTTCCGTATGGTTCTCACGGGAAGTAAATTCAATTTTTACTTTTCGGCCATCACCTATGACATACTCAATTAGCTCATTGGTTTTGATTGAATTGTACACTCCTTCAAAGTCAAAACCCATACTGCCATCTTTAGCTTCCATTCGTGTAAGGAATTTACCTCCAACACGCAAATCATTTTCAGCCCTGGGCGTATGCCAGTCAACAGAGCCACTGCACCAGTGGATAATATCATCGGGTGTGTTCCAGCAATTCCAGACTTTTTTTACCGGAGCATTCACCCTTGCACTTATCGAAACGACTGTTTTTTCTATTGTTTCCATAGTTCTTCTTATTAAAATTGAATCTATTGCTTTTCGCTGCAGTTAAACATCCATTGTACCCCGTATTTATCGGTACAACTACCATAATAAGCTCCCCAAAACATATCCTGTAAATCCATGGTAACTATACCACCTGCAGATAAAGCTTCAAAGAGCCTTTTTGTTTCAGAACGGGTGTCGGGTTCCAGATTAATATGGACATTGTTCCCCGGATTTACTTTGAATCCCATTGATTCAGGAGCATCCGTGCCCATTAGCATATGACCTCCAAGAATTGGAAGTTCAACGTGCATCACAAGATTTTTAGCTTCCTCATTTACCGGAGGCTGACCATCTGCCGGTGGAATATCGCTAAAACGATTGAAGCCATCTCCTCCAAATTCTCCACCGAATATTGATTTATAGAAATTGAATGCTTCCTCGGTATGATGAGGAAAATTGAGATAAGTACTTACCCTTGCCATGATCGAAAAATTTAGAATTTAGACATGCATAACAAATCGGGTAAATTTTTGTTTGAAATCTTTAGGTTGAGATGTACCAATACTTGATGAAATTGACCATCTGGACGCATTACAGGATCAAATGAGAAAACGATCCTCATTCGTCTTTCGTAGATTTTTAGTGCGGTAAGTAAAAAGATGACAAAAAAAGGCTGTTTCAAAAGTTGTAATTATCACAGATTCAATGCTTGATCCTGAAGTAAGGATTCTGGTATGATCTGTGCAATAACTTATGAAACAGCCACTATATTTGATTCAAACTACAGTTCTCGAATCTTGATATTACGGAACCATAATGGATATCCATGATCCTGAAGACCGATGAAACCTTCTTTGGCGATACCTTCAGTGAATCCGGGGAAATCTTTGAATTTACTTTTAGCAACCATGGCATCCCATTCAGGAGTCCACATTGTATAAGTAACCACTTTAACTCCATTTTGTGAAACAGTCACATGACCGTCTTTTACATTGATAACTGTTGTATTCCAGGAACCTGCAGGATGTACAGTTTTAGGGTCGGCAGGGAGCATGTCGTATAATGAACCTGCAAGGTGACTGTCCACTTTATTATCGCCGGCATCCACATTGTCAAGAATTTGAATTTCAGGGGCAGCATAATAGATAGGTTGACCGGGAACTTCACGTACATCGTAGAAGATTCCTGAATTTGCCATTTTGCTGGCTTTCCAATCAACAGTAAGCTCGAAGTTCTTGAATTTCTTGGTTGAATAAAGAATATCGCCGCCAGAAGGCTGGCCTGGTTGTTTATCCTTCGCTGTGAAAACTTTCATAGTGCTTTGATCAATCACCCAGTTTGCAGGCATTGCCTTGCCATTACATTGACGCCAGCCATCGAAATTCTGACCGTTGAACAGGAGTACCCATCCTTCTTTTTTCTCTTTGTCCGATAGTTTATTCACTGTTTGTGAAATTCCCGGAAGTGCGATTAAAATCGCTGCGACTAATGATAAAGTAATAAAAATGTTTCTTCTCATGATTTAAACTTTTAATATAAACGATTTATTAGTGTTAGTATTATTTGTAAGCAAAAATAAGCAATAAAAGAAATGAATTTAATGATAGGACTATTTTGGTTGTAATGATCATTTTATTCAATAACCAGTTTGGAATTTGATCGTCCGTTTTCATAACACAGACTGATAAAATAAATTCCTTTACTCCATCCTTTTACATCCAATGTTAAGCTTTCTGAATCAGGTTTAAGGTTTTTGTGATATGCAAGATTACCAACTGCATCAAATACAGATAAATCATGATAATGTTGATTCTTCATCTGAATAGTTACCAGGGCGGTTGCAGGATTTGGGTAAATTATATCATTGCTTTCCTGTTTTAGATTGTTGGCGGCAGTACCGCCCTGGTACTTTAAACTTTCATCTGCTTTTGCCCAGTTGGAAGGATTGGGTCCCATTACAAATTTAATGGTAGCCCCGTCCTTAATGTCTGAATGACTGAACCATGATTTGGTCCACTCTACACCATTAATCGTACATGATTGGATGTATAGATTAGTTGATGATGCATTTTGTGCTTCGATGGAAATGGTTTTATTATCACCCAACGAAATAGATGACTTTGTATATAACGGGCCAACCAGGTAATAAATATCCTGTCCAGCATTGGGGAAGAACCCCAGGGAAGAAAAGATATACCATGAACTCATGGCTCCACTGTCATCATTGCCAGGATACCCTTTCAGTGAATATTTCGTAGTCATCAGTTTTCTGACCCAATAGCTTGCAAGATCAGGCCGCCCTGCATAATGAAAAGCCTGAACAGCAAGGAAAGCAGGTTCATTGTCATACTCAATCAGGCTGTTATTGAATCCGTAAACCAGTTTTGCTGCAAACGTTTCAGCTCCTCCTGAAAGATAAACCAGTTTATCGAGTTGATGAGGAACAAAATAGGAATAGGTCCAGGAACTTCCTTCATAAAAATAATTCTGCCATGAGCCCCAGCTTTTTTTCATGTCTATATCTACCCAATTACCATCGGCATTTTTAGGTACAATAAATCCTTTATACTGATCGCTTAGGGCATCAGGATTCCATAAATTCACCCACAACTGACTTCTATCCCGATAAGTGGTGTAATCGTCTGTCTTCCCCAATCCTTTGGCTACCAATGCAGCACAATAATCGTTATAGGAATATTCCAGTGATTTGGAACAAGACATTACACCCGCAGGTATCCAGCCTTTTGTTTTATAACTGGCCATCAGGTTGTCTGTAATTGCAAACGTACCCCATCCCTGCCATCCTGCACGTTCTTTATCAGCATTATTTTTTAATACGGAATATGCAGCCTCCCAATCCACACCTGTAATTCCTTTTGCGTAACCATCAGCAATGATATTGTCTATGTTATTGCCGCCTTGTTCCTCTGCCATGTCAATCCCGGCAATGAAAGCATCCCTGACTCTTTTATTCTTTTTAAACCGTTCAATAAACGAATTGATGGTGCCTTTTACCATTTGTGGATTGATGAGCGACATCAGCGGATATAATGTTCTCCAGGTATCCCAGACAGCATAATGATCGTCCCAGACCGGAATACCATCAGCAAAACCTGTCATATCATTGGTACGGTCACGTGGCATCAGCATGGCATGATACATCGCTGAGTAGAAGATTTTTTTATGGTCTGTACTGCTGTCTTCAATCAGGATTTTACTTAATTCAGCATTCCAGGCTGTTTTGGCTTTCTCCTTTACCGCATCATAATTCCAGTCAGGGATCTCTGTATCCAGCCATTTTTGCGCTTGCACAATGCTCTTGAATGATACTGAAATCTTCATGCTGACGACTTCGTTGGCTTGTGTTGAGAATTTCAGGTATGCTCCAACACGGTCATTCACGACAGCTACGCTCTCGACCGTATCTCTTGGTTGCACGACACCGTTTTTCCATGTTCCGCAAAGGGTAGGTTTCTTGTTCAGTCGTGCAAAAAAGTAAACGATATAATCCCCTCCGCCAAAGCCACCGGTATATTTGCCAAATCCTTTGATCGTATTGTTGATAGAGTCAATACTGATTTTTCCTGATGAGATTTTACCATTCATTGATGGTACGATATCCAGCGGAATATTGTGCGTAAGGTCGATCAGCAAATTCCCGTCAGTTGTCTGAGGAAAAGTGAATTTATACATCGCCGAATGCCAGGAAGGAGTGAATTCTGTTCGGATATTGTACCTTGTCAATGTTACCCCGTATTCGTATGGAAATGCAATTTCATTAGTTTTTGGTGAATCATGTGTGGTTTCTCCAACTGATAAACCTACCTGTGGCGAGAGAAAGATCTGTCCATACTTTCCATAACCTGTTCCGCTGACATGGAGCTGTCCAAAACCACGGATTGGCTGACCGGGATCGTATCCGTCATCCCCTCCGTTTGGTGTTTGAGGACTTGGATTGATGGAACCAGAAGGCAGTTGCGGGCCAATTACACAAGCGCTGCCATCGTTTGTTGTGCCTATCCTTGAATCAACAAAGTCAACAGGATTTGTAGTTAACTGTGCGGAAAGATTGAATGTAAGTAAGGAAAGCAGTAATAGCAATCCGTATTGGAGTTTGTATTTCAAAATCATGTGTCAGGTATAAATGGTTTGGTCGCTGCTAATTTAATCATTTAAGCCTTAAATATCCTATTTGTCGTTTATATGTTTAGGTAGTTATACATGATATTCCAAATTGGAATATCAAGATTTCAAATTCAAGATGGTTAAGTTGAAACATAAAATCATCAGGAACCATTTAGGATCTAAATCCAATTCGTTTTCTTGGAACAGGATCTTCCTGTTTGGTAATCAGCTCATCCAGATAGCTGAATACCAGTTCAATGTTCTTGTCCTGATTTTGAAGCTTTTTCTTTATTTCTTCAATCTCCAGTTTGATGTTTTGATTATCTGATAGCATTTGGCGTATCCGAGTGAAAATCCGCATGATCTGTATATTGACGTTTATCGCCTGTTTACTGTTTAGCACACTTGAAAGCATCAAAACTCCGTGCTCTGTAAATACCATAGGACGATAACGGGTACCTCCCCAACTTGAGGTCACAAATTGCGACCTCAAGTTGGCAAATTCTTCATCTGTCAGTTCAAACATAAAATCGTGGGGAAAACGACTAAGATTCCTCCTGACTTGCTGTTTTAAAACTTTTGTGTCTATTCCATATAGTTCTGCCAAATCCCTGTCAATCATTACCTTTTGTTCTCTGATCAGATAGATCTTATTCACTATCCGCTCATCGGGAATAAATGAACTTAGATTTTCAGTTGCCATAGAATATAGATTTTGTGTTACGTTTGGCATTGAGAAATATCGCATTTTTCGAAACTTGTCAAACTTGAGGTCACATTTTGTGACCTCAAGTTTGACAAGTATTCCTCAGTCAATTATACTAAGTTAAGCATTTGATGTCATTAAAATAAAATTGGAGGTCACAATTTGCGACCTCCAATTTCATAATTAATCTTTTAATAGGAAATTCTATATTTTTATTTACTGAGTATTCTTAATGCCATATCTTCCTGGTAGGCAGGTGAGTGCAATATTGCTTTTCCTCCCTGATGTCTTAACTTTTCTTTCTTTTCAATCTTTCCGTTGAGAGGATTCAGCCATTCAATTGAATAATCCCCTTTTGGTAGGATGAACTGTGGATTGATCTGTTTTCCTCCCATCCAATAAATGGCATATTGTTTCCCTGTTTGGGCCAAAACGATGACTTTATTCTTTCCTGAAAGTCCACCCGAATAGACCGTAGTATCTGGTTTCATGGCCACAAACTTGAACGAATTCATAAATTTCTTCAGATAGCTTAGTTGTTTGCGAAGTGCAATACTGCCACCCCCGGGTTGTGCTGTCGGAAAATGATAAGTCCCATCTTCATGTGCCGTAGTGAATGAGTAATCCAGGTTATTGAATAATCCACCTCCGGTTAAAATCAACTCCCAAGCTTCCTTTCGGAAAGTAGAATCTTTTTGCCCGTTAAAGCCTGTCTCGTTTTCACCGATCACTTTATTCAATCCGTAATTCAGTGAAACTGCTTTTGGCGGAGTAGCATAGTGGAAGTTGAATACCGAAACCAAGGGATTGGGATTCTTAATTTTCTCAAACCCATTGCCAATGTTCTGTGTGATCAGATGTTTGTTTGGGAAAGCTTTTTCGGCATCAGTTATCACTTTGGAGATATGCTCCTGCCATTCCATTGTAATTCCACCAAAATAAGGTTCGTTGCAGATTTCATACATCAGATTGGGAAAACCATTCAGCTCATCTACCAGTTTACGCACCATTTTATCCTGAACGGCCAGCAATCCTTTGTTCTTATCGAGGGTATATACATCGGTTCTTGAAATGTTGCCCAAACCGTTGATATTGTTTATGCTGTTAAACGGACTGAGCACCCATTGTTCTTCTCCATAAAACGGACAAAACAAGGACAGTTCGACAACAACCCCATGTTTCTGAGCTTCAGTCATAAAGTCTTTCAGACGAATGAAATAAGTTTCATCCCATTGGCTTAGATCGAATTTTAATTGATCTGCAGTCCTTCTCCATGGACACAAGTATCTCTTTTTATCCGGTGCCAAAGTATTTTTCGAAATATTGAATACCCCTTCTGGTTCGAAATACCCGCCTGTCATGGTCCGTGTAAGATTAAGCCCATCTTTCTGCAGTGTTTTCAGGTACACTTTATAGTCAAAATCAGGATTCATCACTGCCCCATAATGTTCTCCTGATGTGATCAACAATGTTGGCTTGCCTTTATATTTGAAATAATGGAAGTTGTCAGGGTTAAGGCTTATTGGTTTTGTTTGGGCAAAAGCAGAACAGGCAATCGATGTAAGAATTGCCACAAATGAGATAGATTTCAGTATAGGTTTTTTCATTGTTAGTTGTATTGATTTGGTTTAGTCACCCAGATATGAAATTTTGAACTGATGTGAATCCCTTTCTGTCCTGAGTTGGATGATATAAATTCCCTTTCCCGGAAAAACACTTGAAGGAACAGAACAAAGGGTTGTTTCATGTTTCTGGTCCACCCATATCATTTGTCCCTCGAGATTGTAAATTTCAAGATGTACGTTTTTTTCATGGATGCTCAACTGGATGGTCAAATCGCCATTGCTAAGAGGATTTGGGTAGCAACTATATCCATTGGAGTTTTCTGCCTGACTTTGTATTCCTACCGGAAACCCTTTGCTTTCGGCCTTTACTTCAATATTGTCGTACCATACAGGCTGATACCAGGCATACAAACCAATTTTCCCATATCGGAATGCAGTTGTTGCAATACTATTGAAAACGTTTTTACCATTCACATCAACAGCAGTTGCTTTGCCATCGTTAGTGACTTTAATGGTCGAATAAATACCCTGTCCGCCTCCGGTATAGGTCGATGTGGCGAGCACTTTTTCGCTTCCGTTTTTAACTTCAATCAATGTGATGTTTAGTGGACTTGCATCCAGTTCAAGTTTATAGTAATTCTTACTGTCGACATAATTGAATACCACCCCGTAATTGTTTGCCCAATCAGGTTTGATCTGTACTGAATAGGTGAAATTGTAAAATGTAGTTGCATTATAAAATGAAACATCCACCCCGTCGGTCGAGCTATGATGCATTTGTTTCGACTCAACCAGCCAGGTCCCTGAATTGTTTATCCAGTTTAGTGCCTGACCATCATCAAAATTCTCGGTATAGGTCAGCGGGCCATCCTGTCCTGTAACAGTAACTGAAACAGGTAATGAATTTGTTGAGAGCCCTTCGTTGTCGGTAGCCTTTGCAGTAATGCTGTATTCACCAGCCTGAACACCTTGCCATTCGAATCCAAAGGGTTCTAGCAACGATTCTCCGATTTTTACTGTGCCAGTGAAATATTCTACTTTGGAAATGCTGCCATCCTTATCCGTGGCATTTACCGTGAACGATATATTTGAAGCATTGACAAAGAATGAATTGTTATCCGGAGAAGTAATGCTGATCTCAGGAGCAATGTTTTGTACTACTGAAATCGGAATATTAGTCGAAATGGTGGTGTCCCCTTTTGTATCGGTAGCTTTAGCGTGAAGCTTCCAGTTTCCAATTTCAATATTGTGCCAGTTCAGGTTATATGGAGCGATGGCGGCTTCCCCAATCTTTTGTGACCCATTGAAGAATTCTACTTTTGCAATCCCGTCGTTAAGTATAGTGGGGTTGGCCTGAAGCATAAGGTCTGTTCCTGCTCTGTATAACTCATTTTTAACCGGATTGGTCAGTGTAACCGAAAAGCTTTTGATGCCGGCTTCTTTCCAGATTCCATAACAGCTTCCTGCAGCCCATATTTCGCGGGTCATTGGATTCACCCGAAGTGCAAATACTTCGTTTGCCCCGTCACCTAGGTTGATTCCTTCATTGGTTCGTGTGTTCGGCGTAATAATCTGCCAGGTTTTTCCGGCATCAACTGAACGCCTTACACTGCCATCCGATTTATAAATATTTTTGGCCCCGGCACAATACAACACTTTTGGATCCTGCGGATCAACTGCTACCGTTTGAATGGCAGCTCCCCCATACTGGTCTTTCGGAATCAGCGAGGTCAATTCCACAAGACCGTTTGAATCATACTGAAAGAGCCGGTCACCTGATATCACAATGTACAGACGACTTTGGGAATGATCAAGTGCAATATCGGCAACCAGATTAGGTAAGGTTGCCACCGTGATCCAATTGTCACCCTTATCAACCGATTTCACCACATTGTATCCGTTGCTCCCGTATACCTCCTGATCGCCAAAAAGATTAGCTGTAAATACTCCGGTGCAGCCTTTCATCGTTTTCCAGGTGGTTCCCGAATCTTTGCTGTAATAATTGCTGAAATAAATCACGTTAGGATCTTTGGCATCGCCACAACCCACGTCTGATCCGGTGCAGATCATCGATGTATTTACAAAACCGGCTCCTCCGTTTGTACTTATTGTAAGTGCTCCGTCCTGTCCCCATCCTGGTGAATTTTGGGTGACCAGCACATTGGCATTGGCAGCATAGGCTCCATAGGTATATCCGCCCCAGCCCAGATTGCTGGCATTGCAGTATTTCCAGGTCTGACCATTGTCTTTGGTAAATGCACCGTTGTAATCCTGTGATCCGACATACAGCAGATTGGGATCGGTAATGTTGAAATTGAAGAACCCACCAACCAGAATTCCATTATAGCCATTGGCATCCCAGGCAAAGCTTTTACCACCGTCATTGCTGCTCGAAATCCAGTCTCCGCCCAAAGCCCAGACTTTACTTGAATTGGTTGGGTGCCAGGCAAATTTCTGGGTGCGATCATTATAAGGCATAAATGATTGTGTATTATTCCTGGACGCAACAGACCAGTTTACGCCACCATTATTGGAATAATAAATCGGGCCGCCCCAATCGTTAGCTTTTTGGCAAACGGCCATATAATCAGGATTTGCCTGACTCACATTAAGTGTTACAGCATTTGTAGGGAAGTTTGCAGTAGTAATTTTATTAAAGGTTTCGCCACCATCGGCTGAAACATAGAATTTGGATGCTGTACATAAAAAGACCTTGTCCGGAGCAGTTTGTACCACATCCATATCAGTAATATTTTCAGTGAGTTTCTGCACGAAAGTTATACCACTGTCGGTACTTTTATAAAAACCGGTGCTGTTTGCCACATATACATCACCTTTCTCCGGATGAACCTTCAGGATACTTTTCCCATAATTGTCGTTAACTTTCGTCCAGTTGGAACCTCCATTGACCGATTTGTAAATACCTCCTGCCGGGTTCGACCAATAAGCAGTTGTTGAATAACCGAGTGCAGCGTCAAAACTTCCTTTTACAAAATCAACTTTGTCCATCATACCTACAGAAACATCGTAATTTCCTTCCTGAAGAACCTGCTTCCAGCTAGTTCCCTGATCGGTAGTGAGATATAATCCGTGGCTTTGGTTTGTTGTGCTGTTTGCTCCAACGGCAAGCGCACGGTGGTTGTTGTTGGGGTCGATGGCAAACCCGGTGTTTCCCCTGGCGAAATAACCCATGTTGCATGGATGCCAGGTTTTACCACTGTCGATACTGCGGTATATGCCGCCAACATCGGTTCCCATCAGCAGAAACGAACCGTCGTTATAATCACATTCAATGGCCTGAATCACCTGGCAGCCTTCACCACCAATCAGTCCCTGATCTTTCATCGCTTGGGTTACCAGTGGTACAGCTGACCATTGCTGTGCTCGTGTATACAGGAACGAGATAAGTACCAGGAATAACAGAATAATGCGTTTGAGTAGTTGGTTAGGCATATTGAGTATTGTCATTAGTCATTAGGAAAGAGGAAATGGTCATTAGTCATTGGGAATTAGGAATAGGAAAAAGAAAAGAGGAATAAGGATATGGATTATTAGTACTATTTTTCCTGTTTCCTGTTTCTTTGTTCCTATTTTCTCTTTCCTTTTTCCTAATGACTAATTGATAAATCTCATAAGTTCGTTTACAAATTTGTATCACAAGTTCGTTTACAGTTTAATTTAAGAACTGTATCAGCAGTTCGTTTACATACGACATTCGTTCTTTGAAATATTGCA
>TBL_comb47_HYPODRAFT_10002382_pt1 | contig 23267 bp, 18 predicted proteins | sample TroBogypolimnion_40_FD_10682 | JGI IMG/M metagenome (IMG submission 10682)
GTTCTGCGCGGCAGGCGGCGCTGGCCGTCAGAAACACCTTGAGCGGCGCGTTCGGAAAGATCACGGTACCCATGTCGCGCCCGTCGGCCACCAGGCCGGGCAACTTGCGAAAGCTGCGCTGAAAGTCCACCAAGGCCTCGCGCACCATGGGGAAGGCCGACACGCGCGACGCGTTCATCCCGGCTTCTTCCGTGCGTATGGCGACGCTTACGTCTTCGTCGCCCATCACGATGCGGCTGCCCTCGAAGTGAATCGGCAGCGTGCGTACCAGGTCGGCAATCTGCTGCTGATGGGCCACATCTAGGGCGATGCCGGCGCGCGTGGCAGCCAGGCCGGTGATGCGATAGAGCGAGCCAGAGTCCAAAAAGTGGTAACCCAGCCTGGCGGCCAGCTCTGCTGCCAGCGTGCCCTTGCCGGAAGCGGTGGGGCCGTCCATGCACAGCACGGGAATGTTCACGGTATCAGCCTGGGACACCGAAAACAAGGTTTCGAAGTAGTCGGGGAAGGTCTTGGCGACACACTTGGGGTCTTCAATGCGCACCGGCAGGGTGGCAGGATTGAAGGCGGCCAGTGAAAAGCACATGGCAACGCGGTGGTCGTCATAGGTGTGAATCGTCCCGGCTTTCCAGTCGGCCGGGCTTGTGGGCGGAGTCACCTGGATAAAGTCTGCGCCTTCGACCACGGTCGCGCCGAGCTTGCGCAGCTCGGTGGCCATGGCGGCTATGCGGTCGGTCTCCTTGACGCGCCAGCTGGCGATATTGCGCAAGGTGGTCGTGCCATCGGCATACAGCGCCATCACGGCCAGCGTCATGGCGGCATCGGGAATGTGGTTGCAGTCGAGTTCAATCGCCTGGAGTGGCCAGGCGCCACGGCGGATATGCAGCCAGTTGGGGCCGCTCTCAATGTGCGCGCCCATTTGCGCGGCAGCCTCGATAAAGCGGATATCGCCCTGTATCGAGTCGGCGCCCACACCCTGCACGCGAATGCCGCTCAGGCCCCCTACGCCACTGGAGATGGCACCCAGGGCGATGAAGTAGCTGGCACTCGACGCGTCGGCCTCCACGTGCAAATCACCCGGCGAGCGCAGCTTGCATCCGGCAGGAATGGTGAAGCGCTGCCAACTAGTCCGCCGCACCTGCACGCCAAAGCGCGCCAACAGATTCAGCGTGATTTCGATATAGGGCCGGGAAATCAACTCGCCCACTACCTCAATGACCACATCCTTCACAGCCACGAGGGGCAGCGCCATCAGCAGGGCAGTTAAAAATTGGCTGGAGACATCGCCGCGTACCTGGATGGGCTGGTCCAGGCGCAGGCTCGGCTTGCCGATTTGCAGCGGCGGGAAACCTTCGTTGCCAGCATAGTCAATGCGGCAACCCAGTTGGCGTAGCGCGTCCACCAGATCGCCAATCGGGCGCTCGTGCATGCGGGGAATGCCGCCGAGTTCAAAGTCACCGCCCAGGACTGCCAGGGCAGCGGTCAGGGGGCGCATGGCGGTGCCGGCATTGCCCAGAAAGAGCTGGGCCTGTTGTACCGTCAGCTTGCCACCCAGGCCGGTGATCTGCACCGTAGAATTGCTTTGCGTGATGGCGCAGCCCAGCGTCTTGAGCGCCACCAGCATGACGCGGGTGTCGTCGCTATCCAGCAGGTCGTGGATGGTGCTTGTGCCTTCGCACAGTGCGGCCAGCAGAAGCACGCGGTTGGAAATGCTTTTGGAGCCGGGCAGGGTCACCGTGCCGGCGGCCGCTTGCAAGGGGGGGAGGTCGAGAAATTCGGTGGAATACATCAGGCTCTGTTCTTGGAGTTCATGCTCCAGTGGGCGCGTGTCATGCTGGCTTTTGTTATAAGCCCCTCCAGCGCGGGCGCATCGGCACTGGAAATCATTTTTTCCAATGCCTGCAGCTGGGCCTGGAATATGCGACTTTGGGCCAGCAACTCATCGCGGTTGGAAAGCAGAATGTCGCGCCAGACCGTGGGCTCGCTGGCGGCAATGCGGGTGAAGTCCCTGAAGCCCGGACCGGCCAGCGACAAAAATTCCTGGCCCTGTGGCTGGCCGGAAATCGCATTCATCAGCGCAAAAGCGATCAAATGCGGTAAATGGCTGACCGCCGCATAGGCTGCATCGTGCTGCTCCGGGCTCATGCTGAGTACCTTGCAGCCCAGGCGGCTCCACAGTTCCTGGGCCTTTTGCAACTGGGCGGGCAGCGTGCGTTCAATCGGTGTCAGGATGACCTGCTTGCCGGTATACAAATCGGCATCGGCGTTCTCCACGCCCGAGACTTCCTTGCCGGCAATCGGGTGCGCCGGCACAAACAGGCCCACCTGTTCGCGCAGGGCACGGCGCGCCGCATCCATCACGTCGCGTTTGGTGGAGCCCACATCCATGATCAGCATGTCGGGCGTCAGCTGCGGCTTGATGGACTTGAGGCTGGCCTCGGTTGCCGCCACGGGAACTGCGATCAGGACGATGTCGGAGCCGGAAACCGCCAGCGCGGCGCTGGCTGCTGCGCTGTCGATGATGCCGAGTTGGCGCGCACGCTCGGTGCTGCTGGGCGACTTGCTGTAGCCCACCACCCGTTTTACCAGCCCGGCCTGTTTCAGCGCCAGTGCGAACGAGCCGCCCATCAGGCCGCAGCCTATCAATCCGAGTTGTTCAAACATGGATACTCCCCGTGCATCAGTCGATTAGTCGGCCAGGGGATAGGTACCCAGGACCTTGTAGAAGGCGCAAATGCCACGCAGGTCTTGCAGAGCCGCTGCGACATTGGCTTCGGACGGGTGTCCCTGCAGATCGATGTAAAAGAAATATTCCCACTGGCCCGAGCGTGCCGGGCGCGACTCAAAGCGGGTCATGGACACACCGTGCAGTTTCAGTGGCACCAGCATGTCGTGCACGGCGCCGGGCTTGTTCGGCACTGAAACAACGAGACTGGTGCAATCCTTGCCGGAAGCCTGCGGTGCGGGCATGACAGCGGGCAGGCAGACCATGACAAAGCGGGTGCGGTTAAAGGCCTCGTCCTGTATCGCCTGGGCCGCGATGTGAAGACCAAATTCGGCACCTGCACGTTCGCTGGCGATCGCTGCCCACTCCGGGTGCAGGGCTGCCAGACGCGCACCTTCGGCATTGCTGGACACGGCACGCCTCTCGGCATTCGGTAAATGGGTGGAGAGCCATTGCTGACACTGGGCCAGCGCTTGCGGATGCGCTAGCACCACTTCGATACCGCCCAGCGAGGACTCGGTGCGCAACAAATGGTGGCGCACCAGCAGGCTGATTTCGCCAACGATGTGCAGCGGCGAATTCAGCAGCAGGTCGAGCGAACGGGTGACCACACCCTCGGTGCTGTTCTCTACCGGAATCACGCCGAACTCGGCCGCGCCCGAGGTGGCGGCATGGAACACCTCGTCAAAATTATTGCAAGGAACATGCTGGATGCTGGAGCCGAAAAAGCGCAGCGCAGCCTCTTCGCTATAGGTGCCTTTGGGGCCCAGATAGGCCACGCGCTGCGGTGCCTCCAGTGCGCGACAGGCCGACATGATTTCGCGCCAGATCAGCGCCAGGCTGGCGTCCTTGATCGGGCCCTGGTTGGCCTTTTGCAGGCCATGGATGACCTGCGCCTCGCGCTCGGGGCGGAACACCGGCGAGCCGTCATGGCGTTTGAGTTCACCGACCTCGTTGGCCAGCGCCGCGCGGCGGTTGAGTGCGATCAACAGATCCTGGTCGACCGAGTCGATCAGTACGCGCAATTCGGCAAGCGTTTTGCTCATAAGCTTTATCCGTGGGTCCGTTCAAACTCTTGCAGGTAGGCACAGAGGGCCTGAACCCCGGCCAGCGGCATGGCGTTGTAGATGCTGGCGCGCATGCCACCCACTGACTTGTGGCCCTTGAGCTGCAGCAGCCCAGCCTCCTTGGCGCCGCTCAAAAAGGCCTCGTTATGCGACTCGTCGCGCAGGAAGAAGGGCACGTTCATGCGCGAGCGGCAATCCTTGTGCACCTTGTTGAAATACAAGCTGGAGGCGTCAATCGTGCGGTACAGCAGTTCGGCCTTGGTCGCATTGGCCGCTTCCATCGCCGCAATACCGCCCTGGCGTTTGAGCCACTGAAAGGTCAGGCCTGCCATGTAGATGGCATAGGTCGGCGGCGTGTTGTACATCGACTCGTTCTTGGCCACGGTCTGGTAATTGAAGGCGCTGGGGCAGATGTCCAGGGCGTGGCCGAGCAGGTCTTCGCGCACCACCACCAGGGTCAGTCCGGCCGGCCCCAGGTTTTTTTGCGCGCCGCCAAAGCCCAGGCCTACGCGGCTCCAGTCCACCGGGCGCGAGGCAATGTGGGATGAGAAATCGATGACCAGTTCGGCCCTTGAGCCCAGGGCCTTGAGGTCGGGCAGGCTGTGGAATTCCACGCCATTGATGGTCTCGTTGGTGCAGAGGTGCAGATAGCTGGCGTCGGTATTCAATTGCCAGCTGGCGGCGTCTGGAATGGATATAAATCCGTCTGCCTTGCCGCTGGCAGCAAGCCGTGTTTGGCAATATTTTTCGGCCTCGACAAAAGACTTCTCGCTCCAACTGCCGGTGACGACAAAGTCGGCGGCACCACGGCCGGTCGCGTCCTTTTTCAGGGCGCTAAGGTTCAGCGGAACGATGGCATTTTCTGCCAGGCCGCCGCCCTGCATAAACAGGATGCGGTAGTTGGCGGGGACGGCCAGCAGCTCGCGCAGGTCGGCCTCTGCCTGCGTGTAGATGGATAGAAATTCCTTGCCACGGTGGCTCATTTCCATCACACCCATGCCGCAGCGCTTGCCACTGGCATCGGGCCAGTCCAGCATTTCATCGGCGGCCTGGGTCAGCACTTCCTGCGGCATGGCAGCAGGTCCGGCGGAGAAGTTATAGGGGCGAAGCATCATGCGTGGCTCGCTCTCAAACGCTCTCGTCGCCCTGGGTCTCGTCGCCGGCGGCTTCGTCCAGATCGACGGCTTGAGCGTCGTTTTCCACGATGCGCTGCAGGCCACTGAGCTTGGAGCCTTCGTCCAGGCCGATCAGGGTCACGCCCTGGGTGGCGCGGCCGAGTTCGCGGATTTCGGCAACACGGGTGCGCACCAGCACGCCCTTGTCGGTGATCAGCATGATCTCGTCATCGGCGTGGACCAGGGTTGCGGCCACGACCTTGCCGTTGCGCTCGGTCTGCTGGATGGCGATCATGCCCTTCGTGCCGCGGCCGTGGCGCGTGTATTCGGTGATGCTGGTGCGTTTGCCGTAGCCATTTTCGGTGGCGGTGAGCACGCTTTGCGCCTCATCCTCGGCCACCAGCATGGCAATCACGCTTTGTGTTTCGTCCAGCATCATGCCGCGCACACCGCGTGCATTGCGGCCCATGGGGCGCACATCGTTTTCGTCAAAGCGCACTGCCTTGCCGCCGTCAGAGAACAGCATCACATCGTGCTTGCCGTCGGTCAGCGCGGCGCCAATCAGGAAGTCGCCCTCGTCCAGGTCCACGGCGATGATGCCGGCCTTGCGCGGGTTGGAGAATTCGTCCAGCGCGGTCTTCTTGACCGTGCCCATGCTGGTGCCCATGAACACATACTGGTCGGCCGGGAAGCTGCGCTTCTCGCCGGTCAGCGGCAGCACCACGGTGATTTTTTCGCCTTCCTGCAGCGGGAACATGTTGACGATGGGGCGGCCGCGCGAACCGCGCGAACCCTGCGGCACTTCCCAGACCTTGAGCCAGTACAAACGGCCCCGGTTGGAGAAGCACAGGATGTAATCGTGGGTGTTGGCCACAAACAGCTGGTCGACCCAATCGTCTTCCTTGGTCGCCGTGGCCTGCTTGCCGCGTCCGCCTCGCTTTTGCGCCCGGTATTCGCCCAGCGGTTGGCTCTTGATGTAGCCGCTGTGGCTCATGGTGACGACCATGTCGGTGGGCGTGATCAGGTCTTCGGTAGACAAATCGAACGACGAATGCTCCACCAGGCTGCGGCGTGCGCCCAGCTTGGTCTGGCCGAATTCCTGTTTCACATGGCCCAGTTCGTCGCCAATGATGGTGGAGACGCGTTCTGGCTTGGCCAGGATGTCCAGCAGGTCTTCGATCTCGGACATCACCTCTTTGTATTCGGCAACGATCTTGTCCTGCTCCAGTCCGGTCAGGCGCTGCAGGCGCATTTGCAAAATCTCTTGCGCCTGCGTGTCGGACAGGCGGTACAGGCCGTCGGCGCCCATGCCGTAGTTCTTTTCCAGGCCATCGGGGCGGTAGTCGTCGGCATTGATCACGCCGCCGTCGGCTCGCGTGCGGGTCAGCATCTCGCGCACCAGGCTGCTATCCCAGGGGCGGTTCATCAGCTCGATCTTGGCCACCGGGGGTGTGGGTGACTCGCGGATGATGCGAATGAAATCGTCGATATTGGCCAGCGCCACGGCCAAGCCTTCAAGCACATGACCGCGCTCGCGTGCCTTGCGCAGGTTGAACACGGTGCGGCGTGTCACCACTTCGCGGCGGTGGCTCAGGAAGACCTCGATCAGATCCTTCAGGTTGCACAGCTTGGGTTGGCCATTGATCAGCGCCACCATATTGATTCCGAAGGTGTCCTGTAACTGCGTCTGCTTGTACAGATTGTTCAGCACCACCTCGGGCACTTCGCCGCGCTTGAGTTCGATCACCAGGCGCATGCCCGACTTGTCGGACTCGTCCTGGATGTGGCTGATGCCTTCAATCTTCTTTTCGTGCACCAGTTCGGCCATGCGCTCTTGCAGGGTCTTTTTGTTAACCTGGTAGGGCAGTTCGTCGACGATGATGGACTGGCGCTGGCCCTTGTCTATGTCTTCAAAGTGGCATTTGGCGCGCATGACGACGCGGCCGCGGCCTGTGCGATAGCCTTCCTTGACGCCATTGATGCCGTAAATAATGCCGGCGGTGGGGAAGTCGGGCGCCGGGATGATTTCCATCAGCTCATCAATCGTTGCCTCCGGATTGCGCAGCAAATGCAGGCAGGCGTCCACCACCTCGTTCAAATTGTGCGGCGGAATATTGGTGGCCATACCCACGGCAATACCGCCCGAGCCATTCACCAGCAGGTTGGGGATGCGGGTCGGCAACACCAGTGGTTCCTTTTCGGAGCCGTCGTAGTTGGGTCCGAAATCCACGGTTTCCTTGTCCAGATCGGCCAGCAACTCATGAGCGATCTTGGCCAGGCGAATTTCGGTATATCGCATGGCAGCCGCGTTGTCGCCGTCCACCGAGCCGAAATTGCCCTGGCCGTCCACCAGCATGTGGCGCATGGAAAAATCCTGCGCCATCCGAACGATGGTGTCGTACACCGACTGGTCACCGTGCGGGTGGTATTTACCGATCACATCGCCGACGATACGGGCGGACTTTTTATAGGCCCGGTTCCAGTCGTTATTGAGTTCGTGCATGGCAAACAGCACGCGCCGGTGTACCGGCTTCAAGCCATCCCGTGCATCGGGCAGCGCGCGCCCCACAATCACGCTCATCGCGTAATCGAGGTAACTGCGCCGCATTTCCTCTTCAAGGCTGATGGGCAAGGTTTCTTTGGCGAACTGGGTCATGGAAGATGGTGGCTATGTCAGGGACAACCTGCCATTGTACGGTGTGGGTCTTGTCGCAAGGGTGCAACATTTGCGATGCAAAATACGCTCAAATACGTGAGGCGCCATAAGTTGGTTTTGCACCGGGTAAAAAACCACGTTGAATGTGGCACAATAAAGAGCAACGCTTGAGATGGTGTGAGCCGTTTGAGAGTGTTGCTCATTTAATCGCAGCGTCGCTGCAGTTTGCATCGCACAAAGGAAAGTCATGAAATTAATCAATAAAGCGGCAATTGTCATCGCTACCATAGCATTCGCTTCTGTAGCTGGCGCCCAAGAAATTCACAACTGGAAAAGCGCTGCTGGCGATGTCTGGAAAGACGCTGCCGGTGAATGCTGGCGTGATGCTAGCTGGACGCCAGCAACCGCTGCTCCTGGCTGCGACGGCGCCATTGCTCCCAAGGTCGAAGCACCGGCTCCCATGCCAGCACCGATGCCCAAGGTGGCACCCGCTCCAGCACCCGTAGTGGTTGCACCCGCACCTGCACCTGTGGCCGCTGCACCTGCTGCAACCAAGGTAACCTACGCTGCTGACGCATTTTTTGACTTCGACAAGGCTGTTCTGAAGCCAGAAGGCAAGGCCAAGTTGGATGATCTGGTCGGCAAGGTCAAGGGCATCAGCCTGGAAGTCATCATCGCCGTGGGTCATACCGACTCCATCGGTAAAGAAGGCTATAACCAGAAGCTGTCGGTTAAGCGTTCTGAAGCTGTCAAGGCTTACTTGGTGTCCAAGGGCATCGAAAAGAACCGCGTCTACACCGAAGGCAAAGGCGAAAAGCAACCTGTTGCTGACAACAAGACTGCCGAAGGCCGCGCCAAGAACCGCCGCGTGGAAATCGAAGTGGTTGGCACACGTTCCAACTAATCCGGTCCTCCCCGGTTAGCCAAAAAGCCCGCTTTAGCGGGCTTTTTCTTGTCCGTAGATAATGCAGTCATGAATACACACGTCAACGCCGATCCTGCCGAGCTCGCCAAATTCTCCGACCTGGCGCATCGCTGGTGGGACATGGAAAGCGAATTCAGGCCCTTGCACGAAATCAATCCCCTGCGTCTGGAATGGATCAATGGTATTTGTCCGGTCCAGGGCCTCAGGACCGTGGACATCGGTTGTGGTGGCGGAATTTTGACCGATTCCCTGGCACGCAAGGGTGCTACAGCCTTGGGCGTGGATCTGTCCACCAAGGCCTTGAGAGTTGCCCAACTCCACGCTATGGAGGCGCAAACGCCGCAGGTTGAATACCGTGAAATCAGTGCCGAGGCGCTGGCCCTTGAGGCACCGGGCCAGTTCGACATGGTGACCTGTATGGAAATGCTGGAACATGTGCCCGACCCGGCGTCGATTGTTCGCGCCTGCGCGACCCTGGTCAAACCCGGTGGCTGGGTTTTTTTCTCCACCTTGAACCGCAACCCCAAGTCATTTTTGTTTGCTATTGTGGGCGCGGAATACATTCTGAACATGCTGCCCAAGGGCACCCATGAGTACGCCAAAATGGTCAGGCCCAGCGAACTGTCCGGCTATTGCCGCTCTGCCGGGCTGGACCTGCGGCACACCAAGGGCATGGGCTACAACCCCTTGACCCGCCGCTACGCGCTCAATAGCGATACCAGTGTCAATTATCTTTTTGCCACCCAAAGGCCCTTGACTTGAACATGGCGCACTTTGAAAACATCAGCGTCGTCCTATTCGACCTGGACGGCACATTAATCGACAGTGCCCCCGATCTGGGGGCTGCTGCCGACCAGATGCGGATCAGCCGTGGCCTGCCTTCGCTGGCGTTGGAGGCCTATAGGCCGATGGCCGGTGCCGGTGCCCGCGGCATGTTGTCCGTGGCCTTTGGCATGGGCCCAGAGCATCCCGACTTTGAGGCCATGCGTGAGGAGTTCTTCGGCAACTACGAACGCTGCATGACCGAGCGAACCTATGCCTTCGACGGTGTCGCGGAAATGCTGGAAAGCCTGCTGGTATCAAGTCTGCAATGGGGGGTCGTGACCAATAAGTCCATGCGATTTACCGACCCGTTGACCCGGGGCATGCCCTTGTTTTTGACGGCTGGAGCCGTCGTCAGCGGCGACACCACTGCGCATGCCAAGCCTCATCCGGCCCCGCTGCTGGAGGCGGCGCGTCGCATGGGAGTTGATCCGGCACACTGTGTCTATGTTGGCGACGATGAGCGCGACATTCAGGCCGGTTTGGCCGCCGGCATGGCCACCGTGGCGGCCGACTACGGTTATCTGGGCGATAAGGCCGACACCGCAGCCTGGGGAGCGCATGCCAGGATTAAATCTCCACAAGAGCTCTTGCAATTGCTCGCAAGGGCCTAAAATAGGCTGCTTGGGGCTGCACTGGTTTCGACGTGGATTCGGACGCGTAGCAGGGCATGTCGAGCTGAGTGTGCTCGTAAAACTGATTCAAACAAACTAACTGCAAACGACGAACGTTTCGCACTCGCTGCTTAATTGCACGTGAGCCTCACAACAGCAAGCCGATAGGCTGGGCAAGGGTGGTCAGGTCGCAAGACCCGATCATCCAGGCTGTGGGGTAATTTCATTCGGCTGGACCCGCCTTGGGTGACTTAGGGCGGGTCGAGAAAATAGGTTACTGGCGTCTTGCATAGCGTGCCACTGCGCGATGCAAGAGGCGAGACTCAAATCAGAAGGCTACACATGTAGAACTGTTCGAAGAAGGTTTGCGGACGCGGGTTCAAATCCCGCCAGCTCCACCATACCCGCTGATAAAGGCCGCTAAGGATAACCACTTGGCGGCCTTTTTCTATGGAAAATCAAGCACTTACAAGCGTTTCGAGTGCGTAAACGTCCAAGGAAGTGCGCTGACAGCCAAGGCAAAACCGGGGAACAAACCGGGGTAGGTGCTTAAACTGTGTGCAGTTGTTCCCCGGTTTATCCCGTTTTCCCCTGTAGGCGTGCCCATGCTGACCGATGCCCAATGCAGAAACGCCACGTGTCCCCCTGACAAAGCCCGCCAGCGCCTGACGGATGCCGGCAAAGAGGGGCGCATGGCCCTGGGGACATATCCAGCCGTGACCCTGACGGCGGCACGCAAGGCCCGCGATGCAGCCAAGTCGCACAAGTCCGAAGGCCGTAACCCCGTGGAGGTGCGCAAGGTTGAAAAGCTGAAAACTTGCCCCGCTGCTGTACCAACGGCCCGGCAACCTGCGGCAAATGGAACGGTCGGAGCTCGACCTAGGCGCGGCGCTGTGGACGATTCCCAGTGCCAAGATGAAGCGCACCAAGCTGGAAAAGGAGCAGGGCGAAGCCCACATAGTGCCCCTGCCCACGCAAGCCGTGGAGCTGCTGAGCAGTATCCAGCCCCTGACCGGGAACGGGCGCTTTGTGTTTCCGGGTGAGCGCGAGCGCAGTCGGCCCATATTGATAACTCTGTGCACAGCGCCCTGTATGCCCTGGGGCTGGGCAAGGTGCAGACCTGGCACGGCTTCCGCGCCAGTGCCCGCACGATGATGGTGGATCAGTTGAACCTTGACCTCCTGGCGATTGAGGCCAACTTAGCCCACGCCGTAAAAGACTCCAACGGGCGCAGCTACAACCGCACCCAGTACCTGGCGCAACGCTTTGAGCAAATCCAGAAGTGGGCGGACTACTTGGACAAGCTGCGCAAGGGGGCGGATGTGATTGCCTTACCGAGCTGGACAGCCGCCCACTGACAGCGCCCGCCCCAAGATACAGCCGCCCCGCATCGCCAGCCGGGCGGCTTTTTTGTGTGCCGAATGTGCCAGCTCATATAACTTTTACGGCCTTGAAAACATGCAAGTTTTTGTCGGACGTGTGTTTTTGTAGGGGACTAGCAGGGGACCAATAGGGGACTAGTAGGGGACAAACTTGAATTTATCTCTTTCTATTCTGTATTGTGAAATATTCACTCTTTTCATCTTCCTGTTTTCACACGCTGACCGCCCCCTTTTTTCCATCGTCCGGCGTGCCGTCGCTGCTGATAGCGGCCGTTGTCTGTCCACCGCGTGCGCCAGCTCGTGGCGGTGATGTTGCTGGGCATTGCGCCAGCCCGTGGCTGTGGCGTTGCCCTTACTGATGCCGCCCAATGCAGACAGCGGCGAAGGTTAGACGCCCACCAACTCCATAGCTAGTTCACGCGGGTTGTCGGTGCGCTTGCTCACGTCCAGCATTTCGATGCCCAGCACGCGCCCGGCGGCGTCAAAGTCAAACACCACGCCGGGGCGAACTTCATCACTTTCCGCAACGGTGCCAGCCAGTAAGCGGATATACATGGCATCGGCCTTTTGGTCATATTCGATTTTCATGGTTTCACTCCGTATTTTTCAAACTTGCTTGTCGCCATGACAGTTATCACCATAACCACCATGTCACCTTCATACAGCACGCGCAACAGATGGCGCTTGCCTGTGCGTTCAATCCAGCCCTGAGCCTCTTTGCGGCCATTCTGCGCGTCTACCGTGCGCAGTGGCTGTGCCAGTGTGGCCAACACCTCCGCCTGGCTGATTCCGCGCTCTACCATGCGCGTGAGGGCGTGTTGAGTAAAAGTGACGGGCATGGCGCGATTGTGCGGGCATTGCCGCACCTGTCAACATGGTGCTTGCGAGTCAGCTCCACCAGGTGCGCCCGATGCCGGGCCAGCGTCAGCCGCAGCCCGTGGCCGTGGTGTTGCCGGTGCTGGTTGCGCAAGGTGAGTGCGGGGGAAATGAATATTCCCCTCCTGCGCATTGAATCCGGCTCACAGAAGGCGGCAAAGGGCGTGCACCTGGTTGACTTGGCCAAGTACATCGATGACCGCCGGGCTGCGGCGGTAAAGGAGGCAAGGCAATTGGCAGGGGCTTGACACCCAAAGCGACTCGCGTTCAATAATGCATCCAAGCCAGCAATGGCCCGGTGCTTCAAACACCTTTGGTATAGCTGTGCAACCTCCCCGATAGCGAGGTTTTGTCACGTCTGAATATGAGGAATGGCCCACACGTTGGGGCGTTCACTGTTTCAAAGCGCAGGGGGTCCATCTTCTACACCTGACGCGACGCAAATACCGCGCATTGCAGCTTCGCGTTGTTCACCACATAGTTGGCCGGAATGGTGACCACATTGCTCGTCGAGCTGGCCACCAGCGCCGGTGGCGACGGATTTTTGGACACTGCGGCATTTTGATCCGTGCATTGAATGCTGGCGATTCTCCAACCCCTCTCCACTGTGGGCACGGCCACCGTCAGCGTGGTCGCCACATTCAATGACGCCAGATTTTGCGTGGCGCCAGTGGTCGCGGTATTGACCTTGCTGCTGCTGTTTGACTGCGAGGTCCAGCCGTTATTACCCGTGTAGACAAAGGTCTCGGGCGGGTTGAAGGTGGCAGGCGCAGTGACGATGGCTCTTTGCGTGATGGTGAGGCTGGCAAACGCAGGCTTGTTGGTCCAGGTGCAGTCCAACACATCGCCGTAGGTGGGGGTAAAGGCCACGGGCGCCGCCGAGGGAACCACCGTGGGGCTTCCGGTCCAGGTATTGCTGCAACTCAGCACGGCGCTGTATTGCCCCAGGCTGGAGACGCTGGTCCCGGTCATCACCTCACTCAGGCTGTAGCTGACGCCAGGCACCAGAGTGGTCCAGGCCGTGCTGCCGGTGTTGACGACACCGCCGGTTCCGGTAGTGGTTGCGCTGGCCAGAGTGGTCAGACGCTGCCCGACCAGCACGGTGAACTGGTCGGCATTGTTGATGCGCCCAGCCGTTCCCAAGGCCTTGGTAAGTCGAACCGTCGGTGCCTTGGGCGTGTTGGTCAGCGTGCAGCTGATTGCATCGTTGTCTGCCAATGTAAACGGCGTGTTCAAGGACAAGGCCTTGTTGGCACCCGTGGCATCGGTGCAGGCCAGCGTGCTGCTGTATTGCGGCAGCTTGGTGGTTCCACTGGCCGCCTCGGTAATGGTGTAGCTGGTGCCGGTGACCAAGGTGGTCAGTCCGGTGGTGCCGGTGCTAGCGGTCACAGTGGAGCCAGTCCCGGTGGTTGTGCTGTTGGTGGTGACGTTCACAACCGTCGTGCCGTTTTTCACGATCTGCGCGGTGAACTGGTCGGTGTCGGCAATACGGTTGCCGCTCATTGCCTCTTGCACGGTCAGCGTGGGAGTGGTTGGCGTCACGTCGTTCAGCGATGCGTTGGCAAGATACAAAATCTCATAACAGGGGTCGCAAGGCACCTGAATAGTGTGAAAAAATTGGAAAAAGGTCAGCAGGGCGCTGGAAGAAAGATCGGTGTAATTAAATGTATAGGTTTGTTTGCCCCAGGGCGGAAGTTGAAAGTTTGTATGGTTCGACGTCCAGCCTGGTGGGGATATCGCCGGCGCCTTTTGCGAACCCAAGCTAGCAACCACAGGACCAGTCGGATAATCGCCTAGATAAATATCACTCTGGTAAAAACCCATTGCATAGTAGGATAGTTGATATTGGTGGCCCGATACTAGTCCATGTACTGTTTGCGATAGTGAGTTCGATCCATTACTATCACAGTATCGCTCACATATTCCATATGCCACAGAATTTATACCAAGACTGGTACTAGCAGAGAGCGTAGGATCGGTGGCAACATCCTCGGTGTACACACCGGCGTAAGGCGTGTAAAGTTGAATAGTCCAATCGCTAAGAATGTTATCTGTACCGGAAAAGTTGCCATTGACCAGCAGGTTAGGGCCGCTGGCTGCGACCGGATTGGTAAACGCCAACACGCCAAATGCCGCAATCGCAGTGGCTACCTTGAACAGCCGATTGAGTATGGAAATTTTCATGAGGTTTTCTCCTGTCGGGAACTTTCCTTGTGGCCGCTGCGACGCAAGCGCCGTTGCTTGACGGGCTCGCGCGTCCAAGCAGTGAGCTCAATTTGCCGCACCCGACGCCCGCGCTGCAGGTCAGCCAGTAAAGAGTTGATGGGAGTCCAGAGGGCATCTGGCGCAATAGGCTGAAATATCGCGCAACAAGCCAAGGTCGGTGCTGGTCTTTGTCCAGCCGCAAACAGAGTTCCCAAATAAACTTTTCGGGTCTGTCTGTCGCTCCTTGCAGACTATGATGGCCCAAACCAATACGAAAGCAGAAATCGATGCAATGGATTGCACCATCAGAGAAGGACTCGGCCACTGTCACGCTTGAAAAACGCCTGTGGGACGCCGCCGACCAGTTCCGCGCCAATTCCGGCCTCAAACCCCAAGAGTATTCTGGTCCCATCCTGGGGCTGATCTTCCTGCGCTTTGCCGAGGTGCGCTTTGCCATCCTGCGTGCCAAGCTGGAGGCTGCTGGCAGCTCGTCCCGCCGTGGTAGTCGTGTGGACGAGCCAGCGGCCTACCAAGCGGAGAGCGTGCTGTACCTCAGCCCCGAGGCGCGGTTTGACTTCCTGCTGACCCTGCCGGAGTCCGCCAACATCGGCGCCAAGGTCAACGCCGCCATGCGCGAGATCGAGTTGCACAACCCGACGCTGGCCGGTGTGCTGCCCAAGACTTTCAACCTGTTCACCAGCACCCTGCTCAAGGAACTGCTGAAGAAGGTGTCCGAGATACCGGCCACGCTGGACTACGACGCCTTCGGGCGCATTTACGAATACTTCCTGGGCGAGTTTGCGATGACCGAGGGGCAGGGTGGTGGCGAGTTCTACACGCCCTCCAGCATCGTGCGCCTGTTGGCCGAAGTCATCGAGCCCTTCCATGGCCGCATCCTGGACCCGGCCTGTGGTTCCGGCGGCATGTTTGTGCAGTCGGCCCGCTTTGTGGCCGAGCACCAGAAGAACCCTGCCGCCGAACTGTCCATCTGCGGTGTCGAAAAGACGGATGAGACCGGGCGCCTGTGTCGCCTCAATCTGGCGGTGCATGGCCTGGAAGGCATGATCCGGCACGGTGGCAACGTCAACAGCTACTACGACGACCCGCACAACGCCACCGGCCAGTTCGACTTTGTGCTGGCGAACCCGCCGTTCAATGTCAATGCGGTGGACAAGGAGCGGCTCTCCGACATGGTGGGCGCAGGCCGACGCTTTCCCTTTGGCCTGCCGCGCACCGACAACGCCAACTACTTGTGGATTCAGCTCTTCTACTCGTCCCTGAACCCTAAGGGCCGCGCCGGTTTTGTCATGGCGAATTCCGCATCGGATGCCCGCAGTTCGGAGCAGGCTTTGCGTCAGCAACTGATTGAGGCCAGGGCCGTGGACGTGATGGTGGCCGTCGGCCCCAATATGTTCTACACCGTCACGCTGCCCTGCACGCTGTGGTTTCTGGACAAGGGTAAGGCGAAGACCCCACGCGCCGACACGGTGCTTTTCATTGACGCTCGCCACATTTATCGGCAGGTGGATCGCGCCCACCGGAATTGGAGTGATGCCCAGATTGGGTTCATTGCCAATGTGGTGCGCCTGTACCGTGGTGAAGCCTTGGATACTGGGTTCGGTGGCGATGCTGCTGCGGACAAGATCAAAGAAGTGTTTGGGGATGAACCCGTTTACGGCGATGTACCTGGGCTCTGCAAGTCAGCCACACTGGACGAGATTGAAGCGCAAGGATGGTCGCTGAATCCTGGGCGCTATGTGGGCGTTGCCCCGGGTGAAGACGTGAGCGACGAGGATTTCAATGAACAGCTTGTGGCGTTGAATGAAGAGCTGGAGGTGCTGAATTCGCAGGCACTGGAGTTGCAGGCACGCATCGCACACAATGTCGCATCTCTTTTGACTTGAATGGAAGTGGCCGCCATGAACACCGAAACCCTTGAACAGGCTGTTTTGCATTTGCCCATGCAGCAACGCGCCGAACTGGCGCATAAGCTATTGCTCAGTCTGGAAGAACAGGACGAGGATGAAATTGCCGACTCTTGGCGCATCGAAGCGCTGAGGCGTGCAGCGGAAATTGACAACGGAACAGTGCAAACCATTTCTGCCGAAGAAGCCAGTGCTGCAGTCCGCTTGCTTCTGAAATGAGCTACCAGTTTCACCCGGACGCGTTTGACGAGCATCGCGACAGCGTCGCGTTTTACCAGCAGCGTTTGCCTGGTTTGGGCGCAGATTACATTGCCGAGTTTGAAGCAGTGATGGCCCGTGTTTGCCGCACCCCCAACAGTTACCCAACGATCGCCGTCCCAGACATTCACCGGGCGGGATTAAAACGTTTCCCCTTCCATGTCATCTATCGTGCGATGCCCACGCAAATCACGGTGCTCGCCGTGGCGCACCAGCGCCGTCGTCCTGGCTATTGGATGAAACGGGCGGCGAAATGAATACGGTGCCTATGTGGGAACTGAAGCAAACCATTGCCGCGAATGTGGTGGAGATACTAGGGGCATGAACGTGACCACGTTTCCAAACATTCTCGTAGCTGAGCTTGTGTCCTCGGGGGAGGCCGAATTAAAGACTGGCCCCTTCGGCACACAACTAAAAGCAAGCGAATACACAGAAAGTGGGACACCTGTAATCAATGTCCGGAATATTGGATTTGGAACTATTAAGGCTAACAAACTTGAGTACATTTCACCCTCGACGCGCGAGCGCCTATGCTCTCATGTGTTGAAAGGCGGTGATATAGTTTTTGGCAGAAAGGGTGCCGTTGAACGGCATGTTTTCATCCGTGCCGAACAAGACGGATGGTTTCAAGGCTCTGACTGCCTGCGTCTCAGATTCGATTCCCACCGCGTAGTTCCGCTCTTTGCCTCTTACTATTTTTTAACAGAAGATCATCAACGCTGGATGATGAATCAGTGTTCGCATGGCGCGACCATGGCATCGCTGAATCAAGAGATTTTGGAGCGAATTTCATTACCACTCCCTGCGCTTGAAGTTCAACAACGCATCGCAGGCATCCTCTCCGCCTACGACGAACTAATCGAAAACAGCCAACGGCGCATCAAGATTCTGGAGTCCATGGCCCGTGGCCTTTACCGCGAGTGGTTCGTTCACTTCCGTTTTCCTGAACATGACGGCCATCCGCGTGTGGACTCGGTATTGGGAGAGATCCCAGCGGGTTGGGAGGTGAAGAAGCTTTCGGCAGTTGCAGATGTAAACCGCGCACAAATAAATGCACGGAGCGCGCCGGAGGAACTTCACTACATCGACATCTCATCTGTTAGCCCCGGTCAAATTGACAACGTCACCGACTATGCGTTTGCCGACGCTCCTGGTCGTGCACGTCGCATCGTCAAGCACGGAGATGTTCTTTGGTCATGCGTCCGTCCGAATCGCCGCTCACACGCACTGATGATGCACCCCAAACCAGACATGATTGCGTCAACAGGCTTCGCTGTACTCACAGCAACAAGAGTTTCATTTGCGTTTCTGTACTTCGCCACAACCACGGATGACTTCGTCGCCTTTCTGGCCAACAACGCGACCGGCGCAGCGTATCCAGCCGTTAGCGGCTCGACTTTTGAGAAAGCTGACTTGCTCATTCCGACTGCATCGCTCCTGAAAAAATTTGACGCTGCAACCATTCCAATTGCAGAGCAAATTCACGCGCTCCAAAGCAAAATCCAAAATCTTCGCCGCACACGCGATTTACTGCTTCCCCGCTTACTATCCGGTCAGATCGAGGTCGAGGCCACGTAGACCATGAGCCCCCACGCCTACACCGAAGACCAGTTGGTCGAGCAACCGGCCATCGGCCTGTTTGCCGACCTGGGCTGGCAAGCGGTGTCGGCGATGGAAGAGACGTTTGGCGCCGCTGGCACACTGGGGCGTGAGACCAAGGGCGAAGTGGTGCTGGCAACACGCCTACGCTCTGCCTTGGAACGGCTGAACCCGGCATTGCCTGCCGAGGCTATCAACAACGCGATTGACGAAATCACCCGTGACCGTTCGGCCATGCTGCTGGAAGCCGCCAACCGCGAGGTGTACCGGCTGCTCAAAGAAGGTATCACCGTGTCCGTGCCCGACCTGGAGCATGGCGGGCAGAAGACTGAGCGACTGCGCGTGGTGGATTGGGAGCAGCCAGAGAACAACAACTTCCTGCTGGTGAGCCAATTCAGCGTGACGGGTGCGCTCTACACCTGCCGCCCTGATCTGGTGGGCTTTGTGAACGGCCTGCCTTGGTTAGTGATTGAACTCAAAAAGCCGGGGGTGCCTGCACGCGCCGCCTTTGATGAAAACCTGACCCACTACAAGCAGCAGATACCCAACCTGTTCTGGTTCAACGCACTGATGATTGCCTCCAATGGCACGGACAGCCGCGTGGGTTCGCTCACGGCAGACTGGGGCCGCTGGGTCGAGTGGAAGCGCATTGCCCGCGAGGACGAACCGCGCCGCGTGTCCCTGGAGGTGATGCTGCGCGGCACCTGTGACCGCTCGCGCCTGCTGGACGTGGTGGAAAACTTCACGCTGTTTTCCGAGCACAAGGCCGGGCTGGTCAAGATCATTGCCCAGAACCACCAGTACCTGGGCGTCAACAACGCCATCGCCTCCATGCTGGAGGCACGCAAGCTGGGCCACGGGCGCGGGGGCGTGTTCTGGCAGACACAGGGCAGCGGCAAGAGCTTTTCCATGGTGTTCTTTGCCCAGAAGGTGCTGCGTAAGCTGGTGGGCAACTGGACCTTTGTGGTGGTGACCGACCGCGTGGAGCTGGACGAACAGATTGCCAAGACCTTCAAGACCGTGGGCGCCGTCAGCGATGCCGAGGGCGACGCCTGCCACGCCGCCAGTGGTTCGCATCTGCGTGAGCTGCTGCGTGGAAACCACCGCTATGTGTTTACGTTGGTGCACAAGTTCCAGACGCCCGAGCTGCTGTGCGACCGCTCGGATGTGATTGTGCTGACCGACGAGGCGCACCGCAGCCAATACGACACGCTGGCGCTGAACATGCGCTCGGCCTTGCCCCGTGCGATGTTCATGGCCTTTACCGGCACACCGCTGATAGCAGGGGAGGAGCGCACCAAGGAAGTGTTTGGCGACTATGTGTCGATCTACGACTTCCAGCAGTCCATCGAGGATGGCGCCACCGTGCCGCTGTTTTATGAGAACCGCACGCCCGAGCTGCAACTGGTCAACCCCGACCTGAACGACGACATCTACCAACTGATTGAAGACGCCGACCTGGACCCCGAGCAGGAAGCCAAATTGGAGCGCGAGCTGGGGCGGCAGTACCACCTGATCACCCGCGACGACCGCCTTGACACGGTGGCAAAAGACATCGTGCGGCACTTTCTGGGCCGGGGCTTTGTGGGCAAGGCCATGGTGGTGTCCATAGACAAGGCCACGGCGCTGCGCATGTACGACAAGGTGCGGCAGCACTGGCTGGTAGAAACTGCGCAGGTCGAAAAGGAACTGGGGCAATTGGCCTATCTGCCGGTTGATGGTGGCATGACGCCTGAGCTGGCGCGGCGCGAGGCCCGCACCGCCGAACTGAAGCAGCGCCTATCGGTGCTGACCACTACCGACATGGCCGTGATCGTGTCGCCGGGGCAGAACGAAATCCAGCAGATGCAGGAGCGGGGCCTGGACATTGCCGGGCACCGCAAGCGCATGAACGAGTCCAACCCCGGCCTGGACGAAAAGTTCAAGGACACGCAAGACCCGCTGCGACTGGTGTTTGTCTGCGCCATGTGGCTGACCGGCTTTGACGCGCCAAGCTGCTCCACGGTGTACCTCGACAAGCCCATGCGCAACCACACGCTGATGCAGACCATTGCCAGGGCCAACCGGGTGTTCCCCGGCAAGCACAGCGGCCTTATCGTGGACTATGCGAATGTTTTTGCGTCGCTGGAAAAGGCGCTGGCGATATACGGCGCGGGCAAGGATGGCACCAGCCCGGTAAGGGACAAGGCGCAACTAGTGGCCGAACTCCGCCGCTCTGTCATGGACGCCACTGCGTTTTGCGCCGCCAAGGGCGTGATGCTGGCGGCTACGGAAGAACTGGCAGGCGGCGGACTGGAGCGGTTGCAGGCAGTGGCCGATGCGCTGAACGCCTTGATTTCGCCCGACCCCTTGCGCCGTGACTTCTTTGGACATGAGCGGCTGGTCTCCACGCTCTACAAGGCGGTCAAGCCGGACCCGTCGGCCCTGGAGTTTGCCAGCCGGGTAGCCTGCCTCTCGACCATTGCCGAGGCCATCCGTGCCAAGCTGAACCCGAACCCGCCGGATATTTCCACGGTGCTGAGCGGCATCAACGACTTGCTGGACGCCTCCATCACCGGCCATGCCATCCGTGAGCAGGGGCCACCCGCGCTGGACCTCTCCAAAATCAACTTCGAGGCGCTGGCGCAGCGCTTCAGCCAGTCCAAGCACAAGAACACCGACCTGGAGGTGTTGAAGGCTGCAATCCGCGCCAAGCTGGAAAAGATGGTGGAGCTCAACCGGACCCGCGCGGACTTCTCGGAAAAGTTCGAGGAGCTGATTGAAAGCTACAACGCCGGTAGTCGGACCATAGAGGCGCTGTACCAGGATCTGCTGGAGCTGAGCAACAGCCTCAACCACGAAGAGCACCGCCATGTGCGGGAGAACATGAGCGAGGAAGAGCTGGTGATCTTTGACATCCTGACCCGCCCGTCACCCGAGCTGGGCGCCGAGGAACGGGCCGAGGTCAAGAAGGTCGCCAGGGAACTGCTCGCGCGGCTCAAAGAGTTGCTGGTGCTGAACTGGCGCCAGAAGTCCACGGCCCGGTCGCAGTTGAAGCTGACCATCGAAGACACGCTGGATTCAGGCTTGCCACGGGCCTACTCGCCGGAGGTGTTCCGGGAGAAGTGCTCGGCGGTGTTTGAGCATGTGTATGAGAGCTACCCGGAGCGGAATGCCGGGGTATATCGTCAATAGATAGGTGCATGGTTGGTTGAAGACTCAAGACCCCCACACAGATTTTTTTAACAACATAGAGGGATTGGGAATATGGCTAGACATGAAATTTCGTTTGAGATACCGCAGAAGGCGCTGTTGTCGAAGGACGCCAAGTTCGACGCGAAATCGGACGGGCGCAAGCTGGGGACGCTGCTGATAAGCAAGGGCAACATCGAATGGATACCTGCTGGCAACAGCATCAACTAGCATCGCCTAACGTGGGAGAAGTTTTCTGACCTGATGGCTGCGCATGGAAAAGAGACCAGAATTGAAAATTGAGCTGTCGCGAACGGGCTGAGGATCGAGGCGACAGTCCTGGGCATCAAAGACAATGCGGGGGAACAAATTTCTTGTGTAAAGTGTGAAGCCTAGCTGCCATGCGGGTTGCAGCCCATCTTTCAATTGACGCCAGCCCAATAGCAAAAAGGCCAACCCTAACCGGTTGGCTTTTTTTGCCCGGGGAAGACGCCACTCTTCTTGACCTGCCAAAGCGACCAAACGGACCAAGGGCTTTTGGGCTATCGATGCGCTTACCAACCACGTGCAGTGTGAGTCCTGGCCAAGGACAAACCGACCCATTGCGGCCGTTGGCAGTGCGGGTCCCGTTGGGGAATGGATCCCTTGCTGGACCCGGTCACTGCTTAGACCCTGCAAGGCGCAGGGGGTCGATCTTCTATATCTGACGCGACGCAAACACCGCGCATTGCAGCTTCGCGTTGTTCACCACATAGTTGGCCGGAATGGTGACCATATTGCTGGTGGAACTGGCAACCAGCGTCGGTGGCGCCGGGTTTTTGGACACCGCAGCATTCTGATCCGTGCATTGAATGCTGGCGATTCTCCAACCCCTCTCCACCGTGGGCACGGCCACCGTCAGCGTGGTCGCCACATTCAGTGCCGCCAGGTTTTGCGTGGCGCCCGTGGTCGCGGTATTGACCTTGATGCTGCTGTTTGACTGCGAGGTCCAGCCATTATTTCCCGTGTAGACAAAGGTCTCGGGCGGGTTGAAGGTGGCAGGGGCCGTCACGATGGCTCTTTGCGTGATGGTGAGGCTGGCAAACGCAGGCTTGTTGGTCCAGGTGCAGTCCAGCACGTCGCCGTAGGTGGGGGTAAAGGCCACGGGCGCCGCCGAGGGAACCACCGTGGGGCTTCCGGTCCAGACATTGCTGCAACTCAGCACGGCGCTGTATTGCCCTAGGCTGGAGACGCTGGTTCCGGTCATCACCTCACTCAGGCTGTAGCTGGTGCCAGGTACCAGACTGGTCCAGGCCGTGCTGCCGGTGTTGACGACGCCGCCGGTGCCGGTGGTGGTTGCGCTTGCCAATGTGGTCAGGCGCTGCCCGATCAGCACGGTGAACTGGTCGGCATTGTTGATGCGCCCAGCCGTTCCCAAGGCCTTGGTAAGTCGAACCGTGGGTGCCTTAGCGGTATTGGTCAGGTTACAGGTAATCGCGTCACCATCCGCCAAGGTAAACGGCGTGTTCAAGGACAAGGCCTTGTTGGCACCCGTGGCATCGGTGCAGGCCAGCGTGCTGCTGTATTGCGGCAGCTTGGTGGTTCCACTGGCCGCCTCGGTAATGGTGTAGCTGGTGCCGGTGACCAAGGTGGTCGAACCTGTGGTGCCGGTGCCAGCGGTCACCGTGGAGCCAGTCCCGGTCGTGGTGCTGTTGGTCGCGGCGTTGACTGTGCTGCCGTTTTGCAGGATTTGCACGGTGAACTGGTCGGAGTCCGAGACACGGTTACCACCCAGGGCCTCTTGTACTTGTAGCGTGGGAGTGGTTGGCGTCACGTCGTTCAGCGATGCGTTGGCAATCCAGAGATTCTCCATACAGGGATAGCAGCCCAAAGTTACCGCCGGTGAAAATTTTTGAAGAAAGGTCAACAAGGCGCTGGCGGATGGGCTGTT
>TBL_comb47_HYPODRAFT_10002383_pt1 | contig 23258 bp, 21 predicted proteins | sample TroBogypolimnion_40_FD_10682 | JGI IMG/M metagenome (IMG submission 10682)
GCGGGAGAACGTGAACGGCGCCTTCGCCGTGTGCGACCCGGCACGGTTGCAGGGCAAGCGGGTGCTCCTGGTGGATGACGTGCTCACCACCGGAAGCACCATCCGCGCCTGCGCAGAGCCGCTGCGCGAAGCCGGCGCGGCCGCGATCTACGTGGTGACCGTGGCGCGGAGCGTGCACCAATAGTCAGCCCCTTAATCCTGGGGCCCGAAGAAGGCCTCCATCTCAATGCACAACTCGTCCTCAATCCCCTTCCTGACTTTTACCCCGTGCAGCGCGGTCAGGAAGATCTTGCCGTAATTCTTGGTGAGCACCCTGGAATCCAGGATCAGCACGGCTCCCCGGTCCTCCCTGCTTCTGATCAGCCTGCCGAACCCTTGCTTGAACTTGATGACGGCCTGGGGCACCGTGTAGCTCATGAAGGGATCCCCTCCCATGGCGGTGATGTGCTCGCTCCTTGCCTCCAGGATCGGCTCGGTCGGGACCCGGAAAGGAAGCCGGGTAATGACCACCAATTCTAGCCCCTTGCCCTGAACGTCGACCCCCTCCCAGAACGAGTCGGTGCCGAAGAGCACCGGATTCTGCGAAGTCCTGAACTTGGAGAGCAGCAGGTGGCGGTTGGTCTCTCCCTGGCGCATTGGCGTGAGCCCCGCCGCCTTGAGCGGCTCGGCAAGCCGGTTGCTGACCCGGGTCAGCAGGTCGTAAGAGGTGAATAGGACGAAGGCGCGCCCCTGGGAGATCTTCAGGGCCTTCAGCAGGTGGCTGCACAGGCGCGCCTCGAAGAGCGGCGAGGTCGGCTCGGGCATGTCGGACGGGACGCCGACGAAGGCTTGCCGGGCATAGTCGAAAGGTGAGGGGAGCAGCAACTCGTTCACCCTTTCCTTAGGGAGCAGCTCGACGCCGGTCCTGCGCTTCAGGAAGTCGAACTTCTCGCCGACGGCAAGTGTCGCCGAGGTGAGCACGACCGTCTTGAAGCGGTCCAGGATCGCCTTCTTGATCGATTCGGCGACCTCGAGCGGAGAGGAGCAGAGCTTTACCAGCGGACCCTTTCTGAGCTCGAACCAGCGGCAGTATCCCTCTTCGCGCGAGGTGAAGAAGCGCAGCGCCTCGACGGCGGATTCCATCCTCCCCTTGGCGCCCCGCAGATCGGTGAGCGGACCGGCGAGCCGCTCCAGCACCTTGTCCGAGAGCTTTTCACACCCCTTCAGGAAGGCCTGCATGGCGACGGTGTAGTCGGAGAGTTCCTTGCACATGAGCTCGACCTGCTCCGAGACCTGCGGCCAGAGCGGCGTGGCGTAGATCGCGGGTGTGAGGCGAAGCTTCTCTTCTTTCTTGAGCTTGGCGAAAAGCAGGTCCCCGATGGCGTCCATGCCGCGGGCCACCGCGTCCGAGACGGCGACCCGCTTCGGGATCAGCCTCCCTTCGAGGACTGCGGCGATCTCCAGGTAGAGGTCGTCCTGCGCCTCGGGGACTGCCGCGGAGAGCTGGGTGGAGAGCTGCGGCAGGATGCCGCGGTGCGCCTTCCTCGGGTGCTGCAGCTTGCCGAGCAGCTTCATGAGCCCCAGGCGGGAAACCTGGCTGGAGAGGAAGCTGGTCGCCACGTCCTCCAGGTGGTGTCCCTCGTCGAAGATCAGGCGGGTGAAGGGGGGAAGTATGGCGGTCGAGTCGTAGCCGGTTTCCTGACGCACGGCCAGGTCGGCGAGCAGCAGGGCGTGGTTCACCACCAAGAGGTCCGCTCCGGCCGCCTCGCGCCGCGCCTTGTAGAAGAAGCAGCGGGCATAGAAAGGGCACTTCACGCGGCCGCACTGGTCCGACTCGCAGGCGAGTTCCTCCCAGACCTCGTCCTTGGGGATGAAGGAGAGGTCGCTGCGGCAGCCGTCCTCGGTCTTCTTGCTCCAGGCGACGATGGCGTCCATCTCTACGGCTGAGTCGTCCTTGAATAGCGAAGCGTCCGCGGCGCTTGCCTGCAGCTTGCGCAGGCAAAGGTAGTTACCGCGCCCCTTCACCAAGACGGCCCGGAACTTGATCTCCGCGTGCTGCTGCAGGAAGGGGATGTCCTTTTGAATCAGCTGTTCCTGGAGGTTGATGGTGTTGGTAGACACCACCACCCGCTCCTTGTTACGGACCGACCAGAGCGCGGCGGGGAGCAGGTAGGCGAGCGACTTGCCGGTGCCGGTTCCCGCCTCGACGACGGCGACCCGCTCCTCATTGAACGCCTCCGCCAGCATGAGCGCCATCTTGGTCTGCTCAGGCCGGTGCTCGTAACCCGGCAGGGCTAGCGACAGGACCCCGTCCGGGGCGTAGAAACGCTCGATCTCCGGGTAGGAGAGCCGCTCCACCGACTTGCGGGCGAAAGGAGAGACCGCCTGGTAACAGCGCTCCCCCGAGTTGTCCACGATATAGAAGCCGACCCCCTGGTTGCCAAGGAGCGAAGCGATCTCTATGTCAGCTTGGGAGGGGGTAAGGTGGCCGGAGGGGTGGTTGTGGATGACCACGTCACCGAAGGAGGCGGCGATCATGATGGCGGCTACGGCGTCCCGGTTGCCGCGGGCGAGCGGTTCCACCTCTACGACAAGGCGCGCCTCGTCGGTGCGTCCCAGGAAAAAAACCTCGTTACCTTCGGCGTCGCTGATTGCTGCGCGGAGCTGCTGTAGTGCGTGATTCGAAAAAGAGCTTTGCATGGCCCTTGAAGATACAGCCTTTGGCCGGGGGGCGCAACAGAAAACCGGGAAAGCGGGAAGCGCGGGCCGACAGGTGGTCAGATCCGGCCGATCGGTCCGCCCGACTGATCCAACCGACCTGCACGTGCCACCACGCGGAGCCTGCTATCGCCTTTAATGGCAAACTGTGCTAGAAGTTGAGGCCAGGGGGAAGCATGCCACGCTACAAAGCTTTTTCAGAGGAACTCAAGAGGGTGTTCGGCTGCCGGGTGCAGCGGCTCTCGGTGGACGCGGGATTCACCTGCCCGAACCGGGACGGCAGCGTCGGCACCCAGGGATGCATCTTCTGCGGCGGCAAGGGGTCCGGCTCCTTCGGGATCCTGCACGGCGCGGGGGTCGCCGAACAGCTGGAGCACGCCAAGGAGGTCATGGTCCGCAAGTACAAGGCGGCGCAGTTCCTCGCCTATTTCCAGTCCTACTCCAACACCTACGCCCCCGTCGAACATCTGACGAGGCTCTACGACGAGGCGCTCGCCGTGCCGGACGTGGTCGGGCTGATCATCGGGACCCGGCCGGATTGCCTCCCTGAGGCGACCCTGGATCTGCTCGCCGGTTACGCCAAGCGCTGCTACTTCTGGCTGGAGCTCGGCCTGCAGTCCGCGCAGGACCGCACGCTTGCCGAGATTGGCCGGGGGCACGACGTGGCCTCCTTCAGCGCTGCCGTCGCCGGCTGCCGGGCGCGGGGCATCCGGGTCTGTGCCCACATCATACTGGGGCTTCCGGGTGAGAGCAGGGAGGAGATGCTGGCCGGCGCGGAGTTCCTCAATGCGGCCGGGGTGGACGGAGTGAAGATTCACCTGCTGCATGTCATGCGTGGGACGCCGCTTGCCTCCCGGTACCTGGAAGGAAAGCTGCGGGTGCTGGACCGCGACGAGTACGTGGGGCTGGTGTGCGATTTCCTGGAGCGGCTCGACCCGGGGATCGTGGTGCATCGGCTGACCGGGGACGGCAACCGTGAGGACCTGATCGCGCCGCTCTGGTCGCTGCAGAAATTCGAGGTGTTGAACTGCATCGACGGCGAACTGGAGCGAAGGGGGACACGGCAGGGAGGAGAAACCGTTTAAAACGGTTCTATGTTCTACGTTCTAAGTTAAACATGAAGGCCTAAACGCTGGCCCATACAGGGGGCACTTGATATGTTGCAGAAGATAGAACGTAGAACATAGCACATGGAACATGGAACGTAGAACATGGAACGTAGAACGTAGAACGTAGAACTTTTGCCGTTAAAAAGGATACCCCAGCCCGACGAAGACCGCGGGGCCGTCGTGGCCGACACCGACATCGATGCGACCGATGATGTTGGGATTGATTACCGCACGGAAACCGATCCCCGGGTTGAATTCAAAGCTCCTGGTCTCGACCTCGTCCAACGACCTCATCACGCTCCCCAAATCGATAAAGGGCGCCAGCTCCCAGTCGGCCCGTACCCCGAAGATCTCCCAGCGAAAGAGCCTGATCCTCTCCTCGAGGTTGCACAGCAGGTAGCTGTTGTCGATGAAGCGGTTCCTGCCGTACCCCCGCAGCGTCGTCTCTCCCCCCAGAATACTCCTTTCCAGAAACGGGACGTGCTCCCCCAGGGTCTGGTTGTAGCCCACCCTGGCAACACTGATGAAACGCGCATCCATGAGAGGGTAGTACCCCTTCACCTCCGCCTCGTAATGCCGGTAATCCGCGGTGCTGCCGAGCGCCCTCACGCTCGCCTCCGCGGACGCCTTGGCGCGTATCCCGGTCGTCGGTATGATGAGCGAGTCGAGGGTGCTGTACACCAGGGACAGCATCTGCGCGTGCGCGCTGAACCCGTTGCTGCCGGGAACCGGCCGGTTGACGAAGACGTCGCGCAGGAACGGCACCGACCGCACGGCCCCACGGCCGATCTCCACATCCTTGAAGCGCTCTCCCAAAACCAGCTGCGTGTTGGTGAAGACCGGATAGCCCGCCGAGGCGGTGAAGCCTATCTCCTGGTCCGTGTAGTTGGTCTCGTTGGTAATCGCGCTGCGGGACTGGAACCCGAAGAAGCGCGCGGAGCCGTCCCGGTAACCGAACAGGAAGGCGTTCAGTTCCAGGTTGCCGGCCATCAGGGTCTGGTCCCGCAGCTTCAGCTCGTAATCCTGGTTGATCCTGGTGGCCTTGGCGAGGTTCACTTCGAGACTGCGCTGGGCGGAAGGATAAAAGGCTCCGTAGACCGTTGCGGTGGTGCCGAAATTGTCGTTGTAGTTCAGCTGCGGCACGACCATGGCGCAGACTTCGTCCTTCTTGTCGTGGATCAGGAAGGCGGTGAGCCCCCCGTAGGTGATCCCCTCGTTCGGGCTGGAGGCGATCACCGGCAGCGGGATGGTCACAACTTTGACGTTCTCCTGGGCCATGGGCGGCAGGGGGAACTTGCCGGACGGCAGATAGCTGGTGCAGCCATTCAGGCCTGCCATGACGAGCATGATGAGTAATAAAAGTGTGGCGCGCATGATCCCCTTTCCGCGTTAGAAAAGGCAAAGGATAACGGCTCCCCGCTTTTTTTACAACCAAAAAACACGGCCACCCCGATTTCCTGGGGCGGCGCGCTTCCGGTCAAAAAGTTGACTCAATGGGGTTAAAAATGACGTGCCTGGCCTGCGCCGCTCCGGCAACCTGACCCGGCCCCGGAGCCGCACCATCTGCGGTTTTACTGGCTAAAACCCACCGCCAACGAATCTGCCGGGATATGGCACACCGGTTGCACAGAGTCCCTTGCCAATGAAAACCCCGAGACCGGCAAAGGAAAGAGAAACCCATGTCCAGTAGCGCAGCAGCAGACGCCCTGGCGGTAGGAACGCCCAGCAAGAATTCGGATATCTACATGGCGATAGCCCTGATCGGGATACTCGCCTTGATGATCATCCCGCTGCCGGCGTTCCTGCTCGACGTCTTCCTGGCCGCCAACATAACCATCGCGCTGGTGATCCTGCTGGTCTGCCTGTACACCATCCAGCCGCTCGATTTCTCGGTGTTTCCCTCCATTCTGCTGGTCACCACCCTGTTCCGCCTGGCGCTCAACATCGCCTCCACCCGGCTCATCCTGCTGCACGGCAGCGAGGGGACCGAGGCGGCCGGCGCGGTCATCAAGGCCTTCGGTCAGTTCGTGGTGGGCGGCAACTACGTGGTCGGGGCGGTCATCTTCCTGATCCTCGTCATCATCAACTTCGTCGTCATCACCAAGGGCGCCGGGCGCGTCGCCGAGGTGGCCGCCAGGTTCACCCTGGACGCCATGCCGGGCAAGCAGATGGCGATCGACGCCGACCTCTCCAACGGCATCCTCTCCGACAAGGAGGCCAAGGCGCGGCGCAAAAAGATCTCGCGCGAGGCCGACTTCTACGGCTCCATGGACGGCGCCAGCAAGTTCGTGCGCGGCGACGCGGTCGCCGGCATCATGATCGTCATGGTCAACATCATCGGCGGCTTCGTCATCGGCGTCTGGCAAAAGGGAATGCCGTTGCAGATGGCCCTCACCAACTATACCCTTTTGACCATCGGCGAGGGACTGGTGGCCCAGGTCCCGGCCCTGATCATCTCCACCGCAGCCGGCATCATCGTCACCCGCTCGGCGGACGAGAACAACTTCGGCCACGAGATCGCCGGCCAGCTGCTGAACTACCCGAAGGCTTTCCAGGTCTCCTCGGGCGTTTTGTTCCTGTTCGCCATGATCCCGGGGCTGCCGCACTTCGCCTTCCTGCTCCTTTCCGGCGTCGCCTTCCTGGTGAGCCGGATGGCCCACGAGAAGACCGAGGAGGTGGAGGAGATCGGCGCCCAGGCGGCCGACGAGGACCTGGACCAGATCAGCTCCATCCGCCCGCTGGACATGCTGGAGCTGGAGGTGGGCTACGGCCTGGTCCCGATGGTGGACGCGAGCCAGCAGGGCGAACTCCTGGACCGGATCCGCTCCATCCGCAAGCAGTTCGCGGACCGCATGGGCTTCATCGTCCCCCCGATCCACATCCACGACAACCTGCAGCTCAAGCCGTACGAGTACAACATCCTGATCAACGGCGCCAAGGTCGGCGGCGGCGAGCTCTCCGGGCAGTACCTCGCCATGGATTCCGGCGGCGCCACCGGGCAGCTGGAGGGGATCAAAACCACCGAGCCGGTCTTCGGACTCCCGGCGGTCTGGATCAAGGGGAAGGAGAGGGAACAGGCGCAGGTCTCCGGCTACACGGTCGTGGACAACACCACCATCCTCGCCACCCACATCTCCGAGATCACCAAGAAGCATGCCCACGAGCTGGTGGGGCGCCAGGAGCTGCAGCAGCTGCTGGACACCATCGCGACCAGCCTCCCGAAGGTCGTGGAGGAGCTGGTACCCTCGCTGCTCTCGCTCGGCACCGTGCTGCGCGTGGTGAAGAACCTGCTGAAGGAGAACGTCTCCATCCGGGACTTCCGCTCCATCCTGGAGACCCTGGCGGACTACGGCGGGGTCACCAAGGACCCGGAGATGCTGACCGAGTTCGTGCGCCAGAGCCTGGGGCGCTACATCGTCGAGCAGTACAAGCGCGAGGACGACACGCTCTGCGTGCTCTCATTGGACCGCGAGGTCGAGGAGACCATCGCGGACGCGGTCCAGCTCTCGGACCAGGGGAGCTACCTCGCAATCGAGCCGAACACGGCGCAGCGGCTGCTCGCCACCATCAGGCGCAACGCGGAGAAATTTGACAGCTCGGGAGCGCTGCCGGTACTGATGGCATCCCCGACCATACGGCGTCACGTGAAGAAACTTACCGAACGGTTCATGCCCAACCTCGCGGTCATCTCCCACAACGAGATCCCGCCCAACATAAAAATCCAATCTTTAGGCGTGGTGGTGCTCAATGCTAGTTAGAACTTTTCAGGCAGGCGAGATGTCGGAGGCGCTCAAAATGGTGAAGGCCGAGATGGGGCTGGATGCCATGATACTCTCCTCGAAAAAGGAGCGGCGCAAGGGGATTCTTGGTTACTTTTCCAAGCCGTACTTCGAGGTGACGGCGGCGCTGGAGCCCAGGATGGCCAGCCGTCCCAACCCCTACCGCGAGGAGCCGGAGCCACCGCCTCCGCCCCCCTCGCGCGAGCTCTCCACCAAGGAGGAGTTCCAGAACTCCATGCTCGGCCCCCTGGCCCGCGAGGTCCGGGAGCTGAAGCAGCGCATCGAGGCGCTCTCGAAGAAGGACGCCCAGCAGGGCTCAGGGCAGGGGTTCGGGGCGGAAGCCGCGGCCGAGCCGGAGCAGGGGCCGAGGACCTTCGCCAAGGAAGAGCTCGACGAGATCAAGAAGCTCCTATACAGCGCGGTGTCGGGCAAGGAGAAGCAGGGCCCGAAACCGGTCAGCTTCCCGCAGGCCGACGCCCAGCCCGTGCAGGGGGCGCAGCCGGCCGCCCAGCAGCCGGATGCGCAGCTGCTGCGCGAGCAGCTCTCGCGCCTGCAGGCGCCGCAGGTTCCCGAGCCGCAAGCCCTGGAGCCGCTGGCCAAGGAGAATCAGAAAAAAGCCGCTCAGCTGCGCAAACTGCAGGAGCAGCAGGCCCAGGAGGTGCCGGAAGTGGAGCTGCAGCAGCCGGCGGCCCGGAACCTGCCGGAGCAGGAAAGCGTCCTGCTGGAGCAGCTGGCCCGCGAACTGGAGGCCGAGGAGCTCTGCCCGGAAGGGGTGGAACTGCTGATGGAGGGGCTGCGCCCCGCCGCGGAGGACGGCGCCGAGCTGGAGGAGCTGAGGGGACTGCTCGCCGAGAACCTGGCCGGGCTCATCAAGTGCTCGGGCTCCCTGCGCATGAAGAAGAATGGCCCGAGGATCATGGCGATCGTGGGGCCGACCGGGGTCGGCAAGACGACGACCATCGCCAAGCTCGCCGCGATGCACGCCCTGAACCGCGGCTCCTCCGTCGCCATGGTGACCACGGACAACTTCCGGGTGGGGGCCATCGAGCAGCTGAAGACCTACGCGAAGATCATGGACATCCCGCTGGAGGTGGTCGCCACCTCGCAGGAGCTCGCCAAGGTGCTGGCGCGCCACGCGGACAAGGACCTGATCCTGATCGACACGGCGGGGAGAAGCCACAAGGACTCGGAGCGGCTGGAAGAGCTGAGGGGCTACCTGCAGTGCCACCCGGGGATCGAGACCTACCTCTGCATGTCCGCCACCACCCGGGCCCGCGAGCTCGACGAGATCGTCGCCACTTTCGGGGTGCTCCCCATCACCAGGTTCCTGTTCACCAAGCTGGACGAAAGCGAGAGCTTCGGCTGCCTGGTCAACACCCACCTGAAGCACAAGCTGCCGATTTCCTACCTCACCACCGGGCAGAAGGTGCCCGAGGACATCGAGGTCGCGACCTCGAGAAAGCTCGCCGCCCTGGTGGTCAAGGAGTCGACCCGATGACTGCTTCACGCGGCGCAACAGATCAGGCCGATATGCTCCGGCAGCTCGCCGGCTCCGCCAAGCGGCGCGGCCAGGAGGAGGAAGCACCCCGGGCGCGCGAAGGGGTCAGGGTCATCTCGGTCACCAGCGGCAAGGGAGGAGTTGGCAAGAGTTCCGTCATCGTCAACCTGGCGGACTCGCTCCTCAAGCTCGGCAGGCGGGTCCTCGTGGTCGACTCGGACCCCGGCGCGGATGACGTCTGCCAGATGCTCGGCAGCCAGCCCCACGGCTCCATGAACCAGGTGCTCTCCGGCGAGAAGAGCCTGGAAGAGATCGTCGTCGACGCGGGGGGCATCAAGGTCCTGCCGGCGGCGCTCAGGGTGCAGCAGTACCAGTCGCTCTCCCCGAGCGAAAGGCTCTCCCTGTTCCAGAGGATGGAGCGGCTGGAGGAGCGCTTCGACTACGTGCTGATCGACACCGGCGCGGGGATTCCGGCGAACGTCACCGGCTTCGCCAGCGCCGCCCTGGAGATCATGCTGGTGGTGACGCCCGAGCCCACCTCCATTACGGACGCCTACGCGCTGGTGAAGACGCTTTCCGGCCGCTACGGGTCGCTCCGCTTCCGGCTCCTGGTCAACAAGTGCCGGGACGCCGAGGAGGGGGAGCAGCTCTTCGCCAAGCTCGCCGCGATCACGGGACGTTTCCTGGAGGTTTCCATGGATTATTCGGGATGCATCCTGCACGACGAAATGTTCGTCGAATCCGTCAGGCGGCGCGGAGCTCACTGCCGCCTTTACCCGGACGCCAAGGCGTCCTTGAGCTTCAGAGCCCTGGCACAGAAAATAACGACAGAAGGGTCGGCAGCTGCCGCGGGCATGCCGCTCGACCCGCAGGCCGCACGGCGCAAGGAGTGGAGAAATCATGAACTGTCTTCTTAAGGCCTACGAGCAGGAGGCGCACCGCGGTGTGCCGCTCACCAGGGATGAATTGGTGGTTTCCCACCTGCCGCTGGTGAAGTTCATCGTCGATAGGATTGCCTCGTCGCTGCCACCCCACCTGGACCGCGACGATCTGAGAAGCGCCGCAGTCATCGGGCTCATCTCGGCGGCGGAGCGTTTCGACCCCTCGCGCGGGGTGCAGTTCAAGACCTTCGCCGAGCAGCGCATCCGCGGCACCATCATGGACGAGCTGCGGGCCCAGGACTGGCTCACCCGCAGCCTCAGGGACAAGTTCAAGCGGCTGGAGCGCGAGTTCTCGCAGCTGGAGCAGCGCCTGGGCAGGAACCCCTCCTCCGACGAGGTGGCGCTCGCCATGGGGCTCGAGCTGAAGGACTACTTCCGCCTGCTGGAGGAGATCCACCTGCTCTCCTTCGTGAGCCTCGACGACGCCTGGCACGACGAGGACGGCGCCCCCTTCGGCCTCCTGGACGTGCTGGAGGACAAGGGGGTCGAAAGCCCCCAAAGCCAGCTGATCGCGCGCCAGACCGTGGAGCGGCTCGCCGAGGCGATCGACAACCTCCCGGAGAAGGAGCGCATCGTCATCACGCTTTACTATTACGAGGAACTGAACCTGAAGGAGATCGGCGCCGTGCTTGACCTCACCGAGTCCAGGATCTCGCAGCTGCACAGCCAGGCGATCATCAGGCTGCGCGGCAAGATGAAGCGCGTAGCCTAAGGGGGAGCTATGAACAGCGGCATGTACGCGGCCCTCTCGGGCAACCTGTCGGCGCTGCGCCGGCTCGATGTAATCGCCAACAACCTGGCCAACGCCAGCACCCCCGGCTTCAAGGCGGACCAGATCCAGTTCGAGAGCGTGCTGGCGGGTGTCAAAAAACCGTCAACCCAGGACCCGTCCCTGAGCTCGGAGCGCTTCTCGACCGATTTCAGCGCCGGGGCGCTGCAAAAAAGCGACAACGTGCTGGACGTGGCCCTGGACGGCGACGGCTTCTTCGTGGTGAACACCCCGCAGGGACCCGCCTACACCAGGCAGGGGAACTTCCACCGGGGAGCGACCGGGAAATTGGAGAACGCGGACGGTTACGAGGTGCAGGGGCAAAGCGGGTCGATCAGCGTGGCCGGCGGCCGGATCCAGATCGGCAGCGGAGGCGTGGTGACCGTGGACGGCACCGCGACCGGAACCCTGGCCCAGGTCGATTTCCCGAAGCCCTACGCGCTCACCAAGCTGGGCGGCGGGCTCTTCACGCCGTCTGACCCCCAGGTAACGCCGGCACCCTCGACGTCCGCGGTGAAGCAGGGTTTCCTGGAGAGTTCCAACGTGAAGGCGGTGGTGGAGATGGCGCGCATGATAGAGACCAGCCGCTATTTCGAGTCCTGCGCCAAGGTGGTCAAGAGCTACGACGACATGGCGGCCAAAGCGGCCAACGACCTGGGAAAAGTTTAGCATCAGTCGGATCCGACCGATCCGACCGATCCGACTGATAAAAAGGAGAAAACAACATGATCAGGGCACTTTGGACCGCCGCTTCCGGCATGCAGGCGCAGCAGCTCAACATCGACGTGGTCGCCAACAACCTGGCCAACGTCAGCACGACCGGGTTCAAGAAGAGCCGCGCCGATTTCCAGGACCTCATGTACCAGACCGTGAAGACGACCGGCGCCCCCTCCACCAACTCGACCACCATACCGACCGGCATCCAGGTCGGCCTCGGGGTGAAGCCCGGCTCGGTCACCAAGATCTTCACCGCGGGGAACATCACCCAGACCGGCAACGACCTCGACCTGGCGATCCAGGGGGACGGCTTCTTCCAGGTGCAGCAGTCCGACGGCTCCACCGCCTACACCAAGGCGGGGGCGTTCAAGAAGGACGGCCAGGGAAGGGTGGTCACCCCGGACGGCAGCCCCGTCCTGCCGGAGATCCTGATTCCCGCCAACGCCACCAAGGTGACCGTCGGCAACGACGGGACGGTCTCGGTGCAGCAGGCGGGCCAGACCACCGCGACGACGGTCGGCACGCTGCAGCTCGCCTCCTTCCCCAACCCCTCGGGGCTGAACAGCATCGGCAAGAACCTCATGCTCCCCACCGACTCCTCGGGCGCAGCCACGACCGGCACCGCCGGGCAGAACGGCCTGGGCACTCTGGAGCAGGGCTACGTCGAGATGAGCAACGTGAGCACCATGGACGAGATGGTAAACATGATCGTCGGGCAGCGGGCCTACGAAATCAACTCCAAGGTCGTGCAGGCGGCGGACGAGATGCTGCAGCAGGCCTCAGGTCTGAAGCGCTGACGCCATGAGAAGCCTTCTGGTTTTGCTCATGCTGCTCGCCTTGCCGCTTGCCGCAGGCGCCCTGCCGGCCCCGCCCGTCCAGCCCGCCCAGCCGGCGCCCCTTCCCGGGACCCTGGCGAGCGAAGGGGAACTGCGCCGCGTGGTCGCCGACTTCCTGGCTCAGAAGGACAAGCACCTGAACGCCGAGGTCTCCATCAAGAAGATCGGAATCAACGGGGACCTGAAGCTGCCGGCGGGCAAGGTGAGCTACGAGGTCGTCGCGCCGGAGCGCTGGGAAGGTTGGGGCAACGCGTCGCTGGCACTGATCGTGCGTGTAGACGACCGGGTGGTGCGCAATCTGACCGTGCTGGTGGAAGTCGAGGCGCTGGCTGAAATGGTGGTCGCCACCCGGACCCTGGAGCGGGGCGAGGTGATCGGGGAAGCCGACGTCGCCCTGGCGCGCCGCGACCTGGCCCACGTGCAGGGCCGCTATTGCCGCGACCCCAAAGAGGCGGTCGGCATGAGGATGAAGAACTCGGTCCGGGCCAACTCCCCGTTGCGCGGGGATTACCTGGAACGGGTGCCGGTCGTGAAGAGCGGCCAACTGGTCACCATCGTGGCCGAGAACGAGGTGGTCAAGATCACTGCGGGGGGCAGGGCCAAGGGGTCCGGCGCCGTCGGTGACACCATCCTCGTACAAAACCTTTCGTCGCAGAAGGAGATCGCCGCACGGGTGGTGGACGCGACGACGGTAAGGGTGGATTTCTGATGCACAAGGGAAGATTCCAGAGAATTATCAGGTGCAGTGCACTGCTGCTGGCGCTGCTGCCGGCTGCCTGCGGGCACCAGAGCGCCGAGGTGAAGAGCCCGACTTTTGACGAGCAGATCCCCAAGCCGCAGATGAACTACGCCTCGGGAAGCCTCTGGCAGGCCTCCTCCACGGGGCTTGCCGAGGACCTCAAGGCGCGCCGGCGCGGCGACATCGTCACCGTGGTGATCTCCGAGCAGGCGAGCGCCAGCAAGCAGGCAAGCACGGGAACCTCGCGCGCCAGCACCCTGAGCGCGGGGATGCCGAACCTGCTCGGTCTCGAGAAGACCCCTATCAAGGGGTGGATGGACCTTGCCAACCTGCTGAACGCGAGCTTCTCCTCCAAGTTCGACGGCTCCGGTTCCACCAGCCGGCAGGAGACCCTGTCGGCGACCATTTCGACCAAGGTGACGGACGTGCTCCCCAACGGCAACCTGATGATCGAGGGGAGGCGCAACGTCAAGGTGAACAACGAGGACCAGATCATCGTGCTGACCGGCACGGTGAGAAGCCGCGACGTTAGCTCGGACAACTCCATCAGTTCCTCCCTGATCGCGGACGCGAGGATCAACTACTCCGGCAAGGGAATCATCAGCGACCGTCAGAAACCGGGCTGGCTCATGAACGTGCTGGACGCGGTCTGGCCTTTCTAACATGGTGGTTACCGGGCAGCCGCGGCGTGCGTCCGATGCTGACCGATCCGACTGATCCGACCGATCCGACCGATCCGACCGATCCGACCGATCCGACCGATCCGACCGATGCCGCGCGCCGCCCAAGGCCCTAAAAGGTAAAACGTGAAACTACTTCGAACCACCACATGCTTGCTCGCCCTCTTCCTGCTGGTCCTGCCGCAGCTCGCCTCTGGCGCGCGCATCAAGGATATCGCAGCCTTCGACGGGGTTCGGGAGAACCAGTTGATCGGCTACGGCCTGGTGGTCGGCCTGAACGGCTCGGGCGACACGGACCAGACCAAGTTCCCGGTACAGTCCCTGGTAGGGGCCTTAGAGCGCATGGGCGTGACCATCGGGCGTAACGAGATCACGGTGAAGAACGTGGCCGCCGTCATGGTGACGGCCCAGCTCCCCCCCTTCTCCAAGCAGGGCAACCGGCTCGACGTGCTGGTATCCTCGGTCGGCGATTCCAAGAGCCTCGCCGGGGGCACCCTGCTGATGGCCCCCCTGAAGGGGGCCGACGGCCAAATCTACGCGGTCGCCCAGGGTGCTATCCTGACCAACTCGTTTTCCTACGGCGGCCAGGCCTCCTCCGCGATGAAGAACCACCCGACCGCAGGGACCGTACCGGGCGGGGCGCTCATCGAGCGGGAACTCCCCAACGTGCTCGCCGACCGGACCGGCCTCAAGCTGAACCTGCACCAGTCGGATTTCACCACCGCGGCCCGGGTGGCGACCGTCATCAACGAGCGCTTCAAGGGGACGGTGGCGACCCTGACCGACCCGGGGAGCGTGCAGATCGCCATTCCGGAGCCCTACCGGGGCAGGACCGTCGAGTTCGTGGCGGAGCTGGAGCGGCTGGAGGTGAACCCGGACATCACGGCCCGGGTGGTGATGAACGAGAGGACCGGCACCATCGTCATGGGCGAGAACGTGCGCATCTCGACCGTCGCGGTATCCCACGGCAACCTGACCGTCGTGGTGAAGGAAACGCCCAAGGTCTCACAGCCCGGCCCCCTGTCGAACGGCACCACGACGACCGTGCCGAGGACCGACCTCAAGGTGGTGGAGGACCGGGTGAACCTTTCCCTGCTGAGGGAGGGAGCCAACCTGAGCGAGGTGGTGCGGGGGCTCAACACGCTCGGGGTGACGCCGAGGGACCTGCTCGGCATCATGCAGGCGATCAAGGCCGCCGGCGCGCTGAACGCCGAACTGAGTGTGATGTAGTGGTAGCTGGAGCTGCCTGAAGGAGAGGAAGATGGACGTCAACACGATACCCAATGCTGCACTACCCCAGATCGAACCCCAGGTGCCGGCGGCCCTCAAGGCCCCGCGCCCGGGCGGCGACCCTGCGAAGGCCAAGAAGGTGGCCCAGGAGTTCGAGGCGATGTTCGTCGGGATGATGCTGAAGTCGATGCGGGAGACGGTTGGCAAGGACAAGCTGACCGGCGGGGGACACGGGGAGGAGACCTTCCGCTCCCTGCTGGACCAGGAGTACGCCACGGCGGCTGCCCGTGCCGGCGGTATCGGACTGGCGAGCAGCATAGAGAAGGAGCTCAACCGCAGCGGCGCGGCGCAGCCTTCCCTGAAGGGGGCCGGCCATGCGGATTGAAGGCGCGCCCTATGTTGTGGACCTGTCGCGCCCGCAGGCGGTGCGGAGTGAGAACGCCGACGCCGGCGCCGTGCAGAAGGCCGCGCAGCCGGGCCGGGTGCGCAGCATGGACCGGGTGGAGATCTCGCCCAAGGCCCGCGAGCTGCAGAAACTGAAACAGAACCTGGCAGCGCTCCCCGAGGTGCGGCTGGACCGGGTGGCGCTCGCCAAGCAGAACCTGCAGTACGGGGGCCGGGTGGACCCGGCGGTCGTGGCGCAAAGCATGATGGAGTCGTACGATTCGAGACAGTTCAAGGTTAAGGGAGACGGCGCATGAAACAGAGCATAGCGGATTTGATCTCATTGCTTTCCGAGAAGGGGGCCGTGCTGCGGGAGATGCGACGGCTTTTGCAGCAGGAACAGTTCTGCCTGGTCGCGCTCGACCTGGACGGGTTGGAGGAGAACCAGCAGGTGATCGCCGCCACCATGCAGCGCATGGAAGAGCTCTCCGGCAGCTGCAAGGCGATGATCGCCGCGCTCGGGGCCGAGCAGGGGCTTCCCGGTGGCGCCACCCTCTCCCCCATCATCGCCCGGATGCCGCAGCCCGAGCAGGGAGCGCTCCGGGAGGCCCAGGCCAGGATCACGGCCGACTCCAAGGCCCTGGGCGGCACCCTGGCTCTGAACCGCGGGCTCCTGGAGGATTCCCTCAAAGTGGTGGACCGCTCGGTCAACTTCTTCAACCGGCTCTTCAACCCGGTCGACACCTACGGCCTCGCCGGTTCGATGGTGGCGCGGCGGGGCGGCAGCCGATTCGTTTGCAAGGAGATCTGACATGGGCATCAGCAACATCTTCGATATCGCCAGTTCCGGCGTGACCGCACAGCGCCTCGCCATAGAGGTGACCGGCGAGAACATCGCCAACGTGAACACTGCGGGCTACTCGCGCCAGCAGGTGGTCATGGCGAACGGGCCGGTGACCTCCAGCAACGGTTTTCCGCTCGGCTCGGGGGTTCAGATCCAGACGGTGCGGCGCTCCTACGACGGCATGCTGCAGCAGCAGATCGTCACCGGCAACAGCAGCTATCAGCAGAACCTGGCCAAGCAGTCGGCGCTGGAGCAGATCCAGCCCTCCTTCAACGAGCTGGCGAGCGACGGGCTGGGTAGCGCGGTGGACAAGTTCTTCGGCGCCTGGCAGGACCTCTCGACCAACCCCCAGGGGACCGCGGAGCGCCAGTCGCTGCTGTCGGCCACCCAGAACCTGACCGACACCTTCCACCAGATCAACAGCAGCCTGACCAGCGTCGCCAGCAGCGCGGACAGCGACCTGACCGGGATCACCTCGGACGTTACCACCAGCGCCAAGAACCTGGCCCAGGTGAACCTGCAGATCCTCGCCAGCAACGCCGTCGGGGGAAGCCCGAACGAGCTTTTGGACCAGAGGGACCTCCTGATGCAGCAGATCGCCGAGAAGGTGGGGATCACCTCCACCCTGCAAAGCGACGGCACCGCGACGGTGACCCTGGCGGGTGGCCAGCAGCTGGTGAACGGCACCAAGTACGCGACGCTCTACACGAGCCCGAACGCTGCGGTGCCCCCGGTCAACAACATCCTGCTCACCGGCCTTGGCAACCCGCCGCCGGCCAACGTCCCGGGGAGCGACACCAACGTGAGCGCGACGGTTGGCGGGGCGGGGAACAGTCTGGGCCAGCTGGGCGGCACGCTCCAGGTCCGCGACAGCATCGTCCCCGGGTACCTCTCCAAGGTGAACGAAATGGCCTCCAAGCTGGTCTCCGCGGTCAACACCCAGCAGGCGTCGGGGTACGGCATCGACGGCCCGCCGGCCACCACCGGGAACAACTTCTTCGCCCCCGCCGGGGTGACCGCCGCGACCATAGCGCTCGATCCCGCCCTGACTGCGGCCAAGATCGCCGCGGGGCTGCCGACCGCGTCCGACCCGGCCCCCACCAGCAGCGGCAATAACGGCAACGCCCTGAAGATAGCCGACATCCAGAACAGCACGCTTGCCTTCAGCACCGGCAGCGCCAACTTCGACGGTTTCTACAACTCCCTGGTGAGCGGCGTCGGCTCGGACACCCAGTCGGCGCAAAACGCCACCGCCCAGGGCGCCGCCTTCCTGAAGCAGCTGGGCTCCCTGAAGGCCTCCAACTCGGGGGTCTCGCTGGACGAGGAGCTTACCAACCTGACCAAGTACCAGCAGGCGTTTCAGGGGTCCGCAAAGGTGCTCACCACGGCGACCCAGATGATCGACATCATCCTCGGAATGGTGTCATAGGAGAAATGAGATGAGGATAACCCCCGGCATGACCGCTGATAACGCCGTGTACAACCTGCAGCAGGGACGGGCGGGGCTGGACGCGCTGCAGGAGCAGATCTCGTCAGGTACCAACGTCACCAAGCCCAGCGACGATCCGCTGACCACCCGCCAGCTGCTCACCCTGCAAAACGAGATAGACGCGGGGAAGCAGGCGAGCTCCAACATCACCAAGGGGACGCTCCTGCTGAACGTCGCCAACACGGCCCTGGGGGGGATGGCTGACATCATGACCCAGGTTAAGAGCGCCGCCGCGACCCTTTTGAGCGGTTCCAGCGACCCCACCGCCATCGCGAGCACCACCAGCAACCTGACCCAGTTGAAGGCGCAGCTGATCGATCTCGGCAACACCCAGATCGGCAACCAGTTCGTCTTCGCGGGCTTCAAGAACAGCAAGCCGTTCGACGCGGCGGGGAACTTCACCGGGACCAACGACTCCCTGGGCGTCGAGATCGCCCCCGGGAGCCAGGTGGGGAGCACCATCTCCGGGGGGAGCCTGCTGCGCGGCGGGACGCCACCGGTGGCGGTCGGCACCGGCGCCACGGCGGGCGGCAGCCCGGTCGACATCCTGGGCTCCATCGACGCCCTGATCACGGCGATCTCCAGCAGCAACTCGTCCGGCGTCAGTGACGGGATCAAGAACATGGCGACGGCGGCGGACCAGATCACCGCGGCCCAGACCGACGTGGCGGGGCGCCTCACCCGCCTCACCAACGCGCAGACCATGATCACCAACAACCAGAACACGCTGGAGTCGGCCTACGGCGACAAGCAGAACGTGGACTACGCCAAGGCCGGCGTCGAGCTGAGCCAGCAGACCACCGCGTTCAACGCCTCCCTCTCTGCGACGGCGAAGATCACCCAGCTCTCCTTGCTGGACTACCTCAAATAACGGAAAGCGGACCGGCAGCCCTGCAAAGGCCGCGCGGATGCTCTTCCCGAGCCCGCGCGGCCTTTTTTTTGCAGAGTCTACCTTAATAGGGCTAAAGGTTTGCACCTTCCAGCCGAAAACTTAAACTAACGGCTTGTGCCGCAACTCGAAGGCAATCGGTGACGTATGATCAAGGTGACCTCTCTCGACGGCAGTGAAATGTACCTGAATCCCGATCTCATCGAGATCATCGCTGAGACCCCCGACACCCACATCACCCTGTCCAACGGCAACCGCTACATCGTGCTGGAGTCGGCGCGGGTGGTGATCGGGAGGATCGTCAACTTCAAGGCGCGGCTGCTGCGGCACGCGCCGCCCGGGGCCAAGCGCTACCTGCGCAGGAACGATGCCGACAGGTATCACCCGCTTTGCACGCTGTAATACCGGAGTTCACGTGATGCTATGGATTTAGCGACCATAATCGGATTGGTGATGGGAATGGGCGCCGTGTTCGGCGGCGCCGCCCTGGAAGGCCTGCACATGGGGGCGCTGGTGCAGCCGACCGCGGCGATGATCGTGCTGGGCGGGACCGCCGCCGCGACCTTCGTCAGCTTCCCGCTGGGGACCCTGATAACGGCCATGAAGGACGTCAAGAAGGTGTTCCTGCCGCCCAAGGACGACCCCGAGGCGGTCATCAAGAACATCATCAACTACGCGGCCAAGGCCCGGCGCAACGGCCTGATCTCCCTGGAGCAGGAGGCGCAGACGGTCAAGGATTCCTTCACCAAGAAGGGGATCTCGCTGGTCGTCGACGGCATCGACCCGCAGAAGCTGCGCGAGACCATGGAGATCGAGCTCGGCTCCTTCGAGGAGCACGGCAAGGGGAGCGTCGAGGTGTTCGAGTCCGCAGGCGGGTTCGCCCCGACCATCGGCATCATCGGCGCGGTGCTCGGCCTGATCCACGTCATGAGCAACCTCTCCGACCCCTCCAAGCTGGGTGGCGGCATCGCCGTCGCCTTTGTCGCCACCATCTACGGCCTGATGACCGCCAACATCTTCTGCATCCCGTTCGGCACCAAGCTGAAGCACCGGCTCAAGGAAGAACTGCTGCAAAAGGAGATGGTCATCGAGGGGCTGATCGCCATTCAAAACGGCGAGAACCCGCACTTCATCGAGCAGAAGCTACGGGCTTACCTGCACGGGGAACCCGCGGAGAAGAAGGGAAAGTAAATGGCACGCAAGAAAGCACATGAGAAGGAGGCGAACCACGAACGTTGGCTGGTCTCCTACGCGGACTTCATCACACTGCTCTTCGCGGTCTTCGTGACCCTCTACGCCATGAGCCAGACGGATAAGAAGAAGATCGAAGAAGTGGTTGAGTCGATGCGCGACTCCTTCGGCTACAGCAAAAGCGCGACCTCGCCGGCCAGCAAGCCGAGTGTCCTCGAGGCCGGTTCCATGAGCGTCATCCCCGCGCTGCACAAGATTGCCCAGGCTCCCAAGCACGGCAACCGGGCCAAGGGTAGCGAGAAGGACTTCAAAGCGACCAAGGCCACCATCGAGGCGTACCTGCTGAAGGTCGGGGCACAGCAGAAGGTGAGCGTCGCGATCAACCAGCGCGGGCTGGTGGTGAGCCTGAAAGAGGCCGGGTTCTTCGACTCCGGGAGCGCCACGCTCAAGCAGAGCTCCTACACCCTGTTAAACGACGTGGTGGCGTCTTTGACCAGCTACTCCAACGGAATCCGGGTCGAGGGTCACACCGACAACGTCCCGATCAGCTCGCACGCCTTTCCCTCCAACTGGGAACTCTCCACCGCGCGGGCGACCAACGTGGTGCAGTACCTGACCAAGCAGGACGACTTCGACCCCAGCAACGTCTCTGCGACCGGGTACGGCGAGTACCGGCCCATCGCCGACAACACCAGCGAAGAGGGGCGCATGAAGAACCGCAGGGTCGACCTGGTGCTGCTCTCCGAGCAAAGCGAGCGCGCCGAGCCGTAAGCGGTGCAGGGCTATGGAACCAATCGCCCTCCTTTGAAGCCCCAGTCCCATTAGCCGCTCCCATATCCCTTAAGTCCTTTAAGTCCCTAAATGCCTTCAGCCATTCTGACGCCGCCGGTCAAAAATTTGGCAAACCCCTTCCACGCCATCCCCAGCCTCATGATTTTAACCACTTACGCACCCCTGGCGATCTGGTACGGTAGTTGCTGACAAGCAGTGGTCAGCAAACTTATTTTCCAGAGGAATTCCGCATGAAAGTATCGATGCCGAGCGGCTCCACGCACGGGTGGGGTGTCGCCGGAACCTATCTTGAACGAGAGATCGCCAAACTCCCCCCCGTCGAGGGGGTGACGCTGCACTGCATGCCGCGCAACCTGACGCCGCTCAAACCCGAGGCCTGGAACGCCATCAATATCGGCTACTGTTTCTTCGAGGACAACATAGAAATCCTCAACTTCACCCGGCAGGCGACGAAGCGCTGGGACTACATCGTGGCCGGCTCCAAGTGGTGCGAGTACCACCTGAGGATCGGCGGCGTCAGCAACACCTGCACCATCCTGCAGGGGGTCGACCCGGCCCATTTCTACCCGGCACCCCCGCCTCCCGACGACCGCTTCGTGGTCTTTTCGGGCGGCAAGTTCGAACTGCGCAAATCGCAGGACATCGTGATTGCCGCCCTGAAGGTCCTCATGGAGCGGCACGCCGACGTCTGGCTCTCCTGCAGCTGGACCAACCAGTGGGCCTTCTCGCTTGCCACCATGGCCGGCTCGCCCTTCATAACCTACCAGCACGACGCGGAGGATTTCCTGAACCTGCCGGAGCGGACCATCGTCGCCAACGGGCTGGACCGCTCGCGGGTCATCGTGAACCCGCTCATTGACAACACCTCCATCCGCACCCTGTTCGCGGGGACCCACCTGGGCCTCTTTCCCAACCGCTGCGAGGGGGGCAACAACATGGTGATGTGCGAGTACATGGCCTGCGGACGGAGCGTGATCGCCTCGGACTGCAGCGGCCAGGCCGACGTCATCAACGCCGATATCGCCTACCCCCTGACCCGCTACCGCCCCATGGTGGTCACCAGCGCCGGGGTGACCTCGGCGGTCTGGGAGGAACCCGCGCTGGACGAGGTGGTGGAGCTGCTCGAGGCGGCCTACTGGCACCGGGACGAGCTCCCCGCCAAGGGTGCCCGGGCCGCGGCGGAGATGGAGCGGCTTACCTGGGGCGGAGCGGCCCGCCAGTTCCACTACCTGGCGACCAAGCTCGCCAACCAGGCGGAAATAACCCGCTTGCGCGGAGCCTGACGCCATGGCGCAAAGCGCAGCAGCGCAGGAGAGTTTTGAGCGCGCCCTCGGGCTGCACCGCTCGGGGCGCCTGGAGGAGGCCGCGGCGCTCTACCGCGACCTTTCGCGGCTCGGAAGCCCCTGCGCCGTCGAGGCCCTGACCAACCTGGGCGCCATCAGCGCCGCCCAGGGGTGTCACGCCGAGGCGCTGGCGCAGTACCGTGCTGCCCTGGCCCAAAGGGGCGGCGATCCGTTCGCGCTGAACAACATGGGTAATTCCCTGATGTCCCTGGGCCGGTTTGCCGAGGCGGCCGAGAGCTTCCGGGCGGCGCTGGAGCGCGCGCCCGAGAGCTTGGAGACCCGGATCGCCCTGGGAGCCGCCCTGCAGCGGGAAGGTGACGCGCCGGGCGCGATCGCCTGCTTCCGCGAGGCGCTGCTGCGGGAGCCCGACAACGCCGAGGCCCACTGGAACCTTGCACTCGCCCTGCTGCTGAGCGGGGAGTTCACGGAGGGGTGGCGGGAGTACCAGTGGCGCTGGCGCAGGGACTCCTTCACCTCGCCCGCCCGCGGCTTCTCCGCGCCGCTTTGGGACGGCTCGGCGCTCGCCGGCCGTCGGATCCTGGTGCACGGCGAACAGGGGCTGGGGGATACCATCCAGTTCTTGCGCTACCTTCCCATGGTCGCCGCTGCCGGCGGGGTCGTGCTGGCGGAGACCCAGTCCGCCGCGCTGATCCCCCTGGTGGCTCGTATGCCGGGGGTTACGGCCGCGCTTGTCATGGGAGAGGAGCTGCCACCCTTCGATCTGCAAGTACCGCTGCTGTCGCTTCCCCATCTACTCGGCACCACCATGGAGAACATCCCCGCGCAGGTCCCTTACTTGAGCGCCCCACCGGACCGGATCGCCGACTGGCACTCCCGGGTCGCTGCGGGCGATGGCTTCAAAGTGGGAATCGTCTGGAGCGGCAAGCCGGTGCCGGACCCCTTCCGCTCCTGCGAGCTGCAAGCCCTCGCGCCGCTGGGCGGGGTCCCGGGGGTGCTCTGCTACTCCCTGCAGCTCGGCCCGGGAGCGGCGCAGGCCCTCGTCCCCCCGCCGGGGCCTGAGCTGGTGGACCTGACCGGGGACCTCCATGATTTCGGGGACACGGCGGCGCTGGTCTCCCATCTGGACCTGGTGATCTCGGTGGACACCTCCGTGGCACACCTGGCCGGCGCCCTGGGGAAGCCGGTCTGGCTCCTGCTCCCCAAGGCGGGAGACTGGCGCTGGCTCTTGGACCGGGAGGATTCCCCCTGGTATCCGGGCCTGCGCATTTTCCGGCAGCAGCGGCAGGGCGAGTGGAGCGAGGTGATCGAGCGGGTCTGCCGTGAGTTGTGCCGCGCCGCGGGGGAGTTCCACCAGCGGGCCGCGGCCCGCG
>TBL_comb47_HYPODRAFT_10002385_pt1 | contig 23251 bp, 19 predicted proteins | sample TroBogypolimnion_40_FD_10682 | JGI IMG/M metagenome (IMG submission 10682)
TCTCCTTTTTTACCGAGGGAACGGTATTTGTTATTTTGCTCTCCTCAAAACGGGTCAGGTATTCGGCAAATGTGGCGATCATGGCAATATCCTCACATTTTTTGTCACAGATTCCATCAGCCAGCAGAAATTCACTGTTTTTCTCAATAAAATGGGTATTGTATTTACCATTCTTAAAATCAGGAGTTTCCATGATTCTTTCGAGGAACCTGATGGTTGTTTTAACCCCGGTTATTTTGTATTCATAAAGGGCGCGGCGCATCCTTTCGATGGCCTCCTCACGTGTCCGGCCCCAGACAATCAGCTTGCTGATTAATGAGTCATAGTAGATTGGGATGGTGTACCCTTCATAAGCATACCCGTCGCACCGTACACCAAATCCGAAGGGCTCGGTAATGTGTGTAATGGTTCCGGGATTTGGCATGAAATTATTATTAGTATCCTCGGCAATGATCCGGCATTCGATCGCATGGCCGCTTTGTTTGAGATCTTCCTGGCCAAAAGGAAGTACATTTCCTTCCGCAATCCTGATCTGTTCTTTCACAAGATCCACACCTACAACACGTTCTGTGATTGGGTGCTCCACCTGCAAACGGGTGTTCATTTCGAGGAAGTAGAAATTCAACTGATCATCCATGATGAATTCGATGGTTCCGGCCCCTTCATAATTACAGGCATTTGCGGCAGCCACCGCACATTCCCCCATTTTTGTTCTCACTTCCGGGGTTAATAGTGGGGATGGGGTCTCCTCAACCACCTTCTGGTGCCGGCGCTGGACTGAACATTCCCGTTCAAAAAGATGAACTGTATTTCCATGCTGATCAGAGAGAACCTGAAATTCAACGTGGTGTGGTGAATCCACATATTTTTCAATATATACGGCGTCATCCCCAAAAGCCGTTTTGGCTTCCGACCTGGCCGCACGAAGTAAATTCGTGATCTCAGAATCTTTATGCACGAGTCGCATTCCTCTCCCTCCACCTCCGGCCGATGCTTTAATCATCACGGGAAGCCCGATCTCCTTAATCTGTCTTATTGCTTCGGCTTCATTGGTCACCTTATCAGTAGTACCTGGAACTACCGGAACACCCGCCTCAATCATTCTTTTACGTGCACTGATTTTATCCCCCATCATCTCAATCGATTCCGGGGAGGGACCGATAAACTTTATCCCCTCCTTCCGGCATCTGCGTGAGAAGGCGGAATTTTCGGACAAGAAACCATATCCGGGGTGAATGGCGTCGGCCCCCGACTTTTTAGCGGTCTCAATAATTTTATCCATATTCAGGTAACTCTCCGAGGAAGGTGCCGGACCAATATTGTAGGCTTCGTCGGCATACCTTACATGCATTGAAGTACGGTCGGCATCGCTAAATACTGCTACCGTATCAATCCCCATCTCGCGACAGGAGCGCATAATCCGGATAGCAATTTCTCCACGGTTGGCGACCAATACCTTTCGTATCGGTTTTTGTTCCATCGTATTTTTCATTGTCATTAGTTTTCAGCTTAATTAATCCAAATTGAAAAATGGATCCTCTTATAACATATAAATTTCAGGAATTGTTCTTTGTAAAAGTGCACATTTTTTATTTAGTTGGTTTTTTTTTGCTTATTTGCAATGACAAAAATAATATTTTTATGAAACTTCTGCTCATAAGCAACTCTACCAACCCAGGTGAGCCCTATCTCGAATATCCAAGGAAAGAGATTCAACGGTTCCTCCGAGAAAAAAAGGTCCATGCTCTTTTCATACCCTATGCTGCTGTTACCTTTTCTTTTGATGAATACGAATCTAAAGTAGTGGAGCGGTTTTCAGAAATCGGGCATTATATCACTTCAATTCACCATTTTCCTGATCCGGTTAAGGCTGTTCAGGAGGCTGAAGTCATTGTGGTTGGGGGTGGAAATACATGGCAGCTTGTACGGATGATACATGATAACCGATTAATGGAGGCGATAAGGCTTAAGGTTTCGGAAGGAACACCTTATATAGGATGGAGTGCCGGATCGAATGTGGCCTGCCCCACATTGCGAACTACCAACGACATGCCGATTGTTGATCCAAACGGTTTTGAATGTCTGAATTTAGTTCCGTTCCAGATCAATCCTCATTATCTGGATATCAATCCTGAAGGGCATGGCGGAGAGACCCGTGAACAGCGTATTCTGGAGTTTCTGGAAATTAATCCGGATGTTTTCGTGGTCGGACTTCGGGAGGGTACAATGCTTAAATATGAAGATGGTCTGTTGCATCTCATCGGGACCAAGAGTGCCCGGATATTCCGGAAAGGAATTGCTCCGATGGAATTGAATGCCAGTGATGATTTGAATTTCCTGATGCGATAGCTGCATGCCTGAGGCAGAAAACACAGGATTTAATAATCTGAAGCTGATCTTTTATTTAGGGAGAAATGGTTACAAAAATGTGACAATTTCCAATTTTTTAAAGGAATAGGGCAAGGTTAAAGAAACATTCCGTATTATTGGAAATTAAAATAATCAGGGCTATTCACTTCACCATCCGCTCGTCTGCGGGACTGGTACCAATTAGCCATTTAAAAAATATTCACAAATGAAATAGCCATGGTTGAGGAATCACCAACCGAAATGAAAATATCACCATCCGTCAGCTGACGGATTCCATCGGACCTTTAAAAAACAAATTATTTACAGATGAAATTTTCCGCAATTATCCTTTTCTCCTTACTCTCCTTTTCGCTTCATGCTCAAACTCCGCAAAATTCCAAAACCTCCAATGAACCTGGCCGGCCAAAGCTGGTGGTAGGTATTGTGATTGATCAGATGCGGTTTGACTACATTTCAAAATACTACAGCAAGTTCTCTGAGAACGGGTTTAAGAAATTGATCAAACAGGGTTTTAACTGCAAGAATACCAATTATAACTATTCTCCAACCTATACCGGTCCGGGGCATGCTTCGATTTATACCGGAACAACGCCCGCATTTCATGGTATAGTCGGGAATGACTGGTTTGTAAGAAGTACGAACAGACTAACTTATGTAACTGATGATCCGACTGTCAGGACTGTCGGGGATGGCACGGAAAAAGCCGGGAAAATGTCACCAAGGAATTTACTCGCCTCCACCATAGGGGACGAATTGAGACTTTATTCGAATTTAAAATCAAAGGTTATCTCCATTGCATTAAAAGACAGGGCTGCAATTCTGCCCGGAGGCCATCTTTCTACCGGTTCCTATTGGTTTGATTCGGGATCGGGAAATTTTATCACTTCGACTTTTTTCATGAAGGAGCTACCACGATGGGTCAACGATTTTAATGCCCAAAAACTTGCCGGAAAGTATTTGTCGCAGCCATGGAACACCTTGCTTCCAATCGGTCAATATACCGAGAGCGCGCCTGATAACAACCCTTACGAAGGGCTTTATCCGGGGGAGACAAAACCGGTTTTTCCACATAATCTCCCTGCGATGTACACCAAAAACGATTACGGGATTATCCGTTCAACACCATTTGGCAATTCAATAACAAAAGATATTGCCCTTGCTGCCCTGAAGGGTGAAAACCTCGGGAAAGGGGATTACACCGATTTACTGGCCATCAGCTTTTCTGCGACCGATTATGTGGGGCACAAAATGGGACCGCAGTCTGTTGAAATAGAGGATACCTATTTACGTCTGGACCGCGACATCGCTGAAATTCTCACTTACCTGGATAAAAATTACGGAAAGGATAATGTGCTCCTCTTTTTAACCGCTGACCATGCGGCTGCTTATGTGTCGGCTCAATTGACAGATAACCAAATGAATGCCGGTTATTTTGACAGTAAAACATTCCTGAATTTCTTAAAAGGATACCTGAATAAAAAGTATGGTGATTCCACACTTGTCTCCTTTGCAATCAATAATGAGATCTACCTTAACCATGGGGTAATCGGACAAAAAAACCTGGCTCTTAAAGAAGTTGAAGAAGAAATTGCCTCCTTTTCAGTAACTTATAATGGTATTGCCAATGTCTATACCGGATATCAGCTGAATGGAGAGGTATTAAAAAGTAAATCGGCAACCCTTATTCAGAATGGGTTTAACATCAGGCGTTCGGGTGATGTGGCAATAATGTTCGAACCTGCATGGCTCGAGGAAGCCATCCCGACAGGGACCACCCATGGTAGCACCTATACCTATGATACCCAGGTTCCATTGCTCTGGTACGGATGGAAAATTCAGTCAGGTTATTCTTCAGAAGCAGTTGATATTACTGATATTGCACCTACCATTGCATCGATGCTAAGTATCATGCCCCCGAATGCCTGTATTGGAAAACCGATTGTGAAAATCACCAAATAGTACCTATATTTTTGCCCTTACATATTGCAACGGCCAGATCACATCCTCTCCCAGGGTCTTTGCCGCTTTTAACGCAAAATAAGGTTCCCTGAGCGATTCCCTGGCCTGTAAAATCAGGTCGGCTTCCTCTTGATTCAGAATCGATTCTGCCTGACCGGCTTCGGTGATCATTCCAACAGCGCCGGTCAGGATGCCGGCCTCTCTTTTGATGGCTGCTGCAAAGGGAACCTGATACCCCGGCCCGAACGGGACTTTAGCATAAGGTACCAATCCTCCTGAGGAGCAGTCTATCAGATCAATCCCCCGGGTTTTTAAGATTTTAGCAAGCTGAATGGCTTCATCAAGATTCCAACCCCCTTCCACGTAATCGGTTGCAGAAATCCTTACAAACAATGGAAGATCTTCTGGCCAGACCGATTTTATAACCTCAACAATTTCAAGCAGAAGCCGTATTCTGTTTTCAAAACTTCCGCCATAGCGATCCGCACGTTGATTACTTAAGGGCGAAAGAAACTGGTGAATCAGGTATCCATGGGCAGCGTGTATCTCGACGACCTTGTACCCTGCCATCAATGCCCTTTGGGCCGCGATTTTAAAATCTGCGATTACCCGGGCGATACCCCCCTCCTCTTCAAGTGCCAGAGGCAGGTCATCCTGCGGATTAAAAGGGAGTGCCGAAGCTGAGACCGTTTTCCATCCACCCTCATTTTCAACTAATTTGTTACCACCGTTCCAGGGAAGTGCACAGCCTGCCTTTCTGCCGGCATGGGCAAGCTGAATTCCGGCCACTGCCCCCTGATCATGAATGAACCGGGTAATAGCCTTTAATTTTTCGATATGGGCTTCCTGGTACAAACCCAGATCGCCCGGAGTAATACGACCTTCCGGGGATACAGCTGTGGCCTCCTGGATGATCAGTGCCGCACCACCAACAGCCCGGCTCCCTAAATGGACCAGGTGCCAGTCATTTGCAAACCCGTCGGCGGCAGTGTACTGGCACATTGGCGATATTACCAGCCGGTTTTTAAGTGTGACAGATTTAAGGACAAGCGGAGTGAAGAGTTTTGACATATCAGTTGTTTTAAAATATTGAAAGATTGTTCTCAAATTGGGTCTAAACGAAAACAAATTTATCATCTGAAAGTTCTTTTTCGTTATCAAAACGATAGGCAGTCAGGTATCCGTGTTTGGCAACGCTGAAATCGAGGCAGCAGATATTTTCCCGGATTAACCGGGGGGTTCCGGTGAGCCAGTAATGGCCAAAGAATACCGGTCTTTCATTTTCGGAATAATAGGTTGCCGGTTTGATTTCCGAAAGAGTGATATTTTCCTCAGGGAGATTTTCGAGAGGCAATACACTCATCTCCTGATAGGTTGAGTTGGTGAGATCTTTCCACCATTTGATCCTGAGCTCATTCCTTAAATGCGAATCTTTATCGGCAAAGTAATGCCCTTTAGGCATCAGGATCTCTTTCCCTTTCAACGTCTCATCAAAAACCCGGAATAATTCAGTACCCCATTTAACGGACTCGTGGAGGATAGTTTCATTGAGCCGGTCTTGTCTTAAGATTGAACGGAGATATGCAATATGATCGTCATCCCAGCAGGCATGTACAGCCCTGAAGGAATCTGTTTCGTAATAAAGCGGCAAGGTTTTAAACCATTCGAGATAATCCTCGTATTCATCCTGGCGGTTCTGAAACTGCTTCAGTGTTTCGAAGTGCTGAATAATATTGACAATCAAATGCTTTCGCAGATGTCCACCTTCGCGTTCCTCGCGATGAAAGCAAAGTGCATTATATTCGTGGTTACCCATTAAGGCAATGGCATTCCCGTTTTCAACCATTGATCTCACAATTCCAAGCGTCTCCCTGATTTGCGGACCGCGGTCAATGTAATCGCCAATAAACAATATTTTTCGGAATGGATGGCTGAATACCCCATTTTTCAGGGAGTATCCAAGTTTCCCGAGCAATTCCGTCAGCTTTTCGGCATGACCATGGATATCACCGATAAAATCGATCATTTGTTGAAGGAAATTTCTTAAGTTAAATGATTATTTGTGATTTTAAGTAATCGGAAAGATACAATATACTAATAAAAGTTCTGATTTTCTACTTTTTGACCCTCTAAAATCTTCCGCCTTCTGATCAACACCTGCCTTTAATCCCCTTTGGAGGGGTCTGGGGAGATCAAAAGAGGAAATAAATAATTACGACATTATATTGCTCTTATTACTTATCCTTATTTTTCGATAGTCACCTGCAGTGGATTGGAGAAATCATTCCAGAGCCTTTCCGCCAGGTGAGCGTCTATTTTCCCGTCATAAACTAACATTCTGTATCTCAAGACATACTCATTTCCGGGGATCAGTTCCCAACTCCTGTACCTGATCGGGCAAAACTCAAAAAACAGATCTCCGCGTCCACCGTTGGCATTTTCAGGCCAGACCCGCATAGGTTCGGGATATTCCCGGTTGGCTGGATTTGACATAAACAAAATTCCTGAGGTTCCGTTTCCTGGGAATTCTCCCCCGACATCACACCATCGGGCCCGGGATCCATCTGCATCTTTGCGTTCTTTCCCTTCAGAAGTAAGCACCCAGCTGTTTTTATTGGTCCATGCTTCATTGCCCCTGAATCCGATTCCTCCGCCATACCGGTAAGCTTCAAGCATCACCGATGAGGAAGTTGCGCAACTCAAAGTTGTTGTCAGATCCCACAACCAGACTTTTACCCCGCTGTACGATCCTATATTCCAGATCCTGACATCCCATTCTTCATTCATCGCCACCTTGTCACCCCCTTTGCACTGGAAATCGACATGCTCCTGTCTGACCTTAAATCCACCGTAAACAGGTCCGCTAATCAGGGCATTAAATCCTCCAAACTTAACGGTTCCCTGACCTTCAACGAGGTTCCAGAAATCGGTACTGTGCCCCTCGAACCGGGTTTTGGTCCAGGGATTCCAGATTCCCAGATGATGCCTGTGGTCCGGCGGATTGATTCTGGTCAGAACATTTCCCGAAGGGGACCATAACGGGTGAATAAAGGCACTCCTCCTGTAAATAGGATTTACCGTATCGGGAGGAAATACTTCAGCCACATTATATTGCATCACCTTTTGATTATGTTGCCGGATGATTAATGCCTTAGTGTTAAGTTCGGTGAGAATCTCATTTTTGGCGACAAAGGTCGAATCCCTGATCAGGATAAACCGCCGGATTTTCTTGTCAGAATTTTTACCTTCCGGAATCCACCAAAGTTTAGGTGAATTGCCGGGCTCCAACTGACAAGGGATTTCGGTCCGGTTTTTATCTGCCACTTCATATAACCGGAGCGATCCCTGGTCTGTGTTGCAATCAACTCCTTCCAGTGAGGCGCTTACCGGAGTTCCACCTGCAGTCAACCGATCTGCACCAATAGTGAATTTAGCCACAACCTTTTCCTGTCCGTAAACACTTAAACTTATCAGAAGAATTGAGGTCAATATTATTTTTCCAGGAATCATAAGATTAACATTTATTTGTGGTTGGTGATTGTCTGTCAGGGATACTGTTTAAGAAAAGCTTTTCACTGCTGACACAAAAGCATTTATATTTTCGGTGGAGACGTTCTGAGGAATGCCACCGCCGCATGACCAGATAATTCGTTGACAATCGGTCACGTTGCTGATCATCTCCCTGGTGGCCTTATAGACCTCTCCGGGAGTCCCGGCTGCCAGAATATCCCGGGGTGCCAGGTTTCCGATCAAAGCGACATCGGGTCCTGCAAGTTCCCTGATCTGATAGATCGGATGATCAAAAGCAAAGTTAAAGAGATTAACCCCAATCTCCTTTAAGAATGGGGCACATACCAGTCCGAATGCATCGTTATGAAAAAACCTGATCTGAGCAGGAATCGCTTCAAATGCCCTTTTCAGATAAGGGACGACAAATTCCCGGCACTCCTCTTCGCCAACAAACCCAACGATATCATCGAGTAAAAGGACCCCTTCAATCGATGGAAAACAAACCTTTTGGTACCTGATCCAGTCGCAGATAAACCGGGTAATTTTTTCCAGAAGAAAATGCGCCTTTTCGGGCTCCATCGCCAGTAACAACATAAACTCGGTAGTTCCCATTAAAAAGGTAGCAATATTCAACGGGCCACGGGTCACGGCAAATTTCAGGATATGACCTGAAGCCATGATCCTGCTTTCAAGGTTCTTCAGCCGGTTAATCATAAAGGGAAGCAATCCGTCAAATTCTACATTGGGCTGTGGCAGCCTGTCAATATCTTCGGAACTGTGGATCACCTTTTCGGCATGGGGTAAATTTTCGCGGTACCATACCGAACGGGCACCAAATGCGGACGGTTCGGTACACATGCCATATTCAGACCAGAAGCCCGGCAGGAAAGTGATATCCGGAAAAGTTTCAATAGCCTGAAGATTTGATTTCAACCAAATCTCATCCGAAGTATAATAATCGAGTGTCGGTACACCAGACCATCCGGGCAACCAGGGGCTGTCGATGATAAACCCGGCAGATTTGGCTGAAAGGTCCTCTCCGTTAATTACTGCTAAAAGTTCGTCCCAGTCCCTGTTCGTCATAAGTTAAATAAAATGTCATCCAAAATTAAGACTTTATTTTATATTGTTCAAAATTGGGTGATTTGCCCATCAATAAAATGCTCCGGCTACATTGTCTGTAACCGGGGCATATTCTATGGACGATCGTTTGACAGATTGAATTCCTTATTTTAAAGGCTCAATATCAAGAATCACAAATGAGTCTGGTTTGATAGAAGGACGACGTTCACCTGGAGCGGGTGTCCCAAATTCTGCAGTCGGAAGATAAAGATGGTGAGTCACCTTATCCACGGCAATAGTTCGGGCACCCAATTGAGACTTGACATTCTCAAGAACCTTGAAGGTATTGGCATCAACCTCCTGCACAACGGTAATGGTCCCTTCCCCGTTCGAACTGTAAGCCATTTTCTTCCCCGGATCAAATGTGACGCCATCACAGCGGTCACCTATCGGTAGAGTGGTGACAACTTTACCTGTCAGGGCATCCATGACGACCATCAGTTTGTTCCGGCAAACACTGAACAATCGGTTTGTTTCGGCATCCATCGCCAATCCACTGGCCTCCTCACCGGGTGCAATTGACCAGTTTTGAATCACCTTGAAATCTTTGGTGTCAATTACACTTATGGTGCTTTTGTCTTCAATATTCACATAAATCTTTCCCTTGCCGTCAGAGGTGGCAAATTCAGGTTTCCCGTCAAGCGGAATGGTCGCAACAACCTTGTTTCCTTTGGTGTCGATAACCGTTACATTCGAACTGCGACCATTGAAAGTATAGATTTTCCTGGAATATGTATCATAAAGGATACAATCCGGATTAGCCCCAGAGACTTTCAACTTTTCAATGGGCATTAATGTCTTCAGGTCAAAAACAGTCACTGAAGAGTCGCGCCCGTTGCTGGTATAACCACGGTTTATTTCCGGAGCCACAGCAATACCATGAATCCCTTTGGTATCAGGAATCGAACCGACTACTTTACCTGTTTTAATATCCACCACTACGGCTGTCGTTGAATGTGAGGCATAGATCCGTGATGCGGAGCCATCAACCGTAATATAATCCCACCCCCCTTCTCCTCCGACAGAAATCTTTCGGGCAATTTTATAATTCGATTGAGCCACGACTCCAGCCGAATTCAAAAACATCAGTCCAATAAGAACAACAAAGATTAACTTTCTCATAAAGTAATTGTTATGGTAAATTATTAATTTGTAATGCGTTGATATAACTACAGTCAAAGGTAGTGAAATCATTATATTTTATTGTATCTTTAATTATTGTTGCAGGCGAAAACACCCTATCAGATTTAATTGTCTGACTTTGCCCAACAGGGATGCTTCCCTTGATTTAGTTGACAGGATAACACAAAAAGGATACTATCGATGACACTGAAACTATCAGTGGCTTATTTTTATTTTTGTGAAGGTTGCAGATTTCACTTTCACAAATGTCTGGTTTTCATAGGGGATTTTCTCTATAGGATGAATGGAACAAGAACCTTTCTGTTTTTTGGATATTGCTCAAAATATTGGAGGTACCATTTATGATGATCGATTGCGCGTGGCAACAGATTAACAATGGTCCATATTGCGAAAGAGATGGCTGCCAGATTCCATGCCATGGTGGCAAAACCAATCCATTCTGTGATTTCACCCAAATAATTGGGGCAGGAAACCCACCTAAACATCCCTTTCTGTGGAATTTGATACCCATTGATTGAACTCTTGCGTAAGGCAATCAAAATAGTGTCAGAGGAAAGGTTGATGATCATGCCGGCTGAAAATAAGAGCAAGCCAAACCCGAATCTGATAAAATCAAATAATGAAAAATAATTAAAATCAATAGTCTTATTCAGGTCTGTACCATTGAAAGTGGCATTTATGATATTGAAAATGATCGCAAACAGCACGATAATAACCGGCATTTTCTTCCCTTTTGTTTTAATCCGGAACGGAAAAATCAGGGTGCGGTTGAAATAGTGGATAAACCATAATGCGAATAACAAAGTGACACTGGCTGAGAAATTCCGGGAAACTATAAAAAAGTAGCTGAAAATTACCAGTGAAGGTATTTCCATGATTATCCAGCCAATCCGGTTTGAAATTGAAGGCCCCCAGCCGTGGCGGAAATGCTTTCCATAGGGTTGTTTAACAAAAAAAAGGAATGGGAATAAAATGACGGCAAAAATGATCCAGTAGATAATCAAATAGTTATGTGTAAGTGGGAGGTTCATTTTAAGTTCTTTCTAAGGATTTTTGCATGTATATATCCATTGTCGTTTAACCAATGCAGGGAATCAATGACAGTTTCCTCAACGGGCCTTGGTTTGAATTGGAGCTCTGTAACTGCTTTTTGATGATTAACCAACTTTGGTGAATGGCTTACAATCTCCAATGACTCCCTTGTATAAAGGGCATTCTTCCCTGAAAGTTTACTGAACAATTGAATAAAAGGAAGCCCTGACCAGGCCACAAAACCGGGAACAATAACCGGTACTTTCCGGTTGACATCCTTACATATTTTTCCGGCGATATCAGAAAGGCTCATCCATTCGCTGCTCAAAAGGTATCTTTCACCACTTCGGCCCTTTCCCATGGCGTTGATAGCCGCAGAAACTACATCCCGGACATCAACCCAATGATATCCTCCTGCGATCAGGAAGGGCAGTTTGCCGGTTGCGATTTTAATGATCATTTGACCGGCCAGTGAAGGGACAAAATCAAATGGCCCGAGTACTGATGAAGGATTTAGTATAACCGCATTTAGTCCATGGTTGCATCCATCGAGCAAAAGCATTTCAGCACGTACTTTGGACTGACTGTAATAATATGCCTCATTGCCTGCTAATGGCCCTGATTCATCCATTATTTTGTCAGGAAGACCGTTTTTTAATGCTTGAATTGAACTGAAATGAATCAGTCGCTTTGTTTTAAACCGGAAACAAGCCTCTATAATATTGCGGGTTCCCTCGATATTGGTCTGAAATATCTTTTCTCTGGAATTTTTCCCGATTGAAATAACGGCAGCTGCATGAAAAACAAAATCTGCACCGCCAATCAAGGTATTCAGCGCTTTTTTATCCAGTATATCCCCCTTCACTTTTTCAATATCCAGACCGGTTAAGGATATATCAAAATTGTGCGCCAGTACTTTGACCCGATGCCCTCTCTGAATCAGTTCCCTGCAAAGATTGTTGCCAATATGTCCACTTGCCCCGGTAATGCTGATATTCATCTGGATTAGTTCTGGAAAGATTAAAAATACTTTTCCTTGATATAAGGAAGAACTTTATTTCGATACCTATCTGTTTTAACCGCCTTTTTAAGATTCCGTATGGTGTTGAATGGGCCTTTATCGATAGCAAGATTGATAAGCCAGGCAGGGATATCTCCACCTAAATCAATGGATAATTCGAAACGTATATCCACAATTCCATTGCTCTTTGGGGTAAAAACCCATGACGATTTTAGTCGGGCAATCCGGACAAGATTTTTATTGGCAGGGATATAATCAGGCAAGCCCTCTGAATCAATTCTTACAGCATAAGAATTCGGATCTTGTTCCAATTTTACACGCGTAATTAGATCTCTGTTTCGCACCGGCCACGGTGCTTCCGAAATGTTGTAATAGATCCATTCAAAATCGCTGATTATTTTAAGGAACCTTGCTTGTTTATTTGCATAAATCCAATTTGGATGATATTCAGGGTCTTTAACCAAACTAACCAACGCACCTAAGGATGCAGGTACCCGGGAAATCCCTAAAACTTCCTTAGTTTCCATACTGCCGGCACTCCGAAGATATACTTTTACCCCTTCCTGATCACGGGCTAGTTTCCAATTATCACCTTTTTGGGCAAATCCGGAAAATCCGCTTAGAAGAGTCAACAATAAGATAGCCAGTAGTTTCATTCAGCTAAAATGAGTTTAACTTACTTAAATTATAGTACCGGATTAGGATGGACCCCTGGTAATTTTTATTCATTAGTTCTTAAAGGTTTTGTAGTTGGTTTCACCGGGAATATTAAGAACAATAATACCAAATATTTTAATTTGATGAGCAATTCATTGAGCTGGCAAATACCTTTTTTACCCTTTTATTCACAATAAGCCGCAATTCCCCCTTGAATCTAAATTATAAAGGTGTATATCTTTCCCGGAACCTATTTGGAGGGCTTGTCTGAAGTAAACTGTTTGTATCCTTTTAGGATTATATGATTCTATACAAATTCATATCATTGTTTTGTCGGATAATCCGGCAGAACTAATGACCAGCTTAGGGTTAAGGTTATGGAAAAAAGTCATGCCTCATTTCTTCTATATTCTAAAATATGTCAGGCAAAAATAAAGCACGATTTTTAAACGGGGACAGAGATTTGGAGGCATTAAAAGAGACTGATAAAATTAAATTTTCATTTTTTTTTAAACCAAAATAAACAAAATCTGTCAAATAAGTTAAAATGATTAATATTTTATTAGAGATAGCAGTAATATCTGAATGATTTTTTTCTATTACGATATTCAAATAATATAAACGTTAGAACTTAATAATGAAATCAAAACAAGGTAATTATATCTCAATCAGAAGTACTGTTGCCATATCAATAATCTCTATAGTAAGTACTTACTTTATTGCAATTCAATTAACCAATAAGTCAACGCCTGAATCATCTTCAATCAGCGAAAACACCGCCAATTGTAAATATGACATATTAAGGTTAAGCGGCTATCGTTATGTAATGCCTGTGATGGTCATTGAGGATGAATGTGAATCTCAGGATCTCGATCCCATAAAGGAGAAAGTTAATAAGGTCATTGAAGAATTTAAAGCGTCCGGAGAGTTAATATCTGCCTCTGTTTATATGAAGGATTTCTCAAAAAATGAATGGTTTGGAATTAATGAAGGTGAAAAATTCAATTCAGGTTCCTTATTAAAGGTTCCTGAGTTGTTTTGCTTTTTAAAGATGAATGAAGAACATCCCGGTTTGCTGAGCAAAAAGCTCACCTATTCACATCCCTTCAATACAGACAAAAAACCAATATTTTTATCAAAATCTATCCAGTTAGGGCACACATATACGATTAAGGAGTTGTTAACATATATGATTACATATTCTGACAATAACGCGACAATGCTGTTAAATGCAAATATTGATTTAATGGCTTTTCAGAAGGTATTTGCAGATCTTGGACTGAATGCTCCTGATAGTAAATCAGTTGATTATCCAATTTCCGCAAAAGACTGTTCAATCTTTATGAGGGTATTGATTAATGCAACATATCTCACAAAAGAGGATTCGGAATTTGCAGCTGAGCTCCTGGCTCAATCAGATTTCAAGGATGGCTTCTTTAAAAATTTGCCGGATAATCTTAGAATGGTCCACAAATTTGGCGAGGCTGGGAATGGAATTGAGAATGAGCTTAATGAAACTGCGGTTATCTATCTGACTAATAGGACATATCTATTGACGGTCATGACAAAGGGGAAAGACTTTAAAAAATTATCGCAAATACTTTCACAAATATCTGATATCGTATATCAATGTCTGCAATAGCTGCCGGCAGATAATTTTTATAAAAATGTACAGAACGGGTATATCATCCTTCAAGCTGCCGATCTAATAAAATCGGCTATTTTAGATAGTTCCGCAATCAACAAAAATATTTTGACCAGTAATAGATTTAGCATCTTCTGATAACAGAAACCGAATAGTTTCTCCTACAGAATTTAGATCAACAGGTTTTTTCAAGGATGTTCGTTGATAAATACGGTTTATTTGATCCTCAGTTAACGATGAAACCATTTCCGTTTTCATGAAGCCTGCGACTAAACAATTTGAACGTACACCTATTTCTCCCCATTCACGGGCTGTGTTTTTTGAAAATGCTTCCAAAGCTCCTTTTGTAGATGCATACATTGACAAACCTTTGTATCCGGTATGTACACTTACGGAAGAGACATGTACAATACTTCCACTGATGTGGTGCAGTAACATTTGCCTGATAGCTAATTTTGTAAGTATCATTGGCGAGAAAACATTCACCCGATACATGCTTTCAAGTGAATTTAAATTTAGGTTTGTAACTAAATCATCATACGCGATAGCTGCATTGTTAACTAATCCATTTATCGGAGTATTTACTCCAATCCAATCTTTGAAAATTATTTGTCTTATCTTCCCGCTATTCCCTAAGTCAAATTGTAACCATTTAAGTTTATCAGGGTATTGAACCAATAATCCCCCTAATTCTTCCGTTTTACTTCGGCTTACTCCATAAACCGTCCAACCATTTTTTAGTAATGATTCTGTAGTTTTTAAACCTAATCCCTTTGATACTCCGGTTATTAGTGCATTCATATTCAATCTCTTTTGACTTTGCCGGTTCTTGTTGTTGAAAGTTCATCTACAAATCTAATAATTCTTGGAATTTTATATTCCTGTATTTTGGATTGAAGAAATGATCGGAATGATGCTTCACTGATCAGGTTCTCATCACAGACAATGTCGCAACATATGATGTTTCCTAATACAGAATTACTTTTAGAATATACCCGCGCATTTTTAATCCCTGAAAAAGTTAGAACAATCTCTTCCACCTCGTGCGGATTGACTTTATATCCCCCCGTATTAATCATCTCATTTTTACGCGATATGAAACGAAAGGTTAAAGGTTTTTCATTTATGATTTCAATTAAATCGCCGGTGTAATACCAATCAGAAATGTTTAGATCAGAAAGTCCCATTAAACTGTTATGGATTAAGAGTTCATTATTCTCGATCCGAATTAAATGTTCATATTCCGTTTTAATACTGAAAATGTCATTGTCGGAAGCAAATAAGGTTCCTGCTTCTGTGGATGCATAAACATTTGTGATTTTTGCATTTGGGAAAATCCCTGTAAGTTGCATCATCGTTCTTTCATTAAATTTTTCACCACCAGAAGTAATTCTTAAAATTGAATGGAAGGTATCTTCACAGGGCAGCAAAAGCCTGTAAAAAGTTGGAGTAGCGGAAATGTGTGTTATTACATTCGCTTTGATTTCCCGTCTAATTTCTGTCGGTGATAAACCAAAAAGTCGGATAATTGAATTGCCATTTAGCAATGCCTGAAAAAAAACCTGCAAACCCGCCATATGAGTTGGGTTATACGCAAACCCCCAGATATCTTTTGCATTTCGTTCGGATATCTTTACAAACCTTGTAATTGAATTAAAATTATGAGTCACCTTTTTGGGAATCCCCGATGTGCCGGAAGTAAATAATGTCACCTTCCAGTCAATACTTGTATTTCTCAGCTTTTCAATAAGATCAGTTTTATCATTCACATTTAACAGCCCCTCAGGGATGGGTTCTGTAAATGAAGCATATTGTGAATAACCTGTAAGTTTTAGTAATTCATCATTCGAAAAATCCGAATCAAGCAGAATCAGTTCTTTGCCAAGCATCATTGAAACAATAATGTGCTTGAAAACACCATAATAACTATCCGTTTTACAATATGGGTTATAATCAATTGTGCCTTTTAAATCGCTAATTAATTCCTTCCATTCAAAACGGGTATTGTCTTTAATGTCTCTTAGAAAAAGTTCCATTATTGGTTTTTAATTTATCCATTATTTCACCTACGGTTGAAACAATTCCGTTTTCGAAAATATCGATATCATATTCAGCTTCAATTCTGACAGTAAGTTCTGCTAAATCAAGTGAATCAAATCCAATATCATCTCTCAGATTGGATTTTAAAGAAATTTTTGTTCTGGTTTCTTTGCCTCTGTTTTGTAAAACAGTATTGAATATTTCTAATAACCGCTGTTCCATTGCTCTGTAATTTTATCTTTTTAAAAAGTTCCTTGCGTATTCAGTCGGGATAAATAAATATTGTCTGGTTTTATACTTTCATCATTCGTTTTAAAAATAAAAGGAATACCCTTATTAATGAACGTAAAACCTACACTTTCCAGTATTTTTATTTCCTCCCGGTTTGTTTGGTTATGCTCAAATCCCATTACTCTAACGATGCAAGCATTTTGTTTCTTCAGATAACCCATAGCAGAATTAACAATTTTCTTCTTCGTCTGGTTGTTTAAAGATGGGTCAAATAAGAATTGGTCTATAAAAAAAACGAATTTGTTTTTTTTGGAATAAATTAAATAGGAAAGTATTTCGTTGTTTTGATTCGTAACTTGTAAAATTGAGAATTTTAATTCTGAGGGATTATTTTCAATCCGCCATTCCAGGAAGGATTTATCCAAATATATGGAGTAAAGATTATTAGGATGAAAAGACCACAAAATTTCATAATTGATTTCATTCAATTTAATTTCTTTAACATTAATATCTCTGATTTTAGAACCTAAGATTAATGCTTTGGAATATGAAACAACGGATAAAGCAAGTATTTGAAGTTTTTGTTTTAACTTATTTGATTGGTTAAGCGAAGCCAAATGTTGGTATGCATTTGGAATATTTAAAGTAAATAAACCTTGTTTCGAAGAAAAGCAATGACTAAATCCCAGGCGATGGAAGACATTAATTTCTTTGGTAAACCCCCATAAGAACTTAATATCCTTTGATTTAGTTTCTTCACAAATCTTTTCAAACATTTCTTTTAAGATATCCCTGTTCTTATGTTTGATAATGCTTTTTAAGTTTACCAGAGCGTCCTCTGGTTTTATTGTTTGATATATTTTCGCATCAGGACCAATCATCGGAATAAATAATGCACCTAAAGTTCCTGCAAGTTCATCTTTATCGGGATCGGCTGCAAAAATATATACTGATTGCTCATAATCTTCGCTAAAAAATTGCCAGTAAAACTCCTCTACAGAACTTTGTTTAAAAGGGTTATGCCCGTCTAAAATTGGGTTCTTTTTAAATAATTGTACTAAATCTGGAATTCCTTCTTTGTTTAGTTTAGATAGTTGAAGAGTCATAATTACTTTCTGTTTATTCTTGAATATATTTCGGCACCATTTGTTAACAAACCATCGTTACTTATACAGTAATCCAGTATTTTAATATATACCTCTTTCCAACCGGTGTACTTATAATCAGAAAAAAATGTATTATGCCATAACAAAGTAAAAACGCCATTAAATTTTTTTATTTCATTGATAATTTCAAATATTCGAATTAATGATTCTTCGTGAGTTAAACCCATATACTTTTTATTGGCCAGGGTAGCATCCATTACGATTAGCGGTATTTCTATTACTTCTGAAATACAATCTTTTTCAAAATTATACAGAAAAAAAGGAAAACAAGTCGCTCTCCTGAATCCAATATGTTCTGCAAAACATAATGAGCTATCATACTTGATATTACATTCTTCCAGGACACCTGCAGTCTTCAAAGGATCGAACATTAAAAAATGAAATCTATTCCCGACAGTCGATGGTTGATTGATGTTTTGAATATCAGTTTTTAATTTTTCAATATTTGTATGTGTTCCAAAACTTCCATGAACCCCAATTTCATATCCTTTATTAATCAACAATTTAATGATGGCCTGCATGCTTTCCCTTTTTATATTATAATCAGCATTTTTCCAGCTGCCAGTTTTCCCTTTTTTTGGTAAGAAATAAAAAGAGGAGGAACAATTAAATTGGTTCTCTATTTGAGTTATCTTATCGAAGTTGAACCAGTCGTCTTTTCCCATCAATCGTTTAAACAAAAGTTTAGGTATTGAAAATATTCTTTTCTTTTTTAGTTCACTAAATGAGCCTTCTAACCAGGCACTATTACAAGTATCGATATCATGGGTCAGGCAGATGCTAAATTTTGATTCATTCCATAAGCTTATTTTGACATTTTTATTGACTGTTGCAATAGCAGCACTTAAAATATCAAAATAATAGTTAACAACAGGGATTCTAATAATATTTAATTCTTTAATAATGCTATTCCCGAATCTTATTCTGCCAAATTCATCTTTGTCAGGGTTTACCAATTCATTCCATCCGCTTAAAAAATAGAATGTCGAGGCAACGATGTCATAATTAATAATGGCTTTGCCGTTTTTAAATGAGAGAATTTCTTTTGTATCGTCTTTTTCAAAAAGAAACGGAATTTTAACATTATTCCATTCTTTCCAGATTATTTTCCCGTAATTTATATCATTGTTTTCGCTCCAAAACGAGGAATCAACACTTTGTACTATCGAAATTAATTTTTCTTCTGCGACACCATAGTTTATTTCAATATTTTCAATATTAAAAAATAGCTGAAAGTTTTTTAGAAAGAACTCAAATTGTTTTGTCATTTTTTTTCTAATGTATAGAGTTATACATAATGAAATCTCTTTTTATTTAACGTTTCCCCAAATGTAGGTTAAATAAATGATGGAAAGCCATTCATCTCTCTGAATTGCATTAAAGTTTTGTTTGAGAAATAAATCAGAAATAGTTTATGATGTCTGCCGGAGGCTATCTGTTAAATTGTTGATTTATTTTTTGAGATAATGAATCAATAAAGTTAGTGACCTTCAGATTAATTTGGATTATGGTGTTGATGATATCGCTTTAACTATTAGCTTTAATTTCTGATATTTTCGATTTGGTGCACGATTAATGTGTTAGCGGATGGTGAAAAAAACAGGATATCTTTTCGATTGCCTGACCTGTAAACTACGCATTCGGGACTCCTGAATAATACGCCGAAAAATGCATCCTAGTATAATTGGAAACTATACACCTGAAACTTATTGATCTTTGAAAAAAGGGGGTGATGCTCCCTATTTTTGTTGCTTTTTATTTTCCACATTTAATAAAGGATCTGTCACACATATTAATAAAATCAATACATCCTAAAAATAATCAATAAAATTTAAACAATTTCGATAAAATATGATTAAATTTGGTTGAGATTGACTATTAGATACCCCAAAAATGAATAAAAATAGAAACTTCAGTTTCTGTAAATTTGTTCTGTTAATTCCTCACTTGATTTGGTCAAATCAAATTTATTCAGCTTCTAAACCAGATCAAATTACCCCGGCATATTCTTCGCACTTTTTTTTCGGTTGTCTGGATCACGAAGAAAAGTTTATTATTCTTTATGGTTTGTTATTTTTAACTTAAATATTATTAATTGATTAATAAATTTAAAAACTTTAAAGGTTTTCAAATATGAATATTATAATTAATACGCAAGCGAAAAATGGTCACCTTATTTGTTATCTGATTAGTAGTGAAAATATTACTATTTTATCTATAAAAGATTCAGGTTCAGATAACTGCAAGCTTATTCCCGGTAGTACCTATCGATTTGAGTGGCATGTTTGGAGTGATATGAAGGCAGACTATAAAATAAATGCTGTTGTAAGTCCAATTAATCAGGGATTTCCTGACTTAAACTGGGTTAAAAGTTATGGTGATTCTCATCAGGATATGGGAGGATTTTATTTTTCTGTTTAATCTGAAACCGGATAATGAAAAAAATCTTTATTCTTTTTTTTATTCTAATTGTTTCCGATTCTTTTAGTTTAAAGGCTCAAATAGGCCATACTCAAAATGATGGTCCGAAAATTGACTCATTAAATAAAATAACAGAAAGGTTTGCTTCTAAAACCTTCTCCCCTTTTGGTAAAAGCAGTTTATCCAATTTTATTTCCAGTTTTTCTTTAACTTCAGCTTATAATGAAGGTGAGAATGGCAAGATAGAACTAAAACATTCAAAGAATTGGTGGACTTATGGTTTATCTGTTGATCAGGCAATCAGTAAAAATGATAAAGAAAGTACTCCTTTAGATTTGGATGGTTTAAATTCCGGTACAACTGTCGGGTTTAATTTGCAGAAAATATTCTGGAATCCTGCTGTTACAAAAAACGATTTTGATAATTTTCAGCAAGCTAAAAACCGATTTGTTCGACAGAATAAAATAATCGATCCAAGAGAAATAACCGTTAGTGAAATTTTAAATGACAGCATAGAAAAAAACCGGTTTGAGTTAAAACTTAAGCATCCCTGGTTTTTTAATATCACAGGTTCATTTAATAAGACTGAGTATAACTATACGACTGATTCTGTTGGGTTAACCAAAATTGGCAGGGAATATCTTGTCCCATCTTTCAAAATTTCTGCAGGAGCCCCGTATTTTAAAAATAATGAACTAAAGAGTTTTTTTGCAATAAGCTATATCTATTCGGCGAATTATTCGGTGGGAAACACATTAACTTTTATCACTCCCTTTTCAACAAGGGGCAACTATATAAGTAAAACATTAGTATTTGGCGCACCTCTGAGAAAAACTGACAATCGTATTAATATGGAATGGAGAACAACCATAGGTGAGGAGAGTCAAAATTTTGGCATAGCACCATCATTAACGTATGGTATAGATTCAAAGAAACTTGGAGTTTCATTACCCGTTTATATTATTAAAGGTTCGTCAAAGGACAAGAAACCATTGGGATTACAGGGAGGTTTCAGACTTAGTTATACTACTGATACTCGAAATGGAGTTTTAACCAGTATTGAAAATGGTTTAGTAGCCCAGGTAATAATAACAGCACCATTTGATGTTCTTGGAAGTTTTAATAAATAAAATAGCTTAAACTTTTCGCGAATCTAAAACAGGTTTCAGCAGGTTCAAGGTTAAATCCTGTTTCTGATTTTATTGATAGAATTACTGTTTTCGTTTTTTAATTTACAAGTTTAAATATGATATGCCGTTATAATAAAGGCTGACCACCTAATGTGAAAAACAAAGTTTTAATAATAAAGTGGAGTTCAGAAGCCACTTAAAAAAACGGGGCAGAAACCGAAAAGCCAATGAGTCGGTATAAATTAAAACAACTAAAGTATGAATTACAAATTATCAAATTTCGGGAAGCAAAATACACCTGCGGCCTTGCAAAAACTTGGTGATACTTTACTTCTAATTTCTGCAATAGGAGCTGTTGTTGCCGGTTTACCCTTTAATAGTCCTATTTTAAAAACAATTGGAATAATCGCATCAGCCGTAGGAGCTATTGGAAAAATTTTAACAAAATTTGCGGGTGAAGTTTAAATCTCAGATGCGAATATAAAATTGTGGAGTCGAGACTGTAAAACGAACTCTGTCCGGAGCAAAATTCTATTTGAATTGAACTTTAGACAGAGTTTTTTTTACAGTCTCTAATCTTGCAGAGGTAATTGATGCTCCTGCTCCGGTGATTGATGCTCTTGCTCATTAAAACAACAAGGCAGGTAATAGATGTAAATTTCTTCGTTCAGAGATTAACAAAAATTTATGCGTAATTTTCTACTAAACTTGAAATGTCAATTGATCCCATGCATTCCAGAAGATTACCAAGCTGTTGGAAAGGACTAAAAACAATAAGAAGATAATATGAGCTCCTGTATGGTATGGCTCCCCTGATGCTCGAAAGTTGCCACAGGTTTGTTGTTTCAAAAATTAGCTCAATATATTTAATATTAAGAATATACATCAAGTTCAGAGCGACTTAAATTCTTCCGACTCTATGATTTCTTATTGATTAAAGTTCAATTAAAACTAATTTTCGAGTTAGTCTGAGTTCATTTACAGACAATTTATTCACTGAAACAAATTATTGTCAAGATTATATTGAAAATTAATAAAATTCTATCCTTTTCAGTGCACTTTCAATACTATTCTTGTACCGCATCTAAGAATTTGTTCTGTAATGACTTGGATGAGATATGAATTTATGGTTAGCAAGTAAATCAATTAAAAACAAATTATTTATATGAAAAGAATTGTATTCGTAGTGATCTTATTGTTTTGTTTATTCATCAATGGTTTTGGACAGAGTTCTAAAATTTATTCAGAATATGTTAGCCAGGGGGATGATCGCATTGAGATAGTGGTTGTTAGTGGTACGCCCCATGAAATGGGTTTTAAATTGGGTAAACATTTAAAAGAACGAGCGCTTGAGACTATTCAAAAAATGCTCAGTGCTGCATATAAAGAAGATAGTGTTTACCTTGGCCAAAAGAACTTGCTTCAAGCATGGAAAACGAATGAACCATTTATGGACAAGCGCTTTATCGAAGAGATGGAAGGTTTTTCAGAAGGTTCTGGAATTGATCTGAATCTTTTGAAAGCAGCTCATACAGTACCAATGATTTCGCCATATTCCTGTAGTGGAGTAGATGCCTGGGGTAAAGCAACCAGTAGCGGGCACCTTTTCCAAATAAGAAATCTGGATTATTCCATTAACGCAGGATTACAAACTTATCCCGTTGTGGTCATTTATAAACCAACAAATGGAGTTGCTCATGCCAACATTGCCTTTTCAGGAATGATGTCAAGCCATACCGGCATCAATGCAAAGTCTATCGTACTGGGCGAAATTGGAGAATCTTCCAGACGTGAAGCTCCTTAT
>TBL_comb47_HYPODRAFT_10002388_pt1 | contig 23241 bp, 23 predicted proteins | sample TroBogypolimnion_40_FD_10682 | JGI IMG/M metagenome (IMG submission 10682)
AGGCCTCGGCCACTTGGCTCTGGTGCTCCCGGGCCCGGGCGAAGTCACCCTCCAGGGCGCGGTAGGCTCCGGCGTCCGGGCCCGCCATGACCTGCTTCACGGGACCGGGGTTGAAGAAGAGGGGCGGCGTGTGGAACTGGTAGAAGACGAAGACCAGGGCCCCGAGCAGCAAGATAAGGAACTGCAGGGGCACCTTGATCAGGCCATTCAGCAGCAGGCCCAGGCGGCTCTGGGTCACCGAACTGCCCGCCAGATAGCGCTGCACCTGGGACTGGTCCGTGCCGAAGTAGGACAACATCAGGAAGGTGCCGCCGATGAAGCCGGACCAGAGGTTGTAGCGGCTGTGCAGGTCGAAGTGGGTGTCGATCACGTTGAGGCGTCCCAGCCCTCCGGCCACATGGAGGGCATCGCTGAGGCTCACATGAGCGGGCAGGCGGTGGGCGGTCATGATCCCGGCCAACAGCATGCCGCAGGCGATGATGAGCATCTGGGAGCTGTGGGCCCAGGCCACGGCCTTGGTGCCCCCCGTTACGGTGTAGAGCATCACCAGGGTGCCCACCAGGAAGATGTTGGCGTGCACGCTCCAGCCCAGCAGCACCGACAGCACCAGAGCCGGGGCGAAGATGGTGATGCCCACGGCCAAGCCGCGCTGGATGAGGAAGAGGCTGGCGGCCAGGAGCCGGGTCTTGAGGTCGAAGCGGGCCTCCAGGATTTCGTAGGCCGTGGATACCTTCAGGCGGTGGTAGAGGGGGATGACCGTGATGGAGAGCAGCACCGCGGCCAGAGGCAGGCCGAAGTAGAACTGCACGAAGCGCATGCCATCCACATAGGCCTGGCCCGGTGTGGACAGGAACGTGATGGCGCTGGTCTGCGTGGCCACGATGGAGAGGCCGATGAGCCACCAGCGGTGGTCACGGCCCCCGCCGATGTAGCCTTCGCCCGTGGCGGCGCCCCGGCCCTTGTAGAGGCCCCAGAGCACCACGAAGAGGAGGGCGGCGACGAGGACAGCCCAGTCCAGGCGGCTCACGAGAAGGCCCAGGTGAAGATCAGGAACAGCAGTAACAGGAGCAGCAGCTCCCCCACCACCACGGCATAGAGGCGGTTCCAGGAGCCCAACAGCGGCGGTGGGGGTTCAGCCTTGGGGGGGACTGGTTCAATCATGGGCATGGCCCAGGGCCAGCAGGTTGGCGAAGAGGCGCGTGGCGCCGGGCACGCCGTCCGGCAACTGGCGGAAGAAGGCCAGCCCTGTGTAGGCGTAGATGCCCTTGCCGTGCTTCGCCACCAGGAGGGCGCCGCTGTCCTCCGTCTCACCGGGATCCGCCATGCCCAGCAGGGGCTGGTAGCGGGCATCCCAGCCCTCAGCGTGGTAGAGGCTGCGCTCCTGCACCCAGCCGTCGAAATCCTTCGGGCTGAGCTCGTTGGGCCAGTGGAAGAGCGGGTGCTCGGGCCGCAGGAAGTGCACGGGCACGGTCTCATCCGTCACCCGCTTGCGCCCCACCTTGAAGGGGAAGGGGCCGATGCTTTCGGTGACCATGGCGGCGTTGATGCCCGGGAAGCCGGTGTTCACGGTGTAGAGCACCACCTCCGTCCCACCTGCGGCCACATAGGCGTGGAGGCGCTCCTTGAGGGTGTGCAGAGCGGGGCGGGTGTTGAATGCGCGGATGCCCAGCACGATGGCGTCGAAGCGGCCCAGCTCCTCCCGGGCCAGGGCTTCATCCGACAGCAGCTCCACCTCGTAGCCGATGCGGCGCAGGGCCTGGGGGACATCATCCCCGGCGCCCATGACATAGCCGATGCGGTGGCCGTTGTGCTTCAGCTCGAAGCGCTCCAGGCGGCTCTTGGCCAGGGGCAGCAGAGTCTGGAGCGGGATGTGCGGGTAGTCCATCTGGAGCAGGCTGCGGGCCGGCTGGAAGCCCGCGCCGGTGTCCACCTCGGCCACCAGCTCACCGGATGCGGTCTGGGGCGGCGGGGTCAGCCGGAAAGAGAGTTCCTGCTCCTCGCCCGCCTTGAGGAGGGCGAAGCTCTGCTCGGCGGGTTCCACCTTCCAGGCGCTGGGCACGCCCAGGCGCAGGTGGCCACTGGCGCTGCTGGCCCCGGCCAGCACCTTGAGGCGCACTTTCTGGGGCTTGGCTTCCGCGAAGATTTGCACCTTCTCGGCGAGGGTCACCAGGGCGGTCGGCACGACGGCCAGGGGTTGGTAGCGCTCGCCCAGTACTGGATCGCGAAAGCGGAACTGCACGGGCACCACGACCTCAAAGCTGCCGCCGGTCAGGCTCAGCTTGGCCCGCAGGCGGAAGGGGGCTGGGGATTCGGGCCGTCCCACCCAGGACGCGGAGCCGGGGCCGCCCAGCCAGTGGGGCTGGCCCAGCGGCGTGCCGGTGGGCACCGTGAAACTGAAGCTGCCCTTGCGGGGTTGGTTGTCTGCCAGGGACTGGTGCTCACGGTGGGATTCCAGGAGGCGGCTGCCTTCGGGGCTGACGGCTTCCAGGTCCAGGGTCTCCAGCGTGACGGCGCTGCCCCGGGCCAGTACGGAGGTGTTCACCGTGAGGCGGTCCAGCACAGCCACGCGCTGCCGATCGGCGATGGCCTCCACCCAGAGGCCCGCAGCGGCACGGAGGGTCTCTTCCAGTTCGGCGGACTTGGTGCGCAGCAGGGGCTCAGCCTGCAGCTCCGGCGGCAGAGCGCGCAGGGCCGAGCGGGCCCGCAGCAGCAGGGGCAGGCTGGCGGCGGGTTGCTCGGGCCGGAAGCTTTGCCGGGCCTCGCGCAGCAGAGCGGCCAGGGCCTGCGTTCCAGGCAGGCGGGACCAGCCGAGGTCGAGGCCCTCAAAAAGGTCGACCTTGGCGGGCTGGCCCGCCAGCAGCTCAAAGGTCTCCTCTCGCTGGCCACGCTGGGCCAGGACACCGAAGCCCTGGCTGCGGTGCTGGCTGCGGCTTTCGGCGGCCAGCTCACCGTAGGAGCGGCCCAAGAGTGGATCGAAGGCGCCCACATCCAGGCTGAGGCTGCCGGGTGGGGGCTTGGGAACCTCGTCCGTGAACCGGTAGTTGTTCCAGAGGAGTCGGGTGGCCTGCCAGGGGCGGAGGCCCTCCTTCAGCTGCTCGGGAAATCGGGTGGGGTCCGCGGCGGCCTTGAAGGCCTCGATGGCCAGCATCGCCGAAGCAGTGTGGTGGCCGTGGCCCGCGCGTTCGTCCGGGGGGAAGCGGGTGAGAATGACGTCGGGCTGGAGGGTGCGGATGGTGCGGATCACTTCGCCCAGCACGGCGTCATGATTCCAGAAACGCAGAGACTCCGCGGCGGACTTGGAGAAGCCGAAGTCCACGGCGGACGTGAAGTACTGTTCAGCGCCATCGATGCGCCGGGCGGCCAGGAGCTCCTGGGTGCGGATGGCGGCGAGGCCATCCCCCAGCTCGTGGCCGATGAGGTTCTGCCCCCCGCCGCCCCGCGTGATGGCGAGGTAGGCCGTGCGGAGGTTGCGCCCCTTGGAAAGGGTGGCCAGCACGGCGGTGTTCTCGTCATCGGGGTGGGCCGCGATGTAGAGCACGGTGCCCAGGGTCTGGAGCCGGTCCAGTTGCTTCTGCAGATCGGCGGCATCCCGAACAGGCACCTGGGCCCCGATGGGCTGCAGGGCCAGGGCGCCAAGGATGAGGGCGGCGAGGGGGCGGGCCAGGTGCATGCTTCAGGGCTTGCGGCTGGCGGGGGGGATGATGCCGTTCATGCGGAGGTACACCGCCATCTGTCCGTAATGATCAAAGCCGTGGGCCACGGTGAGGGTGGCGAGGGCGAGTCGCGTGGTCGTGCCCTGGCCCCAGGGGGTGGGGATCGAAGCGGTGGCATTGGCCTCGGTGATGGCCGCGAAGCCCTTGTGGGCGTAGCTGAAGGAGGCCTTCAGATATTTGATGATCTCGGCCTTGGTCTTGAGGGCTTCGGGGCCATTCTCGCCGCCCAGATCGGCGGGGGCCTTTTCCCCGGCGATGCCCGCCGCAAACATGTAGTTGACGGAAGCGATGTGCCGGACCTGCTCGGCGAAGGTCTTCACACCCTTGAACTCCCCGTTGGTGGGGGCGAAGTTGAACTTTTCTTCGGGCATGGCCTCGGCGGCGGGGACGAACTCCCGCTCCAGGTTGCTCAGCTGGCGGTCCAGCACCTGGGAGGTCGTGGGAGCCGGCGCCGCGGCTGGCTTGGGGGGGGTCGGAGCCTGGGCGGAGGCCAAGCCACTGGCCAGAGCCAGAGCGATTGCGAGGCGAGAGATGGCCATAGGGAACTCCACAAGCTGGACGGCTAGCATAGCGCCGTGAGGGGAGTTCTATGGAGTATTCGTGGTCATTCGCGGGTTCACTTAGGTGGCGCAGAGGCCAGCAGATCTGAGAGGAAGGGGGATTTGGCAGGTACCAGGGTGATGGCTGCGCCGCTGGCCAGGATGCGTTGGGTCTCGAGCACCTCGAACAGAGTCTCCAGCACGGCGGGGTCCTCGGAGATCTCCTTCAGCCCCGTGCCGACGATCTCAGGCCGGATCGCACCGGCCTTGGCGAACTCCACGGCGGCCTGGCGGTCGGCGGTGCTTGTGATGATGTTCACCTGGTTAGTGCCGTCCTGCTTGATGGTGGAGGTCACCTGGCGCAGGCGGTTCACAACCTTGGCCTGGATCTGATTGATCATCCCCGTGTCCCGGAAGTGGACTTTGCGGATGTAGACGGAGCCCAGCCGATAGCCCCAGTCGTGTGACAGGGGCGAGACCTCGTCCCGAACGGTCTTGGACATGGGGTGGCGGTCCACGAGCATCTTCTCCAGCGGCAGGTTGCTCAAGCACCGGACCGTCGAGTTGCTGACGTTGGCGGCCAGGGAACCCCGGGGATCGGCGTTCTTGAACAGGAAGGCCACGGGGTCGCTGATGTACATCTCGTACCAGACGCCGATGCCCATGGGTGCGCCCTCTTCGGAATTGACGGGCTGGCTGCGCAGGTAGTCCTGGTCCAGGGACAGGTCCAGCTCATTGCACTTGCCCAGGACATTGATGATGAGCGCCTTCGGGCCCAGCTTGGCCCACAGGAAGTGGAGGCCGGGTTCATCCAGGGTGGCCACGACCTTGCCGAACAGGGTGTACACGAGGCAGCGGCGTTCCCGGACGATGGCGTACATTCCAAACAGTTTGGCGATGCCGATGCTGAGGCCCACGACCAGGAACAGGCCGATGAAGGTGAGGAAGGCGGAAATCATGATGCCGATCATTTGACCTCCAGCACGGTACGGCCGGCCTTGGCGAAAAGGCCAAGTCGGACATTGCGCACGTAGGCTTCCAGGGCCTGGGCGCCCCCCTTCTGCTTGAGCGCGGAGAGCTCCCCGGCCAGCATGCGCAGGGGCTCGACCTCGGCCTGGGCATTGAGGGTCTCGATCTCGACGGCACGTTTGGACTGGGTGATCTTCTGATCTGCGGCCGCCTGGGCCCGGGAGATGTCCGAGGACACCTCGTTGTGGGCCGTGTTGATGGCCGCAAGGGCGGATTCCACTTCCATGGGCGGGTCGATGGCCGTGATGAGGGAAGCATCCAGGGAGATCCCATACCTGGCCTCGGAGCAGCGGCACTCCTCGACCATCCGATCATTGAGGCTGCTGAGGTTCTTTCGCAGGTCGTTGATGGAGATGCCGGCCACGGTGCTGGTGTCGCTGGCCTCCAGGAGCTTCTCGCCGGAAGGGGCTTCGAAATTGGCGATCCGTTCGCGCAGCAGGCTGACGAAGTACCCCATCACATGGGCGATCGGAAATTTGATCCCGAACAAGAAGGCGTAGAGGTTCCGCTCGCTCACATGGAAGCGGATCTGGCCGGTCAATCCAGTGTTCAGTTGATCCTTAGTGACGGCCTCGAGGAGGGTGCCCCCCTGGTTGGCCCTGGAATCCGCCGGGTCATAGGCCATGTTCAGTGTCTCCGTGGCCACGGACACCTTGTAGACCTTCTCCCAGGGCCACTTGAAGTAGGGACCGCCGGGTGGGATCACCCGCACCTGGGGATAGGTGTAGCGGTCCCGCTCCTCCACCGTCAGGTGCTGGGCGATGGGATCATCCAGGGTGGTCGCGCTGCCCACCCGCTCAGCCCGGCCGAAGGAGGTCTTCACAGCCCTTTCATTCTGGGCGACGGTGAAGAATCCCGAAACCACGCAGGTCAGGGCAAGGAAGGCAAGCAGACCGAGGATGACCCCTACCGTGATGTCGGTGGACGAGATTCCGTTGAAGAGGGATGGTTCCATGGGACTCCTGCACGACGATTAGAATGAACAGGGTGGAAGGTAGCCCGAAGCGGGGTATGGGTCCATCAGCAATCGCATGCCCATGTGATCGGGAATTGAACTGGGTCCGCTGCGCGTCCCCTGGTCTCGCTACGGCGCCACATCAAGTGGCGCCGTAGCGATCCTCCGCCTGATGCAGGCTCCCCCGAAGCCTGCTCCCACTCGCGCAAGGCACTCGTGGATTCGGAGCCTCCTCGTAGGTTCAAATCCTAGGGGCTGAATTCGGGCGTACGCGAAAACCGGAGCTCTCGGGCTCCGGTCAACGTTCGTTTGGTAGCGGGGGTAGGATTTGAACCTACGACCTTTGGGTTATGAGCCCAACGAGCTACCGGACTGCTCCACCCCGCGGTAGGGACTTGAGTGTAGCAGGGAATGGGAGAAGGGCAAGGGCGCATCTTGGGCGGGTGTTGGTATGCTCGTCCCACGCTCGGGAGGTTGGATGGAACGCCGTTTGGTGGCTTTGCTGGTGTGGTTCGCCACGGTGGGACTGTTGGCGGGGGGGCCGCGGACTTGGACGACGGAAAAGTGGTTTGAGAAGCCGAAGTCGCCACGCATCGCCAACTACCGCATCGAAGCCTCGCTGGACTTCGAGCACAAGACGCTGGAGGGCAAGGAGACGCTGACCTGGCGGAACACGGGCACGGCGCCCACGCAGGAACTGCCGCTGCATCTCTATCTCAATGCATTCAAGGGCCCCCAGAGCCTCTTCGTGAAGGAGAGCGGGGGCCAGTTGCGGGGCGACCACTTGGTGAAGCCTTCGGATCCTGGCTCCTGGGGATATTGCCGTCTGCTGAGCGCCCGCCTGGAGGGGCGGGAGCTGGAGAGTCATGACGGCGAGGATGAGACCGTGCGCTGGCTGCGCTTGCCCCGGCTCGTGGGGCCCGGCGAGACCATCCATGTCGAGATCACCTGGCAGAACCGCTACCCGCGTGTCTTCGCGCGCAGCGGCTGGTCTGAGAACTTCCTCATGTCCGGTCAGTGGTTCCCCAAGGTGGGTGTCTATGCGGGCGATCGGTGGAACTGCCACGCCTACCACGCCAACACCGAGTTCTTCGCGGACTTCGGCATCTATGACGTGGCCCTTTCCCTGCCCAACGCCCTGGGGCTGGCCCACACGGGCACGCAGACCAACTTCGTCACCGACATCGAGAAGGATCCCAAGCGCCCCTTGAACGTGATCTGGCGCCTTCACGCCGAGGACGTCCACGACTTCGCCTGGGCCGTGATGCCCTCGGAGGCCTGGCGGAAGCCGGCCATGTACGAATATCGCGGCGTACAGGTCTTCTACTACATCAACGAGCGCAACCGGGGCAACTTCCTGCGCCAGAAGCGGGCCGTGGAAAACGCCCTGCGCTGGAGTGAGGAGTGGTATTTCAAGTATCCCTATCCCACCCTCACGGTCATCGACACGCCCAACGACGCCAGCGGGGCTGACGGCATGGAATATCCCACCCTCATCACGGCGGGCTCCGTGGCCTTCGATCCCGTGCAGCAGCGCTTCATGCCCGAAGTGGTGACGGTCCACGAATACGGGCACCAGTTCTTCTACGGGATGCTTGCCAGCAATGAGTTCGAGGAGCCCTGGCTCGACGAAGGCTTCAACAGCTGGTTCACCCACAAGGCCATGGAGCGCACGTACCACAGCCTCCTGGGTGGGCGGCGCTTCCAGGTGGGGACAGACTTCCTCGAATGGGCAGGGTATTGGATGCAGCCCAGTGCGGACCCTCTCACCCGGTTTGGCTTCAAGACCCTGAACATCGAAACCTACTTCATCACCGCCTACGCCAAGCCCACGCTGGTGCTGAACCAGCTGGAGGCCATGCTGGGACGGCCCGTGATGGAGCAGGTCCTGCGGGCCTACGCCCAGGAAATGGCCTTCCACCATCCCACCCGCGCCGACTTCAAGCGCATTGCCGAGCGGGTTTCGGGACGGGACCTGGGCTCATTCTGGCGGGACTTCGTGGAGGGCACCGAGGTGCTCGACTACGCCATCCAAGGCGTGAAGGATCAGGAGACCACCCAGGGTGGCTGGCTCTTCACCAGCAACGAGTCGGTCTTCGCCGCACCCCAGCCTACGACACCCGGCCGCCTGGGCTCCATCACCCTCGTGCGGAAGGGCGGGATCCGGGTGCCCATCACCCTCTGGGTGCGCCTGGAGAACCGGGAAGAACAACGCCTCACCTGGGACGGCCAGGATCGCTGGATCACCTACGATTTCGACTCCCCGGTGGCTGCCGCGGTGCTGGATCCCGATGGCAACTACCCCATGCTCAAGGACCGGCTCCACGCCAGCTATACGCAAAAACCCATCCGCCGGGGCTTCCACTACTGGGCCCAGATGGTGGTGGGGGGCATCGTGGGGGTGTTGCAGGGCTGCGGGATCGGGTGATCAGCCTGGAGGCCGCAGAACTTGCTGTAGGCCCAACTGCTGCCCAAACCCAGTGTGTGGCGCCGCAGGCCGCCTCTGATGCCCGGAATTCGTTCCGCTTTTCGGGCTTCTAGCCCACTCATGAGATTTCAGTAGGTCGGCCGGTGCGCCCGGTGCAATATCTGCGCTCAGGGATCTCAATCAACTCAGGAGGAAACATTCTCATGACCTCGACCCGAATCCAGCATCTGCAACCTCTGTTCGGTATTGCCCTGTCGCTTTTGTTCAGCACTGCGGCCCTGGCGGCAGACACTCCGCCCGAGAAACCCGTTGGGCTCACAGGCACAGGCGAGCCCGTGGCACTGGTCGACCTTGCCCCTCACAACCTGGTCGGCCTGCCCGGGGACTATAGCCTGCGTGCGCGCACCATCACGCTCACGCCTGGGGGTGCGATCAATATCCACCCGCACGCTGGCCGCCCAGGTATCGTGCGCGTTACCAAAGGAACGGTGATCGAGTACCGCGGTTCGACCTCACGCACACTGAGTGTGGGCGAATGGTGGACCGAAACCGCTGAGATCTCGCACTGGTTCCGTAATCCCAGTACCAGCGAATCGGCGGAGATCTGGGCAGTCGATTTGGTCGCCAAGAAGAAATAATTCGAACGCCGCCGACTGGCGTTCCGACCCCCCGTCATAGCAGGTTGAAGGCCGGCATGGGTTCGCTCACGCCAGCCGAGGAAACACCTCCTCCAGCTTGATGGTCCAACCTCAGGGCCGCTTCGGCGCCGCATCTCCCATGCGCAGGGACGTGACGGCCCCCGCGGCATCGAGCTCTATGAGGATGGGGAACCAGGACAGGCCCAGGCGTTCGAAGGCGGCCCGGCTGGGGGCGAGCTGGGCGTGCTGACCGGCGGCCTGAAGCCGCTCCGCCAGGGCTTGGGCCTCGCTCAGGGCTTCGCCGACCAGGGTGGCCTCCCGGTCCTCGGTGCTGCCAATGTTGCTGGGGATGATCCAAGCCGCGCCCGCAGGCGCCGGGGGCAGGGCGCCCATCGGGGCAGGGCAGATCCAGACGCGCCCGGCGCCCAGCTGATCGAGTCGCCGGTCCCCATAGGACAGGTCCGGCAGGGACCAGAGGCGCAGTTCCGGTGAGGGGCTGTCCAGAAGGCCGAAGAGCCGCTGGAAGCCCTTGAGGATGGGCTCTGCCCCCCCGCCTTGGGTCCGGGCGCGCAGGTCCGTAAAGCGGGCCTCGTCCCGCTCCGCCAGGGCCCAGCAGAGGGCGTGGCGCAGGGCATAGCCCCGCAGGAGGGAGGGCCCCGCGCCGAGGAGCCGGTTCTCCCAGGCCTGGCGCACCGGAGGTGTGAAGGCACCCTGCTGGACCCGCTGCTGGCCCCAGCGCCAGAGCGCCAGGGCGGTGCCGCTGTGTTTCAGGGGGAGGGCCTGGAGGGCCTTGGGCAAGCGCTCTGCTGGGAGCTGGCCCAGGTGCCGCAGGCCCTCAGCCTCGGCGCGGGCGGCCCCGGCGGCGAAGGGGTGCATCGGCAGGCCCTGCTTGGGAACGAAGGAGGCCGCCTGGCGCAACCAGCGGTAGTCCAGGGCCGCCGCGCCCTTCAACCCCGGGGCCGCGGGGAGGGGCTGGTCCCAGTCGTAGGCGTCCAGCAAGGCGAGCTCGGCCTGCTGGGCGGAGGTTGGGGCGGGAGCCACGAGGGCGGGAGGGGTTTGGAGAGGCTGGGGCATTGGGGGGCTCTTGGTGGCAGAATGGTCAACCGCATCATACGGGAGTCCCCTTGTCTTCAGTTGCCCAGAACCTTTCGGCCCGCGACCGCCTGGTGGTGGCCCTGGATGTGCCCACGGCCAAGGAGGCCCTGGCCATGGCCGCCCGGCTGTCCGGCCGGGTGGGCATGCTCAAGGTGGGCCTTGAGCTCTTCTGCGCCGAGGGCCCAGCCTTCGTAAAGGAGCTCCAGGCCCAAGTGCCCGTCTTCCTCGACCTCAAGCTGCATGACATCCCCACGACCGTGCGCCGGGCCCTGGAAGCGGTCCTGAGGCTGGATCCCCGCCTGGTGAACGTCCACGTGCAGGGCGGTCCAGCCATGCTGGAGGCCGCTGTGGAGGCCACGCGGGCCCACCAGACCGCCGGGGGCCGCACGGAGCTGCTGGCCGTCACGGTGCTGACCAGCCTGGACCGGGAGGCCCTGGCCGCCCTGGGCCACGCGGACAGCCCCCAGGAGCTGGCCCTGGCCTACGCCAAGCTGGCCCACCAAGCGGGCTGCGCCGGGGTGGTCTGCTCCGCCTGGGAGGCCGCCAGCATTCGCGATGCGTGCGGCGAAGGATTCCACCGCCTGACCCCGGGCATCCGCCCTGCGGGCGTGGCCACCCAGGACCAGGCCCGGGTCATGACCCCTGCCCAGGCTCTGCAGCATGGCTCCACCTGGCTGGTGGTGGGGCGTCCCATCACTCACGCGGCAGACCCCGCCGCCGCCGCCGAAGCCATCGTGGCTGAGATGCAGGCCTGATGTCCGCTGGCTCCCCCCTCGTCTTCCGCCCCTCCTTTGCCCAGCGGGCCATGGCCATGCTGCTCTTTGCCGGCTCATGGCTGGTGGGGGTCCGGGCCCTGGCCCAGATCATGGAGCGGCTGCCCCACCTGCGGGCCACCCTCCACGTGGCGGAAACCGCCGGGGATCCCACCTGGTCCTACTGGGTGGCCATCGCCGCGGCCCTGGGGGCCGTGGTGGCAGGCAGCCTGCTGCTGGTGGGCACCCTGATGGGCCTGCTCATGGTGGAGGGCTCCCAGGTGCTGGTGGACGACCTGGGGCTTTCGGTGGAGCACAACGCCCTGCCGACGCCCCTGGCCCGTCGCCTGGGGGCTGGTCGCCTACTCTGGAAACAGATCGCCCGCCTGCAGCGCGTGGGGCCCTTCTTCGTCCTGCGGGGTGGGGGGGATCCGGGCCGCGGCGGCAATCCGGACCCCGAATTGCGCTTCCTGCTGGTGGAGGAGCTGGAACGCCTGGTCCTCACGGTCCTGGAGCGCAGCCCCAACCTGAAGCACGACGAATGATGCCCTCCTGGATCGAGCTCTTCGGCTTCGTGACCGGCGCCGCCTGTGTGGCCCTGCTGGTGCGCCAGAACATCTGGAACTGGCCCCTGGGCATCCTCAACAACGTGGCCTTCACCCTACTGTTCTACCGGACCGGCCTCTACGCGGATGTGGGCCTCCAGGGCTTCTACATCGCCATCTCCGCCTATGGCTGGTGGAGCTGGCTCCACGGCGGGAAGGATCACGGGGCCCTGAAGGTGAGCCGCGTGAAGCCCACCCTGGGCCTAGCACTGCTGGCGGCCGTGGGCCTCATCACGGCCCTGCTGACGTGGCTGTTGCGCCGCTACACCAACAGTACGGTGCCGGTGCTGGACTCCCTCATCACGGCCCTGAGCCTCGTGGCCCAGTTCATGATGACCCGCAAGTGGATCGAGAACTGGGCCCTGTGGATCACGGCCAACTGTCTCTCCGTGGGCCTGCTCATCTACAAGGGGCTCTACGTCACTGCGGGGCTGTACCTGGTGTATCAGGTGCTCTGCGCCCTGGGTTGGCTGGAGTGGCGCCGGGCGCTGCGGGGCGAGCCGGAGGGCGCCGTCAGCCCTGGGCTTTCGGCCGGCTGAGGTAGCTCTCGGCTCCCTTCATCTCAGCGGTGGGCCCATGGGCGGGCTTTCGGCTGCGGTTGCCGCCGGGCTTCAGGCCCCAGGCTGCAGCCAACTGCGTCGCCTCGGGGTTGCCGGGGGCCAAGGCCAGCACCTCGGCCAGATCGGCGCGTGCCTTGGCCAGCTGGCCCAGTTGCTCACGCAGCAGGGCCCGCTTGTGGAAGCCCCAGGGGTTGGCGGGCTCTCGGAGGATGATTTCGGCATACTCAGCCTCGGCCTCCACCCAGCGCCCCTCCTGCTCGGCCGCATCACCGCAGAGCAGGTTTGTGACGGCGCAGAAGCCCAGCCAGGCCTTCTGCTGGGCGAATTCCCGGGGACTGAAGCGCGATCGGGTCTTGGCTTTCTGGCTGGCCTCGTCCAGGTGGCGCAGGGCCTTTTCCGTGTGGGCATCCACCCGGGCGAAGATCTCGGCATCGCCACTGCTGCGGTAGAAGTCCTTCTGGATGCGGCCCTCGGCCCGGTACTGGTCGAACATGCGGGTGCCGGGGTAGAGGGCCAGGGGGCTGATCTGGCAGTCGCTGGGCCGGGTGTCGCGGATGAAGGCGGCGCTCTCCTCCACGTCGGCCCAGGTCTCGCCAGGGATGCCCGTGATGAGGTAGATCCCCACGTTCATGCCCACCTTGCGCACCAGGTCCAGGGCGCGGCGGGCGTGGCGGAGGTCCGTGCCCTTGTCCAGCAGGGCCAGAACCCGTTCGCTGCCATGCTCCACGCCGAACTGCATGAACTCGCAGCCGGCCCGCTTCATGGCCACCAGGCGGTCCTCGTCCACCAGGTTCACGCGGCTCTGGCAGTTCCAGAGAGGGTGGAGGCCGCTGGCCTGGATGCCGTCCATCAGTTCGAGCACGCGGCCCCGGTTGGCGGTGAATGTGTCGTCCCGGAAACTGAAATACGTGAGGCCGCGGATTTCACGGAGCAGGCGCATCTCGCGCAATACGGAAGCTGCACTGCGGAAGCGGATGGAGGCACCCCAGAATTCGGGTGTGTTGCAGAAGTTGCAGGTGGCAGGGCAGCCCCGGCTGCTGCTGAGGTAGGCCAGCTGTCCCACGTCGTTCAGGAAGTCCGCCTCCAGGTGGTCCACTGGAATGCCCACACTGTCCAGGTTTTCCAGGGGGGGCTGGGGCAGGGTGCGTCCCTCCCGGAGGATGAGTCCCGGTGTGCGTTTCCAAAGGTCCGAGCCCGGGGCGGTCTCCAAGCGCTCCACGAGACCCAGGAGGACGCTCTCCCCCTCCCCTTGCACGATGGCGTCCAGGGCGGGGCAGTCCTCGAAGACCTCCTCGGCCAGGTGGGTGGGATGGGGGCCTCCAGCCAGGAGAATGGCCGTCGGGCAGGCCTCCCGGGCCCAGCTGAGCAATTCGGAAGAGCGCTTCCGGTTGAAGGTGAACATGGAGACGCCCAGCACATCGGGGTTCTGGGCCCGGAAGTAGGCCATGACCTCTTTTCGGCCCTTGCCGCTGAGGTTGGCCACCCGGCAGGCCTGGGCACGGGACTTCAGCATGGCCTGGAGGTAGCCCAGGCCAATGGGGAGAAAGGTCATCCACTCGTCCCCGAAACCGCTTCGAGGGGCACTATAGGCAAGAAGGGTCCGAATTTTTAGCATGAGTTGAGCGTTCCAAAGGACTATCCAGTCTACGTGACCCTCTGCATGATGGTACTGGAACACCCCTGGAGGCGCCTTGCCGGGCAACCTGATTCGAAATCCGGAGACCATCACTGAGATCTTCAAGCGTGCTTGCGAGCGGCGCGAGCTGATCATCCTGGTGACACCCTACCTGCGTTTCGAGTCCTCCTTCCTCCGACACGAGGGCGCCGAGTTCCACGCTGCCGCCACCATGGGGCGCGAAGATGCCATGTACGGCCTGCGCAGCTCGGACCTCAGGATGCGGTTCCCCCATGGGGTCAGCTTCCTTGAAGCGCCCACGGCCCTGAAGGGCTTCGGCATCGCCGATGGTCGCAAGACCCTGCGTCTGGCCGTGCCCGAGGTGCTGCATGAGGAAGATCACCGCGGCGCCTATCGCGTGGATCGGGTGGGCCGCGTGCCAGTCACGTTCAGCACGCCCAAATACGACCTGGTCACCGGAACCCTGGTGGATCTCAGCACCACCGGGGCTCGCATCTACAGCACGCGTGATTTCGCCGAGGGGGAGTTCCAGCCCGGCGACGACATGGCCGTCACCATCCAGCTCAACGAGACCATCCGCATCAACACCAAGGTGAAACTGCGGCACATCCAGAACCGCACTTTTGGTGTGGAATACCGACCCCAGCTTGACGAGCGCATCCTCCATCCCCTCTCACGCTGGATCTTCGAGCGGCGTGAGGAGGACATGGAGCGGATCTCCCGCCGCGGTGTGGAGACTGGTGTGCCCGGAACTGGCCGCCTGGTGACCGTCCACCCCACGGGCCTGGTGCTGGTCTCGGGGGATGCGACCCTGGAAGCCAGCCTGCAGGAGTTGCTGGGAGGCATGCAGCCCCTGCGGCGGGCGGCCCCTACCATGTCAGCCCTGAAGGAGGCCTACAACTCGAAGCCCTCCCTGGTGCTCTACCACGTGCCGGACCTGAGCCTGGACCAGCGCCGCCGCCTCAAGCCCCTGGTGGAGACCTTTCAGGGCAAGGTGCCCTTCCTGTTGCTGGGCACGGGTGTCGAGAGCGGGGCCCTCCAGGAGCTGGGCAGCGAGCTGAAGGCTGCGGTGTCCATCGTGTTCAACCCTGAGCGGGCCACCTTCTTCCAGCGTCTGGTGCAGGGCGTCCTCCGGCGCAACTACGAAGGCGGGGAGTCCCCCATGGCGCCCATGGAAGTCGATCAATCCTGAGCGTTCCTAAGGCGGCGCCAACAGTCAAGCCTCGTTCCTGCGCCCTGGGGCCGCTAGAATCAAGGCTTCCGGAGCCCCCATGTCCGCTGCGCACGAACCGGCCGTCACCGAATCCCTGGCCCTGGAGCTGGGCCTCTCAAAGGATGAGTGGCAGGTCATCCTGCGCCTCCTGGACGGCCGACTGCCGAGCTACCCGGAACTGGGGGTCTTCAGTGCCATGTGGAGTGAGCACTGCTCCTACAAGTCCAGCCGCATCCACCTGAAGAACCTGCCCACGGAGGGGCCCCGCGTCATCGAGGGCCCTGGCGAGAACGCCGGTGTGGTGGACATCGGGGACGGCTGGGCCGTTTGCTTCAAGATGGAGAGCCACAATCACCCCAGCTTCATCGAGCCCTACCAGGGCGCTGCCACGGGGGTGGGCGGCATCCTGCGTGACGTGTTCACCATGGGTGCCCGGCCCCTGGCCAACCTCAACAGCCTGCGCTTCGGCAGCCTGGATGCACCCCGCATGAAGAGCCTGGTGAAGGGCGTGGCGGCGGGCATTTCAGGCTACGGCAACTGCATGGGCATCCCCATGCTGGGCGGGGATGCGGCCTTTGACCCAAGCTACAACGGCAACATCCTGGTGAATGCCTTCACCTTGGGGGTGCTGCGCTCGGACAAGGTCTTCAAGGGCTTCGCCTCGGGTGTGGGCAACAAGATGATGTACATTGGCTCCAAGACGGGCCGGGATGGCATCCACGGCGCCAGCATGGCCTCGGCGGAGTTCGGTGAGGGCAGCGAGGAGAAGCGACCCACGGTGCAGGTGGGCGATCCCTTCACGGAGAAGCTGCTGCTGGAGGCCTGCCTGGAGATCTTCAAGACCGACTGGGTCATCGGCATCCAGGACATGGGCGCTGCAGGCCTCACTTCCAGCAGCTTCGAAATGGCCAGCCGTGCGGGCACAGGCCTGGAGATCCGCCTGGACCAGGTCCCCATGCGCGAGGAGGGGATGACCCCCTTCGAGCTGATGCTCAGCGAGAGCCAGGAGCGCATGCTCCTGGTGGCCCGGCCCGGTTGCGAGCAGAACATCATCACCGTGCTGCACAAGTGGGGTTTGGACGCCTGCGTGGTGGGCGAAGTCACGGACAGCGGCCGCTTCATCGGCAGCTGGCACGGCACTCCCGTCATCAACCTCCCCATTCAGCCCCTTGTGGATGCCGCTCCCAAGTACGACCGGCCCCGCCAGCGCCCTGCCTACCTGGATGGCGCAGCCTCCGCGCCCCTGCCGACAGACCTGAAGCCCACGGAGGTCGAGCGCACCCTGCGCCAGCTCCTCCAGGCCCCTACTGTGGCCAGCAAGCGCTGGATCTTCGAGCAGTACGACGGCACCGTGCGCAGCAACACCCTGCTGGGCATGGGACGGGGCGATGCGGGCATCATCCGCGTGAAGGACGAGGCGGGCCAGGACACGGGCAAGGCCGTAGCCATGAGCAGCGACTGCAACAACCGCTTCTGCTACCTGGATCCCTTCTGGGGCGCGGCCCACGCCGTGGCGGAGGCCTGCCGCAACCTGGCCTGCGTGGGGGCCGAGCCCATTGGCCTCACGGACTGCCTCAACTACGGCAATCCCGAGAAGCCCGAGAACATGTGGACCTTCGAGCAGGGCTGCCTGGGCATCCGCCAGGCCTGCCTGGCCCTGGACGTGCCCATCGTCAGTGGCAACGTGAGCCTCTACAACGACACCGAGGGGCAGAGCATCCAGCCCACGCCCATGATCGCCGCCGTTGGGCTGGTGGAGGACTGCGCGGGCCCCGTGGTCGTGGCCAGCCCAGATGCCACGGCCCTCTCAAAAGTGGGTAACCGCATCTGCGGCTCCGGCTTCCGGGCCATTCACGACGGCATCTTCCTGCTGGGCGAGACCCGGGACGAGCTGGGCGGCAGCGAGTACCTCATGCTGCGCACGGGCCGAACGGAGGGCGCCTGTCCCGAGTTGCGCCTGGACGAGGAGCTGCGGCTCCAGGCCTGTGTGCGGGAGGGCATCCGCCTGGGCCTCATCCGCAGCGCCCACGACACCAGCGAAGGTGGTCTCCTGGTGGCGGCCCTGGAGAGCGCGTTCGGGGGCGACATGGGCTGCCAGCTCCTCCTCAGCCGCGGCGGGCTCCGCCTCGATGGCCTCCTCTTTGGGGAAACGGCGGGCCGCATTGTGGTCTCTGTGAGTGCCGAGGGCGAGGGCAGCCTGGCCACCCACTGCGCCACCCACCGGGTTCCCTGCGCCAAGATCGGCAGCACAGGCGGCTCCCGCATCACCCTGGCCGTGGATGGGCAGCCCCTATTCGACGCCGAAGCTGCAGACCTCAAGAACCTCCATGCGGAGGCTCTGGAGAAAGCCCTGCTCTAGGGTCTGTTTTCAAAGTGGGTGTGGCTGCCCAAGCGAGACAAGGAAAGCGACGAAGGCAATAGCGGCATTATTGACGAGGAGCTTGACGCAGTATCGCGCAGGGCACCGCCCCTTGCCCTCCGGGACGGGTCCAGCCGCGCGCCTAGCCGCGTCTGCGGCCTTGAACGACGAACCACGTCGCCCTGCGGCCGCATCCTTCCTGGATCACGCGGCTGGACCCGTCGCGGCTCGCATCCACTTTGAAAACAGACCCTAGCCTGCGGTCTCAGATGCCGATGGCTTGCGGCGCCTTCACCTTGGCCAGGATGCCGCGAAGCAGGGCTTCGTCGGTCTTGAGCTCCGCACGGTAGCTGCGACTGTCCGTGTGATGGATCGCCCGCTGGAGATCCTCCAGCCGCTGAGCAAGCAGGTGCTGGAGCAGCTCCATTTCCTTCGTTTCAAGATAGAGATCCATGGAGACCTCCCTCGGGCGGTCCGGAACCGGATGGTTGCGGATCATGCCCTGGTGCAATATCGGTCCCCCAAGGGTTGGCCGCCAGCGGATCAGCTTCTGCGCCCAGAGCCTAACGTCCCAGGATCCGCCCAGGCAGCAGGAAGAGCCCGCGCACGAGGCCGAAGGCGCCCTCCACGGCGAAACCCAGGAGTCGGAAGGGCAGGAGCAGCAGCCAGATCAGGGGATACAGCACCAGGGCCACCAGGGCCAGGGGCCAGCAGAAGACCAGCAGGATGAGCCAGAGCAGGAATGAAGCCATGGTTGCCTCCGGAACCAGCATGGGGCGGCCCTGGCGACTTGGCAGGGCCGCATCGGCGAAACAGCGGCCCGGATCGGCCAAGGTCCGGCACTATGGTCCCAGCCCTTCCATTCCGGAGTTGCCATGTCGACCCCTGCGATCCTCCCCCTCGCCCGCCGCACCTTCCTGGGGCTGAGTCTGGCGGCGGGCGCCGCGACCCTGGGCGCGGCCGAAGAAAAAGCCAAAGCCGGTCCCCGCGGGCTGGAGCTGGAGGAGGCCACCGTGGCGGGGTTGCAGGCGGGCATGGCGGCGGGGCACTGGACCGCCGTGGATCTGGTGCGCGGCTATCAGGCCCGCATCCAGGCCCTGGATCAGGCCGGGCCGAAGCTGAATTCGGTCATCGAGTTGAATCCCGAGGCCCTGGCCCTGGCCCGCAGCCTTGATGCGGAGCGCCGCGCTGGCAAGCTGCGGGGCCCCCTCCACGGCATCCCAGTGCTCATCAAGGACAATATCGAGACCGCGGATCGCATGAAGACCACGGCGGGCTCCCTGGCCCTGGCGGACGCGCCTGCGCCCAGGCAGGACGCCTTCATCGTGCAGCGGCTCCGCGAAGCCGGGGCCATCCTCCTGGGCAAGACCAACCTCAGCGAGTGGGCCAACATGCGCTCCACGCGCAGCAGCAGCGGCTGGAGCGGGCGCGGAGGCCAGACTCGGAATCCCTTTGCCCTGGACCGCAGTCCCAGCGGCTCCAGTTCGGGTTCCGGCACAGCTGCGTCAGCCAACCTCTGCGCGGTGGCCGTGGGGACCGAGACCGACGGCTCCGTGGTGAGTCCTGCCAACGCCTGCGGTCTGGTGGGCTTGAAGCCCACGGTGGGTCTCCTCAGCCGCAGCGGCATCATCCCCCTCTCCCACACCCAGGACACCGCTGGCCCCATGACCCGCACGGTGCGCGATGCGGCCCTGTTGCTGAGCGCCCTGGCGGGTGTGGACCCGCACGACCCCGCCACGGCCGGGGCCCAGGTCCAGGCGGACTACACCCGCTTTCTGGATCCCACGGCACTGAAGGGCGTGCGGCTCGGCCTGGTGAAGAACTTCTTGGGCGTGCATGCCCACGTGGATGGCGTGATGCAGGGTGCCCTGGCAGCCCTGCGGGCCCAGGGTGCGGTGCTGGTGGAGGTGGAGCTGAAGACCGCTGCCTACGACGACGCAGAATTCGAGGTGCTGCTCTACGAATTCAAAGCTGGCCTCAACGCCTACCTTGCGGTACGCGGCGGCGCTCTGAAGGACATGGCCGGCCTCATCACCTTCAACGAAGCCCACCGGGACCGGGAGTTGCCGTTCTTCGGTCAGGAACTGCTCACCCAGGCGCAGGCCAAGGGCCCCCTCACGGAGTCCGCCTACCAGAAGGCCCTGGGCAGCTGCGCCCAGGCGCGTCGGGACATCCTCGGCCTGCTGGAGCAGCATCAGCTCAAGGCCCTGGTGGCGCCCACGGGCAGCCCGGCCTGGCTCATCGACCACCTGAACGGCGATGCTTCGGGGGCCAGCTTCTCCAGCCCTGCCGCCGTGGCGGGCTGCCCACACCTCACCGTGCCCGCCGGCTTCGCCTTCGGTCTGCCGGTGGGGCTCTCCTTCGTGGCGGGTCCGTGGCAGGAAGGCACCCTGCTGGGGCTGGGCTATGCCTTTGAACAGGCGACGCATGCGAGGAGTAGGGCAAAATTTGCCAAAACTGCGCCAATTCCGGGTTGACGACCATCCCCGCGCAGGTACCATGACCAGAACCCACAAGGAGATTTCATGAATCGCGCCCTCTTTGCCCTGCTCTTCGCTGCCTCCCTGGTGGCTCAAGCTCCCGCCCCCAAGCCGACACCCGCTGCCAAGCCTGCGCCGGCCGCACCTGCCGCCAAGCCCGCCCCGGCCACCACGGGCATCGTGGCCAACAAGGATTCCAAAATCTTCCACAAGGCCGATTGCAAGGGCATCGCCAAGATGAAGGCCGAGAACAAGGTCTCCTTCGCCTCCTCGGCTGAGGCCACCAAGGCCGGCTACAAGCCCTGCAAGACCTGCAAGCCCTGAGACCCCGCCGCATTCCGTATTCGCCTTTTCCAGGAGTGACCTATGAAGCTGCTGTTCCCCGTCCTGCTCGGTGTATCCATGGCCCTCTCGGCCCAGATCCCCTCCAAGGCTGACCTCAAGGGCCAGGCTGATGCCCTGGTCGACAAAGGCAAGGCCAAGGCCGATGAGAAGACCGATCAGGCCAAGGCCAAGGCCGACAAAAAGGCATCAGACGCCAAGGGCAAGGTCGACGCCAAGGCTGGCGCTGTGCCCATGGCCGGCGACAAGGTGAAGGCCGCCACCGCCAAGGGTGAAACGGCCGCCAAGTCCGGGTCCGATAAGGCCAAGACCAAGACCAAGTCCGACGCCGCCAAGGGCGCCACCAAGGCCAAGGCCGTTACGGAAAAAGCTGCCAAGTAGGCTTTTCCAACCAAGCACAAAAAAAAGGGCGCCCCGGCGCCCTTTTTTTGTGCTGCAGACAACTACTTCTTCGGGAACTGACGCTCGTAGGCTTCCTGCGCGTATTCGCTGGGGGGGACACCGAAGCGACGCTTGAAGGCGCGGGTGAAGGCGCTGGCATCGTAGAAACCCAGGATCTTCGCCACATCGCTGGGGCGTTCACCATTCGCCAGCAGGGTCACGGCGCGCTGGAGGCGACGCTCAATGAGGTACTGGTGGGGTGTGGTGCTGGTGGCTTCGCGGAAGAGCCGGATGAAGTGGTCCGGCGTGCAGCGGGCCATGGTCGCCAGTTCCGGCACGCTGTTCTTGGCGCCGATGTGGACTTCCATGTGGTCCAGCACCAGCTGCAGGGTGGATCGATTCAGGCGATAGGGGAAGCGGCCCCGATCCTCCTTCTCGGTCAGGCGGGCCAACTCGGCGCCCAGCAGGATGAGGAAGAGCTCGCGGGTCATGAGTTGCACGCCGTCCGGATTGGACAGTTCCTGGCTGAAGATGCTGAACAGCTGCTTCAGGCTGAGGCTGCGCAGCACGGCGAAGCTGGACTCCTGCCACTTGCGGGGCGGGTGCTGCAGCGACGAGAGGAGCGGCTCCGGGAAGGGGCCTTCCATGAAGAGCGCCGTGAAGCCGAAGGGCGTGTTGGCGTGATGCCGCTTCAGGGTGTGGCCGAAGCCGGGCAGCAGCAGGGCCAGATCGCCGGAGCGGATGACGCCCTCTTCGCGATCCTCGCCGGTGCACACGCGCACAGCATGGGTGGGTTGCAGGAGGGTCCACGCATCCCTAGCGGGCAACAATTTCCCAGGTACGGGATCTCGTTTCAGCACGGAGAGGCGGAGTGGGCCGCTTGTGAAGGTTTGGAGGTTTTTGGTTTCGGATTCGCTCATGGCCCAGGAAGAAACAGTTATGCCTATCGAGGCGTTCCGGAAGGATGACAGGAAAACATCCTCAGTTACTTCCGTTTTTCATACTGTAAGTAAATGTGATATCTATCAGGCCTGGGAAAAGCTGTCCGCAAGGCTGAGGAACATGCCTAACCCGCCTGTTGGTCCTAGTTTAGGATCTACCGCGCGCTCTGGGTGGGGCATCATGCCGAGCACGTTGCCCTTCAGGTTCACGATGCCGGCGATGCCGTTCATGGCCCCGTTGGGCACGTGGGATTCGCCAATCTCCCCCCGCTCGGAGCAGTACCGGAAGGCCACACCACCCCGAGCCTCCAGATCGGCCAGCTCCATAGGATCCAGGGTGAAGTTCCCTTCGGCGTGGGCGATGGGCACTCGGAAGACTTCGCCTGCTTTCAGCGCGCGGGTGAAGGGCAGGTCCGCGCGCTCCACACGCAGGTGGACGTCGGTGTGAATGAAGCGCAGCGACTCGTTGCGCAACAGGGCGCCGGGCAGCAATTGAGCCTCGCAGAGGATCTGGAAGCCGTTGCAGACGCCCAGCACCAGACCACCATTGTCTGCGTGTCGCTTGACATCCGCCATGATGGGCGCCAGGGCGGCGATGGCACCGCAGCGCAGGTAGTCGCCGTAGCTGAAACCCCCGGGCACGAAGACCAACTCGGTGCCCTCGGGCAGGCGGGTCTCCTGATGCCAGACGGGGATGGTCTCCCAGCCCATGATGATGGCGCAGGCGTGAAGTGCATCGTGATCGCAGTTCGAGCCCGGGAAGACAGGCACAGCCACCCGCATCAGAGCACCTCGATGGAGGCCTTCTCCATCACAGGATTGACCAGCAGCTTCTCGCACATGGCCAGGGCTCGGGCCTTCACTTCCTCGGGATCGGTGCCGGGCACGTCCATCTCGATGAGGCGGCCGATGCGCACGTGGTCCACGGCAAAGCCGAAGCCATGGAGGCCCTGTTCCACGGCCTTGCCCTGGGGATCCAGGATGCCGGGCTTCAACTGTACGGACACGCGAACCTTCATGGGGCCCTCCTGCTCCAGTGTACCTGAGCGGACCGCCAAGCGGTCCCGCAAGGTCCATCACCGCATGGGGTCAGCCTTTGCGCGGTTTCCGCGCCTTGACGGAACCGTCCCAGCGGTGGGCTTCCAGATCCAGGTTGCCCAGGTCGTCCACCGCGATGCCCTCGTCCCGCAGGCGTCCGATCTGCTCGAAGGCGCCCCACCAGCGGCCCCGGCTGGGCACGTAGCCCCGGGTGTTCACCACGCGATGCCAGGGCAGCATGGTGCCCTCGGGCAGGCCCGACAGCACCATGCCCACCTGGCGGGGGCGTTGCGGGAATCCCGCCAGCGCCGCCACCTGCCCATAGGACGCCAACTTCCCCTTCGGGATGCGCGCCACGATGGCCAGCACCGTCTCCCGGAAGGCCACGACGGCGGGTTCAGCGGACTTGGACAACGCTGCTACCTCAGGCCTGCACGCCCGGCCGCTGGGCTGCGGGGATCCGCGAACGGAAGCCCCCTTCGTAGCTGTGCCAGTGGTTCAGCTCTTCCTCGGGATAGGCCCAGCACCAGTAGCCGT
>TBL_comb47_HYPODRAFT_10002391_pt1 | contig 23233 bp, 33 predicted proteins | sample TroBogypolimnion_40_FD_10682 | JGI IMG/M metagenome (IMG submission 10682)
CTTATAGTTTTTCTATCGGTAAAAAATTGATTTGAAAAATGATACTAATAATAGTATCACCACAAAGAATATTGTTAAAATGAAGGCCATCATTCGCATTTTCATTGATAAGAAAGAAGTTAATTTAGATAATATTAATGAATATTTAATAAAAAAAATTCAAAAAACTATTAATGAATGGTTATCTGATAAATGTGAAGAAGCATATTCTGATTTTAATCTGGGATATGATGCTGCTATTATTAATATTAATAATGAGTTTATTACATCATATATGGATAAGATGATTGTTATATCTCCAGAGAATGTATCACAAAATATTCAAGTAGTCTTTAATTATGCTGGCGAAGGTAATTGGATTTGTTATTGCAGAGATGTAGATTGTCCTGGTGGATGTGGAACTCTATCATGTGGATGTATAGATATCTGCCGTGGTCGGTGTGGGCTTCGTGATTATTAAAAAAATTGATTCCTATTAAAACATTTTTATTAGTATACCAAAATGCTGTACTTTAGTCGTGCTAAGATTGTAAACCCATATAATAAGAATAGTATAAAGACTATTATAAATAAGATGGATATATATAGTAAAATAAGAAATAATCTAACCATACATGAACAACATATATATATATCAACCATTATGAAGATTATAATGTTTGAACCAGAATTGTTATCACTGTTTCCAAAACTTCGCAAAGTATTTAAAGAAAAGTATTATATTCTAAAAAAAAATAAAAACAATAATAGTAAAATTATTAAAGATATCCCTCGTTTCTTATTAATTCTTAAACAGAGAAGTGATTATGTAGTAGAAAAAGGTTTGCATAATTATAATCTAAGACTAAAGAATTAATGCTAAATAATTAAATAATTGAACTAATTATCTTTTTTTAAACTATATAGATAAAAATGGATATAAAATGTTCTTGTAAAATGAATACTCCAGTTAAACTAAAAAATGATGATAAAGATGGTGAAAGATATGAATGTTATTATTGCAAGTTTAAATGGAGATTTATAGAAGTTCATAATACGGTATGTTTAAATTGTGAAGATCATGGGATTAATCTTAAAAAAAAGAAAAATAATAAAATAAAATGCGAGTTATGTTATACAGAACATGATATATCAAATTATGATACAAAGAAAGTATTAGCATTATGGTAGAAATCTTTATAATAATAATAAAGTATTACTCTTCCATACATTTCATCTTCAATACATGTTGGACCAGCATCTATTTTAATTCCAAGTTTATAGGATATATATTGTTGTTCAAAAGAATATTTAATATCATTAAAATAATTTTCCATATGATATTTTGATTTAAACATTTCCCACAAAGAATCTTGATCATACATTATTTTCCAAAAAAGACAAACATAATGTTGTTCGGTATCTTCAATATATATATCAGGAAGTCTTGAAGAATAAATATCAATAGTATTTTTTAACTGTGTTGATATATATGATTCCATAGTAAAAGGGGGTTAAAAGAAATTTTCAATTTTATAATTAATGGAACTAGAAGTAATTTTAATAGAACAAAAGAAAGTTAATTATAATTATTTAGAAGTGTTAAATATTGAAGTAAGTATATTAAATCTTGAATTATTAGGTATACTAAGAGAATCAGTAATAAATTTTCAAATGAGATTTGTAGCAGAATTAGAAAATTTACTATTAACAAAATTAGTATTTATTAGAAATTCAGATGAACTCTATACATATATTTTTAGAATTAATGATTACTATGCATTAAATAATTTATCTAAAATAAAACCTTTAGGAGATTATATTTTAAATGATTTTTCTTTCAAGAAAAGAGATAATAAACGAAAACAAATACGATATGAAAGTTTAGACATATCTAAAAAAATAAAATTATTATATATAGATGGAAACTAGTTTTATTTTTGAGAATTATTTAGTAGAAGTAAAAGAATCATGGATTTTACAAGGAGCAATTATAGTTCCAGAAATAAAAATTGTGAAAATAAATCCTATTATGAACATGGGCCAAGATTAAGAGGCTCACGCCTAGGAGGCCTAAGATTAAAATCTAACTCCACAAACTGTGTATTAGAATAATACAAACTTGTGTAGAGAACACGCCTAAGACCATATTTTTCATGACATTTCGTCAGAAATAAATGACAATCATGACAAGGTTCTGAGTTTTGAACCTTTTCAAGACCAATTTTTTTTTGACATCTAGAAATACGAAAGACATATAACGTAGCTCCACGTAATTTTTCTAGATCTCCAAGTTCTTTCACAACATTCCGTTCCGCATGAATGGTACAATCAGACCATCCAGCACCACGGGAACGAGAACCAATACGATTTGTAGCACGAGCAATCTCTTGACCGCGCTTCAAAATTACAGCAATATGAGTACTTGTTCTATAAGACTTAACAAGATTCTCAATGCTCTTATCCTCTAGAATTGATTGCATAATTGCATCCATGATAATGATATTAATCATAATATGTGAAATAAAAAATCAATTTTTTTACTATATTATGATTTAATAAAAAATTTAACATATTTTAAACATGATAAATCTCTTCCACCACCATAACTAATAGCACTTTGTAAAGACTCTTCTAATAATTTCATTTCTTCAAGAATAGAATGAGATTTCATAGGTATAAGTTTTTTTGTTCCTTCAATGCGGTTTTTTTTATTTGATTGATGTGCTGAAGCAGAGCCCCAGAATTCTTTATATAATAATCTATCTATTCCTTGAACTACTGTGCCAGGGGAATCATTTAATCCAGAAAACATTCCTCCAATCATAACCATAGATGCTCTAAGCACAAGACTTTTCGCAATATCGCCGGCATGAGAAATACCACCATCCGCGATAATCAGTGCTTTTTCAACGGCATTCGCACAAAGTTCAACGATGGATGCTTGTACTCCTCTACTTCCAAACCCTGTCGCATTATATGTTGTACATGCAGAGCCAGGTCCAATACCAACTTTAATAGCATCTGCTCCCCAACTTTCTAAATCACGTGATGCTTCTGGTGTTGAAACATTACCCGCAATAATAAAACTGGTAGGATGTGTTTGTTTAATATATTGAATAATTTCTTTCATTTTTATACTATGGCCGTGAGCAATGTCAATTGTAATATAATCTGGAGAAATATTATATATCTTTAATTTATCTAAATCGGTATATGAATCTGAATTAACACCAATAGAAATACTTGTGAAATAATTATGAGCAATCATATTTTTACAAAACTTAATAACATCCGTATTAAATCTATGCATAATATAAAAATAATTATGTTTTGCTAGTTTCATACAAAGTTCTTCATTAATAACACATTCCATATTTGCTGGAATAACTGGTAAACGAAATGTATGTTTTCCAAATATGATAGATGTATCACATTCATTACGAGATTTTACCATACACATGCGAGGTGCAAGATTTATATTATTATAATCAAAATACATTCTAAGATTATAATAATATAAATCTTTTAAATATAAAATTAGTATATCAAAATATTTTGCTTTTAAGAATATTATAAATAAAACAAATGATCCCTCTATATATTATTATACATAATTTCTCAAATACTGAATTATCTCAAATAATTACTATGATGAAAAAGAATTTACTATCAAATAAAAAACGAAAAATAACATTTACACAAAAGGAAGTAAACTATTTATTTGAAACTTCTTGTTTTAACTTTTCTAAATAAAGAATACCATCCATAAGTTCTTCTTGTGCATGGTTAATCCATTCTAGCGTAGATAAATCTTTGCGATCTAAATCGGTTCCATATTTTTGTTTTCCAAATGCGGATCTTTGTAGAAATTTAGATACAATAGATTTTACAACAGAGTCAACTTCTTCCATTCTAAAAAAATACGAATGATCTTTTTAAACCAATTAATCGAAATCTATAAAACAACAAAATAACCAATCTTTGACCTAGCAGAGGCATATATTTATATCGTTTTAAATGATTTAATTAAATTATTCCAATATTCTAAAGTAAGTTTTTTACTATTTATTTTTTTACTATTTATTTGTTTAAGAACAAAATCTAGTAAAAAATCGTTATTTAATTCACTCCAATCTGTGATAATACACACATTTAAATCTTCAAATAACGGATCTAATCCAGAAGTTTTAATAATAGGAATACATCCTAATATAAGAGTTTCCCATAATCTATGTGTATCTAAACCATCGCCAAAAGGACATATAACAAAACAATATTGACTCATTTGTATCCAACTATCTTCACGATTAATATATGTTGGCGCGAACCAACATATAGAATTATTAATTTTTTTTAAACATTCTTGACGATCACCTCGTTGATTAATTCCCCAATAAGAAAAATGAAAATTTATATAACAGCCAAATTTACGATTATTAAAACTTGGAGCATTATTTTTTATATTATTCAAAAGGTTCTCTTGTTCTATTGGAAGCATACCAATTCCCCAAGGATGAGATTCATTTGGTTTGGAAATTGTATGATAATCTAATCCGATTGGTAGATTTTTTATTTTTGGATGTGATATTGTTAAATTTTGAGAAAACCAAACAATTAATTTTTCATCATCTATATAATTTTCATATCCATTAAAAGGCATGGAAACATCAGAATCGCCAGAAACTAAAATGAAAGGTTCTTTTAAAAATGGAAATATATTTTTAAAAAAAATCTCAACAGCAGAATTACATATATATACGATATCATTTTTTTTAATTGCTAAATATTTTTCTATATCTAAATGTATATCACTCGAATTAATTTTAGAATTATAAATATCACATGATTTTAATAAACCTCGTGATGAAATAAATATACATTTATCTTCCATAAATTAAATATAATTATATTTTTTAAACCATCAAAAAATTGATTTCCATATACGATTATTATTTATATATAATAAAAATTGCAATGTCGATTAATATCTATTCCGCAGAGCATAATAGTCTGAAACTAGAATCTGTGTGTCATGATATTGAGAGCATTATTGAGGAATCCAAGCCCGAGATAGAGTTTGAAGATTTAGAAGAATTTGTAAATGAACTCATTACATCGTCAGATGATAATATTGATAAAACATCGATGCGGTTGAAGCGTAAATATCAAATTAATCCTTCTAAACAAGATATTAATAAGATTTATAAAAAGAAGTTTATAAATATTAAAATTACCCCAAAGATGCGACGCTGGATGGTAAAAAAGCAGATGCGTTCTAACTCTGGTGTTCTTGTTGTAACAATTGTTCTTGCTCCAAATAAATTTAGTTGTAAATATGATTGTGCATATTGTCCACAAGAAACTGATTTAGATGGTAATCCCACACAGCCTCGTTCATATCTTTCAAATGAGCCGGCAATGCTTCGTGCTCTTGAATCAAATTTTGATATTAAAGGTCAATTTAATAGTCGTATTAGAAGTTATACTGCAACTGGAAATATTGAAGAAGGTCAAAGTTCAAAGATTGAAGTAATTTTCTCTGGAGGAACTTGGGAAAGTTATCCAATTGAATATCGTGAGCAAGTTATTTGTGAACTATATTGGGCAGCTAATACTCTTGAAAATAATAGAGAATCTAAAACTCTTGAAGAAGAGATTACAATTAATGAGACTGCTCAATATAGAATTATTGGATTCACTCTTGAAACACGACCAGATAATATTACAAAAGAAACTATTAAAGATTATAGACGTTGGGGTGTTACAAGAATTCAGATTGGTGTTCAGCATTATGATGATGCTATTTTAAGAAATGTAAATCGTAAATGTTATACAAAGGATACAATTCAAGCAATTCGTCTTCTGAAACAGTCTGGTCTAAAAGTTGTTGTCCATTTGATGCCAGATTTACCAGGATCATCGCCAGAACAAGATATGTGGATGTTTGATCAAGCTATTAATAATGAAGATCTACAATTTGATGATATTAAAGTGTATCCTACCGCGGTTGTTAAAACATATGATGAAAAACATATTGTAAAATCTAAAATTAATAATATGTATAATGATGGAGTATTTACTCCATATTCTGAGAATAATCTACAAGATCTAATTGATGTATGTTTATATTATAAGACGCGAGTTAATCCTTGGACAAGAATCCAGCGACTGGTTCGTGATATTCCTAGTACAGATATTGCTGCTGGATATAGAAAGATTTCAAATCTTCGTCAAATAATTCATAATCAAATGAAAGAAAAAAATCTAAAATGTTATTGCATTCGCTGTATGGAGATTGGTAATAAGGAACATGATAATCTAGAGCCAATTCTTGTTGTTAGACGATATATTGCGTCACAAGGAGTTGAGTATCATATTTCTATAGAAGCACATAAGATGAATTTCTTTCAGAATCTAATCTATTTATTTGTGTGTAATTATATATATATATTAAAATTCTTTACTGGGACACATTACTATTGGTCTGGAAATATAAATACATATATTGGTCTTTATGGATTTCTAAGACTTCGTTTTGATTTAGATCCAGGCGGTGACTTTATTCCAGAAATTAATGGATGTGCTCTAATTCGTGAAGTTCATGTTTATGGAACATCTTTAGGAATTAGAGAAGGAATTAGAGAGGGAGAAAAAGGCAGTCAACATAGAGGATTCGGTCAGTTATTGATGACTATTGCTGAAACTATAGCAAATGATAATTGTTATAATAAAGTAGCAGTAATTGCTGGAGTTGGCGCTCGTGAGTATTATAAGAATAAATGTGGATATAGATTGGAAGGAACTTATATGGTTAAAGATTTGTAGAAAATTAATAAATTTGAATAATTAAATGGTATTTTTTATAGTAGTATAAAATGCTTTCTACCATAAAGTTAATTAGAACTTTATTTAAGGAAACACCGCTAGAAAAAAATGCGAATCTTTCTCAAAAATATAATGCGAATATATATTTAAAACGTGAAGATTTAACACCAGTTCGTTCCTATAAAATTCGTGGAGCATTTAATAAAATGGTTTCATTAAAAACAAAAGATGGCATTGTAACTTGTAGTGCAGGAAATCATGCACAAGGAGTAGCATATAGTTGTGAGAAACTTAAAATGAATGGGACTATATTTATGCCAATAATTACAACAGAACAGAAGATTCAAAAAGTAAAACAATTTGGAAAAGAATATGTTAAAATTAATTTAGTAGGAAAAAATTTTGATGATTGTTTTAATGAAGCAAAAAAATTCTCTAATAAATTTAAACAAGAATTTATCCATCCTTTTGATGATGAAAAAGTAATAGAAGGACAGTCTACAGTAGGTTATGAAATTATAGAACAAATGGAGAATCAATTTATTGATGTTATTATTCTACCAATTGGTGGAGGAGGATTGGCAGCAGGTGTATCACAATATATTAAAGAAATTTCACCAAAAACTAAAATTATAGGTGTTGAGCCACTTGGTGCTCCATCAATGTCTGAATCATTAAAATCTAATAAAGTAATAACGTTAAATACAATTAATACTTTTGTAGATGGAGCATCTGTAAAAAAAGTAGGTGAATTAAATTTTCCAATTTGTAAGAAAAATCTTGATGATATGATATTAATTGATGAAGGGCATGTATGTTCTAAAATTATTCAAATGTATAATGAAAATGGCTATATTATTGAGCCAGCCGGCGTATTATCATTATGTGCTTTAGATAAATTAGACTTGAAAGATAAAAATGTTATATGTATTATATCTGGAGGAAATTCTGATGTATTTCGTATGCCTGAAATTCTAGAACGTGCTCTTATATATGAAGGAAGAAAACATTATTTTCGTATTGAGTTTTCACAAAAAGCGGGTTCTTTAAAGATGTTTATTCTAGAATGTTTGGGTCCATCTGATGATATTATTTACTTTCGTTATACGAAACTAATTAATAAAGAAACTGGACCCGTTATTATAGGGATTGAAACACATACTACATTAGATATTCATATTTTACTAAAAAAAATGGAGAAATATAATATTACTTATGAAAAACTAGATAATACTAGTATATATTAAATTTATTCAATATTTTCAATCATGTTTTCAGTAATAATTTTTGTTAAAGTGTCTTCTTCTTTTTCTGTCATTTTAAAGAAAAATCCATATATCATATATACAATCGGATTATACTTATTATTACATCCTAAACTTTTTAATTTATTTAATATATATTTTCGTATAATTACTCCATCTTTATTATTAAATTGTTCTAATTCATTTGTTTCAATAAATGAATTTGTAAGAGTTTGCATAATTTCAGTTTGTAAAATATCATCTTCTAGACTAATATTATAATCAATAGATATATCAATTGGTAATTGCTTCATATAATTATAAGAACATGATTTGATATGTGAATAGAATATATCTTTATTTTCAATCATATATTGACAATTGCCAAGAATACATGTATAAATAAATGGATTCTCTTTTATAGTTCTCTTTTTATATGAAGATACGACTGATAGGGACATATATGATGTCTTATAAAAAGTGTTTATACTGTTAAAAATTGATTTAATTTATTCCATTTATTAGATATTAATAAAAATGTCTTTACCGCCAGGCCTTGAAGGTTATAATAAAAAAAAACTAAATATAAGTGCAAGAGATTATACTCCTAGACACATTATAGTAAAAACAAAAGAAGAAAATCCAAAATCAAATTTAGTATGGGTATTAAAACAATTAAACAATCTAGAAGAAGCAAATACACTTCTAAAAGAACAACTTGAAGAAAAAAATTGTGAATTAGAAAAGAAAGATACAATTATTAGAATACAAAATATTGAGATTGATAAATGTGTTGATATTATATTTCTTCAAGATATTAAAATTAATAAAGAATTTAATATAAATAATTATTCTAAAATATCATTTTGTAATTAAAAATTAACAAGTTCAAATATTTTAACTATTGTTTTTTTTGCTAATTCATCAAGGCTTTCATCATTGATAATAATATGAACTTTTCGTTCTTGTAGCATTTTTAAACAATTTATAGTAGGAGAACGTTTAGAAACCCATAACAAATATATAATAGGATTATCTAATTTTATTTCTATTCTAGTAACACAATTTAAAAACTGAGAGACTTCTTGTTGATTAAGTGATTCTTTCCATTTATCTTGAATAAAAAAATGGAAAGAACCAATTTGAATCCAATGGTCTATACCATTCAGAGAATTATTATTAAAATATTTTTTAATATCGTTTTCTCGTAAACTATGAACTAAGTTTGGCAACTTTAAAGATTTTTCATATAAAATTTTTTCTAAATCATAACCATTTTCAACGGGAGTATTTATATGTGGTATTATAACTGAATTATCACCTTCTTCTCTTTTAAACACAGTTAGTTTTTTTCTATAAGGTGGTAAAGGACATTTGACAATTTTATTTTCTTCCATCACTACTATTTCTTAAATAATTAAACCTTAAATATAAATAGAATGAACATTGAAGATGAATGTGATATGTGTTATGAATATCAGCGATGTTCTGGAGATAAGTGTACGGAGCACATATTATATGATGGACATGTTTTAGAGTTTGCGCGAGCAATGAGAGATGGCCGTTTATGGGGAGATATTATCTATGAAGAGGAGGAAGAAAAAAGATCAAAGGAAACTGGAGAAGAAAAAGAAAAGCGTTTGAAAAAGGAAGGAGCAGATGATCGTAAAGCGATGGATGGATTGAAACATGCCGTTTTAAATAAAAATCGTATTAAAAATTGTGTAAAGATTAATGGACAGTGGAAACTCAAATATAAGTATCCAACCCAATGTGAAAATTTGAAACTAAAAGATGAAACTTTGAAAGATGGTTCTAAATATATAGGTGGTTGTTGGGCACATCTAGAAGATACATGCCCCTTTATGCATCCTGATGAAAAAGATAAATATGATTTTAAAGGAAAAAGAAAGATTGATTTGGTTGATACACGGTCTATGCGAGGAGGTAAGAAAACTAGAAAGTCTAGAAAGTCTAGAAAGTCTAGAAAGTCTAGAAAGACTACAAAGTCTAGAAAGACAATATAATAGAAAAGTTGAAAATAAAAACTATTTAAAAAATAGATTACTCTAAATATACATTAAAAACATTACGAACTCTTGCTACTACATATAAAATAATAGGAAGATCTAAATTAAATAAAGATGGTATAATTACGGCATTAAATAAAACATTAAAAAATAAAAAAATGAATAAAGTTATGGAAGTTGAAGAAGAATGTCCAGTTATATCTGAGAAAACATCTGTAAATAAAACTTATGCTAGAACATTATTCTTTAGTAAATGCGATGATAAAGGAAATAATGATAAATATAATAAACTACGTGAAGAGATATTAGCAAATATTTTAAATGATACATATAAAGCATTTATAGAAGATTCTGAAGAAGGAAAATATTGGATAAATTTACAAGAACAATGGAATAATGTATTAAGTAAGTTATCATCCACTGAATATAATAATATTCATATAAAGCAAAAAGGAGGAAGAGCATATAATTATGATTTTGATATAAATTATATAAAAGATAAACAAGTTCTAGAAACTATTAAAGTAGAATTTAAATGTGGTGGAATTAAAATTGATAATATTCCTCAATTCTTTAATGCTGATGCAAATAAATCATTCTTACTAGGATATGCTGAATGGTTTTATGATAATTATGTTAAAAAGAATGATTTATGGATGAAATATGATCCACCTTCTAAAGAAATATATATGAAAGAAATATATAAAAATGAATCTAAGATTGAATTCTTTAAAAAGATTAAAGAAGATGAAAAAGATAAAGTATTTTATAAATCAAAGCAAGAAGAAACAGCCAAATCTATTAAAATCTGGCTAGAAGAAAATTATAAATTATTAAAACTGGATGAGTTATCAAAAGAATTTCTACGTTCTCAAGGTGATAAAATATTTATATTATGGAACAAGGATACATTTTATATAGATAAATTTAATAAAGAAGATTTAGAAGTAGATACTATTGTTAAAATTAAAAATAATAATACAATTGTAGTAAATTCAAAATCAAATAATATTCAATATAATATGTTATTACGTTGGAAGAATCATTCAGGAATTCTAAAACCGGCATGGCAGATTTCTATGAAAAGATTGGTAAAATAGATTCAATTTCAGTTTTAGACATTGCTCCATTTCCAAGAAACATTTGAATAAACTCTGAAGTTCTAGAATCTTCAAAACTCTTTTTTACTAATTCTAGATTTTTTTCAGATTCTTTATTTTTGGGTAAAATCGTATTTACATGATTTTCCGCATAAAACTCCTTTAGATCTACCATAATATAATTAAATTTATATTCTACATTACCATATCCTCTATTCACTAGAATCGCTTTTCCATTAATAGGAAGTTTAGTTATTCCTTTAATATATTGCTTTTTATCTTTAGAAATAATATTATTTAATACCAGTTTTCCATCTACAATATTTGTATTATAAATAAGAAGAGTAGCATCTTTATCTAAATCTATGAGTTTCTTTTTTTCTTGATTCCAAACTATACTACCCGTTTTTACACATAAATCTAATTCACTAATTGTTTTAGTATCTTTTATTATATTTTTCAGTTCTTTATAATATGGTGAAATATATACTGATTTATTCTGATTGAATATATATTTATGAGATTTATCTTTTTTCTTTTGTAAAATAATAAGCATAGTATCTTGTGCTGTTTCATAATATTTTACATCTAGCGTTTTTACAAAATGGATTGTACAATTATCATAAATATATTTACGCATAGGTTCATAATAACTACAATTATATAAGGATGTAGGTAGAATAAATGCTAGATAACCATTATTAACTAAGTGTTCTTCTAGACATTTATAAAGAAATGCTATGTAGATATTTGGTCGTCCAACCATACATTTAGGATTTTTATCTTTAATAACAAAATAAGGAGGATTACCAATAATACAATCAAACTTTGTATCAGATGTATAAGTCATAAAATTATGATGAATTAAAGTCGCTTTAGGATTTTTATAAGTTTTAAAGATTGTATCATTATATTCAACACCAGTAATTTTAGCATCTGGATATTTTATATTAGCATCATCAATAAATTCACCAGAACCGAATGAAGGTTCAAGTATATGTTGTGGATTTACATGAAGTTTATCTAATTCTTGAAATAGTAAATCACGAGCCTTTCTTGGAGTAAAGAAAATTCCTTGTGATTTTCTTATTTCTTTTGAAAGTGATTTATTAAGTTTATCTGAATTTTCATTAAAAGATGTATTTATTTTAGAAGATTTACATGATATTTTTCGTTTTATATGAATATCATATTTAGATTGTTGTGTAAATTCTTTTAAACATGTTTTACAAATAATCATTAAGGCCATGATATATTAAAAATCAGCACTCTAAATCAATTTTACTCATTTTATACATTTAAACCATTGAAGATTAAAAATGGGACAAAATAAAAGTAGTGATAATATTATAGAAGTTTTAACACAAACATTCTTTAATCCAAGGAAGTTTTGGATCAAATGCTAAAACAAATTTCTTTTCTAAACAAGACTCTAAAATTGTTTTATCTTTTATAGCAATAAAAGCAGAACGAAGATCAAACTCTTGAATTTTCTTTTTATTCCAAGAATCTACTTTTTCAATAAACGTATTAATAATTTGTGGTGATTGTTTTAACAAAGTTCCATTTTCTTCAAGAACTTTTCGTAGATCATTACTTGAAAGAAATGGACGCTTTGTTTTTTTATCAATAGGTTTTATTAATTTAGGAAACTTCTTTTCTAAGGCTACTATATATTTATTTGCTAGAAGTTTCAAATCATTTTCTTGTTGTGGTTTCACATTATTAAGAGTATTGAAATATTCAATAGCATCCGATTCACCCTCAACCGTTTTCTCATGGACTAACACATTAAAATCTGGCATACAGAAATTTTCTTCAAAATACGTTCTAATTACATATTGGCGATGTTGTCCATCTACTAAATATGTTTGATAAGTATTTTCATCTTTATATTTAACAACGTGGAAGTTCGCAGAATCTAATGTTTGAATATTATCACCAATATCTTTTTTAATTTGATTCGCGTGATTTAAATCAATAAAACGATTTCCTCTCCATACTGGAATACTAACAAGAGTTTTTGCTGAAATCTTATTTAGAGTAGATTTATCCATATAAGTATGAATCATTTTTGATATATAAAAAATATTTGTTTTTACGTTATCAATTTTTTGATAACTATAACATAAGTTCATTCTCTTTCATAAAATGGATTTCAAATACATAGTTTTCTTTTTTATAAATAATAAGATGTGGAAACTTTTCTTTTAATTGTTTTTCTAACATTAATTCAATTAATTCCTTTCCTACTCCTTCTTCATATGGAAATCCGTGTTTTACTAATGTGCTACGAAGTAAATACGCTATATACGCATCAAATGAATAAATGAAAGTATCTTCACTCGTTTTAATAGGAAATTTAATTTTAGTAGAACATTGTTGTGTTAGCGCATAAGCGGATAGAGTATAATTAAGAGTAATATATGAGACGCCATTATTTACAGCCTCATATAACGTGCTTGAGATTCTATTATGAATATTATTATATGCTTCAAGTATATTTGATATATATAGAATTTCACGCGCAAGAATTGCTTCTTTTGAATAATCAAGCGTTAAACTATTTTGATATGTAATATATAATAGATGTGAATGAATCTTACAAATTGTTTCATAATCAATATCAGGTTTTAACCAAATAATATGGTTTGTATAATCATTGTATAATGATTGTTGTATATCTAAATTATGAAAAGTATTCAATATCTTTAATACAGATTCAGTATCGTCTATAGTAATATCATATCTAAATTCTATTATTCTAGAATAATAATCAGTCAAATATAATAATGTTTTATATTTACGTATTGCCTTATAAAGTTTTCCATTATAAATTGCTACGCTAGTTTCTTCTTTGGATTGGTATTCTGAAAAGTTCATAGTAATATAATGTGTAAGCTTGTTTATATATGTCAATTTTTTAAAAAATGATTATTTAAATAAAACTAACCTAAATATTGTATTTGATTCTAAAAAGGATTTGAATTTTATTTAGTTTATTATAAAAAAAATCTAAATTATAAATATAATGCCCTGCCAACCGAGGGCGCATATTACGAGAAAATGGTCGTCGTTTATATAAAGATGCGAATCCTGGCATTTCTACTCTTTTAGTTGGTGTAATTGATTCTCTTTCTGGTTTATCTGGATTAATCGATCCTAACTCCGCTCGTTTTGCGATGTATAACAGTGATAAATCTATATTCCAAGATAATGGTGTAGATCCTAATGGTGGCACAGTAGACCAAGGTTCTCCTGTATATACACGTGGTACAGTAACTGCTGGCGCAGGTCTGACTGTGACTGCGGGTGGTGTGACTGTGAATGGTGGTGCGGTTGTTGAATCAGTTTCATCCGCAACTTATACAGGTAATACTCCTACTTTAGATTTAACAACTGGTAATATTTTTATTTTAACTGGTGTAACTGTTGGATTAACATTAGCTGCTACTGGTGGTTCTAAAGGTATGGTATACTATGTAGCAAATGGTGCATATGCTATTACTGCGCCAGCAAATACTAGTCTTTCTACATTATTAACAATTAATGGAACTGTATTAGTAACTGCTGTTCGTATTGCTTAAATTTATATATTTATTAAGATTAACTCAAACTTATTTTTTAAAATAAATTAGATGTGTAATTTGTTGAGCGTCCATAATAGCACTTGTAAAGAGCAAAATAAAAGCGGATGGAATATTTAAATTGCGGATAAATATAATTTCTTAATATTATAATTAGAATAGATGGAAATTATAAAGAAAGGAAAATATACATTTAAAATAAAAAAAAATATACAAGAATTTAGAGAAAGAATACTTATTCATACATATAAAATTGGCGGAGATTATGATGATTGTATTAATATATCATATATATATGATAATAATAATAAACCAATGAAAGCAAAAATACCACATCTTTTATATGAACCCGAATGTTCTATTGGTTCAAATTTAAATCGTGGGGGTGGAACTGAATTAATGATTAAAACAATTATAGAGTATGCATATAAAGACGTTCCTTCAATTAATATATTTGAATTTACAGATAATAGTCATATTGATTGTATAGAAAAAGATTTATCACAACCACCTCCTAGAAAATCAATCCGTCCTTTAAATTTATCATTTTTTTCAATAGCATATCATAGTTATACATGGTATGAATTACGATTTAATGCTGAAATGATAGATAATATAAAATATAAAAATTATAGAAAAAAGGTGAGTTTTTTAACAGAACCAAAAATGAAACCAGAATTTTCTGATTTTCTTAAAATAATAAAGGGTTCTATTGAATCTATTGAACAAATTTCATATCTTGAAAAACTATATAATAAATCGGAAACTTATAGAATTTTTTTTGAAGCAATACCAAAATCAAAACGATGTGATATATTATTTTCTTGGTTAACAATATTTATGAAATATTATATAGGGGATTATTTTTCAGATAAAGATTGGTTTATTGATGTAAATACAATGAATATTCCAAAAAAAAATAATATGGATGGTGGAACATATAAAAATATGAATTATCGTATATATTCTTATAATAATAGACAGAATCTCTAAACAGCATCAACCAAAGGCCCATCACGCGCCAAACACAAATCCAACAACTCTTTATCAAACTTTCTTTTTTCCATTGTAATATTATTAGAATAGAAAAAATATTATCAATTTTTATTATAAATCATATGATGCCTTGAAACCATACATATTCATTAATAACTCTAAAGATTCTTCAAATAATTCCTTTATAGTATTTGTAATATCATTTAAAATTATTCCACCATTCATCATTTATATTAGAAAATTGTGTATTACAAAAAAAGTTTTTAAAATTAGATGTAACACCACTTCCATTTAATCCTATATTATTATCAAATATAATAGTTTGAAGTCTATTAAAACATTTTGCTTTATTATCTCTATTTTCATACGATGAAATAATATCTTTAAAATGTTTTAAAGGTTGTAATAATGTTGTCATTCTTGATAATTAGATTTATTATCCTTTAAATCCAATAATTTAAAATTAATTCTCAATAATCTCATTAATATTTGAAGATATAATAGTATGTTTTTTAAGATATTCAATCGCATGTTCAAGATATTCAATATTATCTTTAAACATCCCCAATCCACTATTACAAGTATGACATAATAAGCCTCTTATTTTATTTGTTATATGACAATGATCTACATATGTAGATTTATCATCCTTAAATTTGAATATCAACCATGTATGTTATGTAATAAAAAAGAATATTTTCCTATATTTTGTTTTAGTAAAAGAAGAACAATATGCAAATCTTGTTTTAGTAATAAGTATGATGAACTAAAAAATAAATATGATTTGACATCTAAATGCTTATTTGCGGATGATGATTAATATAATCACAAAATCCCACTAATAGCATCCAACTTCTTTTGTAGAATTTCATTACGTTCCTTGAGAGATACTATTTTATCTTCAAGAGACTTAATTTTTGATAGTGCTTCTGCTGGATTAGATTTCTTAGAACGTTCAATAAACGTCTTACAATAATAATACCACTTATCATATTGATCTTTGAATAGCGGTTCACCAATCTCTTTATCAATCAATAACATCCAATAATCAATATTACCTTTTATAGAATCTCCAAAGAAGAGATAAGGATATGGAAATCCTTCTCCTCCATTATTTTGAATCATTTCTCGTTGAAGAATTCTTTCATCGGTAGAATCTTCCCAAAGATTTTTAAACCATTTATTTATCTTATTTGGAATTTCTGTTTGTGCTTTTTCACGATATTCTTTTACTTCATTATACCATTCAAGCATTTCTTTTACCGGATTAACATATGGATTCCATTTTGAAAATGCTTTTGTTCCATTTCTACTAAAATATTCCACATATCCACTAGTATTCATTTGCACCTTCCACATAAATGCTTGATCTGTGTTCAGTAGAGTATATACAGATATAATTTCTTCTTTCTTCTTTTTAATAAGTTCATTCTTGATAGCAAGAAGTTCTTGTGCTTCCTTATCAATATCATTTTCTTCTATTTTATGTTCTTCTTGAATAATAATACTTCTTCTTTGCTCACGCATATTATGAACTTCTGCTTCAAATCTCATTATTTGTGATGGAGGAGCCATGTGAAGTTTAAGAGTTTCAGAAAGAGGTCTTCCATTTGTAAAGCTAAAATATGTATCACTCATACCTGGCATTGATGAAATAATGCCAGGATTCATAGAAGCCCTACGCATAGCTTCCTCAATAATTTCTCGATCAGACATAATAGAAGACATTTTTTGATACTTATTATTATGATATACTAATTTGATGGTAAAAATATTTTTCAATTTTTTTTATTCACCACTTAATGCGAATAGCTCTTTCCAGAATATTTCCACTCAGAAAATATTTCTTTTAGTTTATAAATAATATCATTAATATATGTAATATCTTCTGAAATTACATTTGTTAGACGACGATTTACACTATTATATTTACTATTACTATTTGATTTTTTAATTGCTGTTGAATCAAGATTCGTAGAAATAGGGACATTATTCAAAATCCATTTTATAACTTATGTAAAACGAATCAATTTTGTAACTTTTTTAAAGTTTATTCTATATTATTTAATACTATGAACCATTTAAAAATGCTTGGATGGAATAGTTTAAAAAATATATCTTACTAATTTATATATGGAAGTATCAAGGCTGTATCCATCCAAAAATACTATACGTAATAATAGTTCAATAAAATATTCTGTTAATTGTCAATCTAAAATTGATACGAGTAATGATACAAAAGATTTATTAGATATATTCTCACAAATTGATGCAACGAGTTCTGATTATAAATTATTTAAAGGGTTATTAGAAAAAAAAGAATCAATAGTTATTAAAATTGGTTCTTCAAAACTTAAAACTGAGTATGAATTTGGTACTATGCTAAAGAAATTATATATACCTACTTTTATACATTTTTTCTGTCTTTTTCATTGTAAAGATGATTTTAAATCTATTAATACCAACACACAAATACTATGTAAAAAATATGGAAAAGACACTATTCATATTTTAGTAATGCCTAATATAGAATTAGGAACGATTGATAATTCTGAATATAAATGGAACCGTGATAATTTTGATGTGTTAAAAAATGTATTAAAACATATTACAGCATCCCTATTATATGCTCATAAAGAAACTGGTTTTATTCATAATGATTTACATTTAGGAAATATAATGTTAAAAAAATCAAGACAATCTAAAATATCATATGGTGAATTTAGCAGTTTAGATTGTATGGGAATCATTCCTATTATTATGGATTTTGATAGATCTATTATACAAGAAAATAATTTCAGTCTATTATATGATAAATTACAAACAACAATGCAGTATATAGCACCTTTAAACGATATTAAAATAAACATGAATCCAGTTGTAAATTATTTAGAACAACTAATAAAAAAAAAAAGTATGCCTACTAAAGATATATGTAATAAAATTTATGATACAATTGATAAAATTACAATTCGTCATTTAACATCTGAAATACCGCAAATGCCTAATTGGTCTAAGTTTTAAATTTCCTCTTGTTCTTGACTCGGTTTTATTGTTAGCATTTTACCTACTATATTAATGTCATGAATATTTAGGTGAGATGGTGTTTATTATTGTATCTGTATAGTAGGATAAGTATATATAAAATTGAATTTATATTTTAATAAATATAAAATATAAGATGCCAAATTGTGATTGGGGTGACCCATGTGATTGTATAGATTGTTTATCAAATAAAAAAGGAAATAAATGTGATATTTATAATTGTGATAAAATACCTATACATAGTAGAACTAATTATAATACTGATAGAAAAAGCATGAGTTATTATACTATTAGTGAATATTGTGAGATTCATTATAATGAATTAAAGAAAAATGAAGCAAATGAATTAATAAAAAGAAATGAGGAGTTAATAAAAAGAACTACTGAATCTAAAAAAATATTTAATAAATTTATTGAATCTTCTATAAATTTAGAAGAAAAGTTAATTCCAATTAAATATATTGATACAATTAAAATTAGCATTTTAAATAATTATAAGTATGATTTAAGTAGGGCTCATTTTAATAATGATTATTTATCTATTAAAAAGGTTGGTAGATATTGGAAAATATGTGAGAATAGAATTAAATTATTTTATATTCTTGGAATGAATAGATATTATTCTTTTACTGATCCGAGAAAATAGTTTAATCTTATATAATCTATATTTCTATTTAAAATATTTAGTATAAAATTATGATCCATTTTATTAGTTAGCATCTACATTTCCAATTATTACATTTTATACACATATGAAATTTAAGAAATCTACATAATGTAAATTCTGGATTATCACATTTACATACATGGATTATTTTTACTCCACATTTACATTCTTTATTATTCTCAATTTCTATTTGTACTTCTTGTATTTCATATATATTTCCATTTTCTTCAAACTTTTTATTATATTCTAATATATATTTTTCATCTTTTTCTTTCCTAACTCTTTCTTCTTCATTTCTTATTTCTAATAATCTTTTTCTTTCTTCTTTGTTCTTTCTTATTTCTAATAATCTATTTCTTTCTTCTTCTTCTTTTTTATTTAATTCACTAACTTTAACAATAAGTGTATTTATAAGATTTTCAATGTTATCTCTATTATTAGTAATTTTACGTAAAATATCTTTTAATACATTTATAATTCTATTGAGCATAATAATATCATTTGTAATAGCGATATCTTCAAAATATTGATAAATTTTTAGCATAGTATCATTTGAATATTGTATCATATCTAAAATTTCTAGATATTCTCCTTTATTATTCATTAGTTTATCAATGTATCTTTTAACTCCTCCTTTTTTTATAATTTTTAAACATAATTTATCTTTACATGAATCACCTACCATAATATATTTATTAGTTTTAATATTATAGAAATAATTTACATGTGTTATTTTACGATTACAAATACAATGACCATCATCTCTTTCATCATTATTAATAAATTCCCATTCGTCATGAAGTTTAGCAACTTCTTTTGTTTCTGATAGTTTGAAAATATTTTCTTCAAACTTATATCTTGCCATTTTGTAGTATAAATTCTAAATAAAAATGATTCAATTTTTAAACAATAATCTCCTTCCCATCTTCCCCATCATAAACCCAAATCTCATATTTATATCCGAGGGTTTTACATGCTTCTGCTTTGGATCCATTTGCTCAAGACTTTTGCGTTCGCTTTCCATTTTGTGTAGGATTTCAAAAAGAAAAAGTAAAAAATTATATTGTATCTTTTACATCCCTTAAAGGTTCCTTACTAAAGAATATAGAATGGTAGTAGATCCTTATCGTTTATCAATATATAATGAAACAAAAGAGTATTATAAAGATTATCCTAGTTTCCAATCAATAAAATATAGTAACTTTGAACCGATTAATCTATATAAAAACTACAATTCTACAAAAATAACATTCATAAATTCTGATATGATAGAAGAAGCATGTAAAAAAAAGTTAGAAGGAAACAATCCTTTAATGTTAAATATGAGTGCTTGGAAAATTGCTGGAGGAGGTGTTGAATTAGGATGCCCAGCACAAGAAGAAGAATGTTTTCGCAGAAGTAATTATTTCAAAACTTTAACACAAGATTTATATCCATTAGGACTTCTTGATACAATATATTCTCCCAATGTTGAGTTCTATAGAAAAGGATATGATACTAGATATGAGTTTATGGAGAATCCTGTAAAAATAGATATGGTCGCAGCACCAGCAGTATGTTATCCAGAACTTTCTCATGATAAAAAAATGTTTGCGAGTAAAGAAGATATTTTAGTGATGGAATATAAAATCCATATGTTAGTTCAAGTGGCTATTCGAAATAATAATAATATATTAGTATTATCTGCGTGGGGATGTGGTGCTTTTGAATGTCCTTCATATCATATGGCAAAAATATTTAAAAAGATATTATTAGAATATGATGGTATTTTTGAAGAAATTATATTTAGTATATTAGGAACTAATTATGATTTATTTAAGAATTCGTATTATGAAGAAAAAATAAAAATGAGATTTAAATAAATTGAGATTGAATAGTTAAATGGAACCATACAAATGTGCGATACATACAAAATACGGCAAATATAAGTTAAAAGCAACAAAAGATGTAAAAACTATTTATTCTATGAATGCTACAAAGAAAGAAGTAGGTGTATTGCTAAACTTAGGAGGAAAAGATACAAATTGCATACAAATAAAGGTTCCATATGAAGAAACTATAGGAAAAATTCTATGGATACAAGCTGGTAAAGAGAATGAATGCTCTATAGATGATAAAGAACAGAGTGGTAAAAAACTAATTCATATGGTTCAACTAGGAATAACCATAGCAAAAGAAATAAATCCAACTCTTCAAACTCTAGAATTAGAAGATAGTGCTTCTTTTGATTGTATTCTACCAGATAAGAGTAAAATAGCAATGAGTTCAACAGATCACGATATTGCTTTTTATCAAAAATCATATTATGAAAAAAGATATGGAGCAGTATTAATTAATGATATGTTAAGAAAAAAATATATAGATGATATGAAAGGGTTTTATGATTCTTCTAAAAAACCTAAACTATTTGATTTTAAGAATCATGATATTGAAGAAGAATTATTACCGCTTTATAATATTTCTGAGAACTGGAAAGAATTTTTTGATGCCATAAATACAAAATATGGAAATAAAAAATGTACTGTTGTAGTAGTCTGGATAAAATCTGCTTTACGATATGTATTTAATGATAGAATATACAGTGGATTGGATTGGAAAATAGATGTAAATAATATTCCAAAAATAACATATGAAGAAAGAGTTTTAGAAAAAAATGGTGGTGGAACTAGAAAAAAAGAACGATATGAAAAGAAATCTATGCTAGGAAAGATTCTAGAAATGGATTGGAACGGATATTTTAAATATAAAACTAACCCATACCATCAGAATCAGCCAATGGAATATCACAAATAGCATTATTTACATTCTTTCTATGAGCATCCATATTGGTATAAAGATATCCCATTAGAAGGAAAACGTTTTATGTGTATAAAAAATTGAAAAACGCAACAAATAAATATACTTACAATTAGCGACAAATGGGTTCTTCTATCTCTATATATCTTTCACAATAAATAATAAATGAAATGGGTAATTATATTCAAATAGATATGAATAAATATGAAGGTTCTATAAATAATTATAACAGAATCAATTTCTTAGTTTATTGACTAAGAAATTATTATCGTTATAGATCAATCTATACAATAAATCTACAAACATTAAATCCAACCTTTAAATCTCCAATTCAGTTACTATTGAGTAATGAATTAAAAAATAATTTAAGTCTTAAAAAAGATATTATTCCTATAAATGCTAATGTAGATGATATATTATATCTAGCTTTATTATAAGATTTACTTCTCCAAAACAACCACCCAATTTCCAAGAAGTCATTTAAAATAACTCAATATTATCAATTAAATCTAAAATATCATTTATATTTTTTAGTGTTAATAAATTAGATTTTATATGAATTTCACAAAAAAGATGATAGCTCTAAATATTCATATATAGTATAATTAGCATCATTTTGATTTAAAGATGATTTAATAAGAATAAAAATGGCAACATAAACATTATATACATCATTAGAACTGGAACAGGAAAAATCTCTTATTATTTATAGTTATAGATGATGAATTTATCCAAGATAAAGTAATAGCATTTTAATTTTCTAATATAAGCAAATCCACACAAATAAAATCAATTTTTCACAAATAATTGAGTGACACTCTGACACATAATAGTTATTACTTGCGATAAAATTAATAATAAGGGTGAAAGGATTATAAGTCATTTTTTAATGGTATTGATTATCCATGAAAAAATTGAAACCAAATCCCTACTAACTCTAGTATTACAAAATGTCATATAC
>TBL_comb47_HYPODRAFT_10002393_pt1 | contig 23223 bp, 21 predicted proteins | sample TroBogypolimnion_40_FD_10682 | JGI IMG/M metagenome (IMG submission 10682)
CTACCGGCAGTTCCTGCGGCGCAATCAGCCAGCGTGCCAACAGATCGGCGCCGCCCAGCAGCACCGCGCCCATGGCACTGGCCAGCCACATCAGCTGGCGGTGCGGCACCCGGGCCAGCGCGCGCACCAGATGCGGTGCGGCCAGGCCGACAAAAGCGATCAGCCCGGTCTGCGCCACGGCGGTGCCCGTGGCCAGGGCCAGCACTGCCACCAGGGCGGCGCGCAGCGGGCCTATGGGCAGGCCCAGGCTTTGGGCTGTGGCCTCGCCCAGGCTCAGGCCATCGAGCACGCGCGCCAGCGTCCAGGCCGCAACCACGCAGACCAGCCAAACCACGGCCATCAGCACACAGGAGGTCCAGCCGATGAAGCTGGTGGAGCCGAGCAAAAAGGACTGCATGGCCTGCAGCGAGTCGGGCGAGAACAGCAGCACCAGCGAGGTCACCGCGCCCAGCACCACGCCGACGATGACGCCGGCCAGCAGCAGGCGCAGGGTGTGCTGCACGCCGCGCGCCAGCGACAGGGTCAGCATCACGGCCAAGACGGCACCGGCAAAGGCGGCACCGGTCAGGCCCAGGCGCACCCCCACGCTGCTGGAAAACACGCTGACCGCCACCCCGCCCTCGCTCATCATGCTGCCACCCACCATGCCCGCGCCGCCGCCCAAGCTGGACATACTGGCAAGAGCAAGGGCCACGCCCAGCGAGGCACCGGAGGCGCTGCCCAGCAGATAGGGGTCGGCCAGCGGATTGCGGAAAAGGCCCTGCGCCAGGGCGCCGGCCAGCCCCAGCAAAGCCCCGGCAGCCAGCGCGCCTATGGTGCGCGGCAGACGGATGTCCCAGACGATTTGTCTGGCCATGGCCCGCTCCAGTTCGCTGGTATGTTCGCCGAGCAAGGTGCCCACGGTGTTCTCAAAACCCGCACTGCCTATGCACAGGCCCAGCAGGACAAAAGCGGCGCAGACCAGCGCAGCCAGAGCCAGCAACCAGCCGGTGCGGGTGGTGTTCATGGCGCCACGCCCTTGGCAGGCGGTGCCTTGTCCGACAGGCATTGCGCCATGATGCGGGCGCTGTCGGCCAGACGTGGCCCGGGGCGCACCAGCACATCGGACTGGTCGGACGAAAACACACAGACATGGTGTTCGCGAATGGCGCGTATGTTGCTCCAGCCGGGGCGCTGCTCCATGCCTTCCAGATTGGCCTGGCCGACCATGATCAGGTCCGGGTTCTCGCGCACCACCAGCTCGGGGTTGATTTGGGGAAAGGGGCCGAGCTTGGCCGGCAGAATATTCTTCACGCCCAGGCGTGTCAGGGTCTCGCCGATAAACGAGGCTTCACCGGCGCCGAAGGGGCCGCGATTCACCTCAAAGTAAATCCGGGTGCCGCGCACCTTGGGCGGAATGGATTGCGCGGCGGCAGTCACACCGGCATCGATCTCGCGCCACAGCTTTTGCCCGTCATTCACCTCCAGCAGCTGCGCCAACTTGGTGATGGCACGCTGCACATCGGCATGGGTCTTGGGCTCCAGCGCAAACACCGGAATACCCAGCGCCACCAGCCGCGTGGCCGAGCGCGACGAGAGTGCCGCCAGCACCACATCCGGATGCAGGGCCACGATGGCCTCGATGTTCGGGTCCATGCCGCCGCCCACCTGGGGCAGCTTCTTCACGCTTTCAGGAAAATTGGAATAGCGGTCCACGCCGACCAGACGCTGGCACTGGCCCAGGGCGCACACGGTTTCGGTGAGCGAAGGCAGCAGGCTGACGATGCGCTGCGGGGATTTGGGCAAGCTCAGCGTCGTGCCCTGGTCATCGGTGACCTGGACGGCCTGAGCCGTGCTTGCCAACACAGCGATGGCGAGCGCCGCAACAACCGCCAACCGAAAGGGATAGCAGCGCGTCATGCCGCTGCCCTTTTTTGTGCATCCAGGTCCATCCATTGCAGAATATAGCCATGCAGCTTGCGCACGCCGTCGGTCAGCGCGGCCGGGCCTGGCTGCAAGATGTCGGGGGATTTGATTTCAAACAGCTGCTGATTTTTGACGGCGGCGACTTCGCCCCAGCCTGCGCGTGCTGCCACGTTCTCGGGCCGAAATTTCTTGCCGCACCAGGAGCCAAAGATGATGTCCGGGTTGCGCCGCACGATCTCGGCACCATCGGCAATGATGCGGTTCTTGCCCAGCGATTCCAGCGACAGTTCGGCAAAGCAGTCGTCGCCTCCGGCCATGCCGATCAACTCGGAGACCCAGCGGATGGCGCTGATATGCGGCACATCCCATTCTTCAAAAAACACCTTGGGCCGGCGCGCACCGGCGGCCAAACGAGCGGCCACAGCCGCCTGCATCGCGCGCAGATCGGCTTGCATGACCGTGATGCGCTGCAAGCCCTGCTCCGCTTCGCCGACCATCGCAGCGACCTGAAACAGCATGGAGAAAATCTCCGCCACGCTGCGCTGGTTGAAGACGGTGACCTGCACGCCGTGGCGGATCAGCGCCGCAGCAATGTCGGCCTGCAGGTCCGAAAAGCCCAGCACACAGTCGGGCTGGAGCGCCAGGATCTTGTCGATCTTGGCACTCAGGAACGCACTGACCTTGGGCTTCTCCTCACGGGCCCGGCGCGGTCGCACCGTGTAGCCCGAGATGCCCACAATGCGGCTCTCCTGCCCCAGCAGGTACAGCCATTCGGTGGTCTCTTCGGTGAGACACACGATGCGTTGGGGGCCGAGGTCCATTGCGTACCGTTCAGAACTGGTAGGTCATGGACAGTTGCACCGAACGTGGATCAGCCGGGTAGTAGTAATAGCTGTTGCCACCACCTCCGGCGGGTGCCGACACAAAGCCATAGCCGCCGTACGGGGCATAGTTCAGGTCCGCAATATTTTTCACCGTCACTTTGGTTTCCAACTTGCCGTAGGAGCGAGCCCAAAACACATCGGCCGTGGTGTACGCAGGCATTTGCGCCAGTGTGGGAATCACGGCAGGCGAAGTATCGTAATTTTGCTTGGAGACATGCGTCAATTGCACACCCGCTTTGGAGCCGTTGGCCAGATCCTGAATCCAGCCCGCGTTGTAAATGGCCGATGGCACCATGCCCAAGGTCTGCCCCGAATAGGTGCCCGTTGCATACTCCGCGCGCTGCAAGTGGGCAGCAATAGTTAGGTGGCTATTGTCCAAGACCTGCATGGACCAGTTGAGGGCCAAACTGGTCCTGCCAATGTTATCCACCAGGTTGCGGTTCTGGAATACAGCCGGGTCATAACGGATTTCGTCCTGGGTTACCGATTGTCCGATGACCGCACTGAGCTGCTGGCGAGGGCCTTTGAAGTCATATCCCAGCTCATAGGCCTTGGTGGTTTGGGGATGCAGTTCGCCAGAAAAGACGCGGTTGCCCATGGAATCAAACCCCCAATACTCGTCGGTATTGGCAAAGCGATAGGACTGGTTGAATCGCAAGTAGGTGCGACTGGTGTCGTTCAGCTTGAAGTTCAATCCGGCTTCATGGGCGTTGGCAGCCTGGGTCCCCGAACCAGCCTGGGAATGCCCAACCGATGTGTTCAGATCGTAGGTGTCAAAGCTTTGCAGTTGCCTGCGTGCGCCCACACTCAACTCCACGGTCTGATTCAGCGGCACACGGGCAATCATGTATGCGGAATGGTTGAGCAACTGTACCGATGACTCGTCACTCAATAAATTTCCGTAATACTGGACACCTTGGAGAGCCACAATGAGTTGTTGCGCCATAAGCCCGTAGCGACTCACCGAACTTTGCTTGGACTGGGAGAAATCGTAGCCATAGACCAGTGACGCTCCGTTAGAAAATTCGGTACGGAATTTGGGCGAAAAACTGACATCGTTTCCATTGAGTTGGATGTCATCGGTGCCAGCATAAGGGTAGGCGCCAGCCAAAGAGTCGGCAGTATCGTAATACGGTCGACGCAGGCGATTGGTCTTCTGCCCCAAAAACACATCGACGTCCACGGTTGTTTGCCCGGACAGATTGGCCAAGCCACCGAAGCGCAAGCCCTGCTGCTCCACCTTGCTCTCAGAGCCGACATTGTTGAACTTTGCCGCCCGCAAGTCACCCTGGCCCACCTGGCCCAACACGCCACCCGAGATTCCATTGGTGGTTTGCGAAAGCAGCACTTCACCAAATAGGGATCCCATAGCACCCAGATTTTTCTTCACCTTTGCGAAAGCATTCTGGCCATTGATTTGGGCATTTTCGCGCCAGCCATCGGAATGATCGGCACCAGCGTTCAGGCTTAACGACAGGTCATCGATCTGTCTATCGAGATTGAAGCTCAACTGTTCGGTTCCGAAGGAACCCACACTGACTCCGGCCTGGGAGCGGTCCGCCCTTTTTCCATCCGTGGTGATGTAAATCACGCCACCCGAGGCACCTGCGCCAAATTGCACACCTGCGCCACCCGACGCAATCTCTATGCGCTCAATGGCGGATAGCGGAACCACAGACCAATCGATCTCGGATGCATCGATCGGATTCAAGCGATGGCCATCCACAAGCACCAAGGTGTTTTGTGTGGCCGTGACTCCAAAACCGCCCAAGTCGGCAGAGGAATTCAGGCCCAGTTGCCCACCGACCACATTTCGGACATTCACGCCAGCCAGCATGCGCAAAACATCCGGAACAGACATCGCTGCTGAGCTTGCTATCTCCGCTTTGCCAATCACCTTCACCGACAGGGGTACATCGAGCTTGGACTCGGTAAATCGGGAGGCTACCACCACCACCTCAGCCAAGGTACCTTGGGTATTTGTTTGCGCATAGGCAACACCGCACAAGGCAAGGGAAAGCGCGCTCAGACGCGCACGAGAACAAGAAGATTTCATAGGAAAGAACCACCGGACTAAAAACCCTCGCCGTCTTCCCCGACAGCGCATGGGCGTTAAGGCCGCGCTCACGCGCAACCACCTTGTTGGCCGGTATCCGGGCTGATGGAACGACCTTCATCGCCTTCCCGGACACCTGTTAAAGCGTCCAGTGGCTATGATGAGAGCGGCGTCTTGCGACGCGTCCACTTACCGTTGCGGGGGCAGCGCAGGTTAGGCGGGCCTGAATAGGCACAACCCTCCTGCTTCCCGTTGAACTGCAGCGTGTGAGACACGCCGCGAGCACCAACACCGATATTTTAACCCGAGGCTTTGCGGCGAAACCCTACAATGCAACATCTATGGTGAACAACGCGACACCCATGCCGAACCCCTCCCAAATGAACCAGATTGCCGAACGTGTGCAGCGCCTCTTGCTGCGCTATGCAGAGGTGCGTCGAACCAACGCGCTGCTGTCCAAGCAGGTAGAGCTGCTGACGCTGGAGCGCGATTCTCTCAAGTCGCGCTTGAGTGCGGCGCGCTCCCGGGTGGACGCCCTGCTGGAGCGTTTGCCCGAAAACATGGCAACGCAGAAGGACGTGCAATGAAACAGCTCGATGTTCAAATCATGGGGCAGAGCTATCTGCTAGGCTGCCCCGAGGGTGGCGAGATGCGCTTGCGCGAGGCGGTGCTGCGCGTGGATGAGGCCATGTGCAAGATTCGCGATGCCAACAAGGTGCGCGCACGGGACCGCATCGCGGTGCTGGCAGCATTGAATCTGGCATTTGACCTGTCCGACAAGGCCCTGCCTGCGGCAGGCCATGAGGGCGGAGCACCGGAGCACGCCGATCTGGGCAAGCTGCTGGCGCAACTGGATGAGGCACTGAACGAAGACGGCCAATTGCTGTGAGGTTGGGACTGATTTAAACCGGTCGAAATCGATTCGCCGTGTCAGCGCTGCACCTACAATGGCACTGTCTGCGGTGCCGCCGGGCTTTATATTTCCTTGTACCAATGCTCTAAGAGCAAGGGCTTGGAACATTGCCCAGTCAGCGTGATCATCTCGCGTTAGATGAACCCAAGGCTGGTGCTGACCTCGCCCACCTGAACCATGGTTCAGGATGCCGGTCCGGTGGCATTCGCAGACACCTTTCAATAAAATCAACAACTTACGCCAACCACTGCGTACAAATGTGTGCAAAGTCTCCCTAGGGAGTACAAGCTGATTGCACAACATTGCACAACTTCATCGGACAACAAAGACTGTCGAAAAACTGTATGCTTGTACAGTGAAATTCGACATGATGCGCGTTCGAAAAAATGGTGTGGTGGTGCCCCGGCACAACTGCGGGATGATGCGGGTTGTGCGCGGCACTTTCGATGTGCGCGAAGTGCGACACGCCGATTTGCAGCGCCACGTCAGGACGGCGGTTTTTCGTACCGAGTCGGGCGAACACCTTGAACTGCTGGACGCGACCATGATGCACGCCTCAGCCGACACATGGGTGCTGTCCGGCTTTGAGCGTGATGACAGCAGAGTTATCCCGGTGGACTATGCCCAGACGTGGATACTGACCGAGCCGGTGGGAGATGTGCCCGAGCCGACTATGGGGCCGAAGTTTTTGCGGTGAGGACTTGTTGCGACCCATAGCGGGCGTGGCGACTGATTAACTGGTCACCTGACAGTGGCCATTTAAGTTCGCACAATTCCAGACTTCGGATGAGCAGCATGGATGGACTGTCTATGTCTTTGGCTTTCTGGGGGCCGCCCGACCCTTCATTTCTGCATACAGGTTGGGAAGCTCAGGTGCGAGTCGGCCAGACCTAGGCGTTGATGGCCGCTGGTCGGGGCTGTCACTCTCATCAAATTTCGATCTTGCATTGCCAGTAGTGGGACTCGTATTTAAATTGTTCGCCCACCACTGCATGTTGTACCGAATTTGGGCCTCTGCACCGGAATGGGCAACATTGGTTCGTCTTATCTGTTTACTTAGCGGCCCGTCCATTTCTGGAAACAGCAAAGACAAGAACCGATCAAACTTTCTATCGCGCTCGTAAGTCAATTCCTCTGCCCTGAGGCTGCGTTTGACTTCGTTGACCCATTGAACATACCAGTCCGGGCTCACTGCGGCATTTGCAGACCTATAGACCTTCTCTGCAATCATGTAGATCGTGTGATTTGAAGAGTTTCTGCTGGACGACTGCTTGATTGATTGCGTTCATCACTTCCATCGTTGAACTGAGCTTATAGCCAACACCTTTGGCAAGCTTGATTGACAAGATCCTGGAAATAACTCCCTGCCTGCCGGTGTTTAGCTCCTTCTCTCGCGCCTCCGGATAGCCACGGATTGCAAGCTTTTCGCTTGCCTCTTCAAGGCGAATTCTTGTTGATGCCTTGCGCGATAAGTCATTACTGGACAGCAAGTCCCGCACGTCGAATTCCGCTAACTCTGTCACAGCATCAAGATACTCTTTGATGATCTCCTGAATGGGGACACTTTGCACCTGTCGGATGCGCGCCTGCTGGGCTTTTACCGCATCATTGATACGCTCAACCTCAACCGCAACTTCATCGTCCAGCTTTTCCGATTGCTTCGCGAGTTCCGGATGGTGAAGCCATTTCTTCAACTCCAGCCCATCGACAACTATGGCCTTAAGCTCAGAGCGGGATACTAATCCACCGGAACGGCTAAGATCAATTTCAAGTGCCGGCAGATTCTGTTGTTTGATCTTCCTGAGCCGCTCGGGATCGATGCGGTTTGTTACGGTTACCTCCATCAACAAGGTTCCTCCGTGCTCCGCTTTAGTTTTGGCTATCACGTCAGGGATAACACTGCCCAATTGTTTTTCCGTCTGCACGGAGAGTAACGGTATAAACGCGCTGTCCCTTATCCACTGCCTCTGCACCTGGATGCCGCTGCTGGAACTACCAGAAGCAAGGGCTTCCAACGCAGGAACTCGCAACCCCATGGACTCTGCGAGGATATTCTTCACCTCCCAGTGCAGCACGGTCTCATGGCGATATATTTTTTCGATACCATCCAACTCGTCTGCATAATTGCTTTGCAGATCCATGAAGTTATCAGCCTTTTCCTCGGCTTCGGCTTTTGCCTCCGCACTGATTTCTTCATCATCCCAATGGCTTAGCCAGCACATTCCATCTGGGATCAATGAAATCCTGGACCGAAGCTCATCAATACTCATTCCAGCAATGGCCGGGTCACTTAGATTCAATTGGATGCTTGCGACAAGGCCACCGTCGGTGTCTTTTTTTGCGCCGTTGCCAAAGAGCTCGAATCGAAGCTTTCTACCATCGTCAAGCGTCAATACGGCTGCAGTCCTGTCTCTGAAGTTGAAGTCTCGGATTGCAACGCGCTCAGCAGCCCTCTCAACCCAGGCGCCGTAGGTAGTTCCGCTGATGCCAACGGCAGTTCCAGACTTAGCCACCTTGGGGAGCAATATGAATCCCTGGGTACGCAGGAGCTCAAGCGCTGCCAAGCGTGCAGAAAGGTACATGCAATCGGACTTGACTGCCCCATCAGGATGACGAAAGTGAGGACGAATTCTGTATTCCAGCTTGGCGGCATTGACGGCCACCAGCGGCAAACCGCAGCTGGCGCACTCGCATCCGCAATTCGATCCTCGGCGTGTTGAGTCGAGTTCCATGATGTAGACGGGCTTGCCTGTCTCAATGTCTCGCGCCCAAGCAATGACGTGGCTGGATTCACTGATCGCAAAAACGCTTGCCAAGCTTTTCCCTACAGACCACGCCGAATTTTGGATCAATCAAAGCTCCTTGGTTGAAGGCATTATCTCGCCGAACAGCAGAGCTGTCCGGCCAGGCTTGAAGCCACTGCAGCCGCACTGTGCCAGCGGGAAATATGCTTGCTCAAGACAAGGCGCATGAATAAAAATCGTTTGTATCCTTCTGGGTCAACTTGATTGGCTTCCACATACCAATCATTCACTGAAGACCGCAACTGGCACTTACCGGCTGTCGACCCACAGCGAAATTTGATAGGTTCGGACTCATTGCCGAATAGCAGACCGACCAGAGATGAAATACCCAGCTAGGCTCGTTCAAGAGAGATACCCTTTTAGACTGCATAAAGGCTGTGGACGTCTCCCCTTTTTGGTGCGCAACTCTTCGTATTCGGCGGACGTCATCAAATATTTTGAATTAACAAAATAAATATCTGCCCGCTTGGGATCTCGTTTCAATTCATCGCTCAGGCATATGCCGATGACATGAGGGGTGCCCTTCTTTTCATGAAGAGCAGGATCTATGTAGGCGGACGGCTGTCGCGTTGATGCCGTAGTCTTGATGTCAAATAATGCTTCTAAGCCGGTGTACTTGACCACGAAGTCTGGCTTGGACTCCGGTGCAAGCGACACCAAACTCACTGGCTTTACAGCAGGATGACACGCCAGCAAGCGCAGCAATGCCCATTCCCCCAGGGCGCCTACTATTTCCTGATCACTCGGATTTAATCCAATCTTAAAGGTGTTGCTCCGAAGCCAGGCAATGCGCTCGGCCGCTGCTCGGTCGTTTGAAGAAACATCAATGGAGGCAATGTAAATGAGACCGTAAGGTGGCTGCATCATGATTGCCGTTTCAAGGGCCTTTAGAAATGCTTCTCGCTCTACCTGAACTTTGAGGTCGCAAGTAGCACGCGGAATCGGATTTGATTCAGCAGTACGGGCATCAATAAATTTAGCGTTGACTGGCATAAAAGCTCCTTGCTTCAGTTAAGACTTGTTATGAGCCGAATTGCTTGGCAATGAATGCAACGCCCAGAATTTGCTTTGCACGTTTGAACTGTTCAGACCGGTGTTTTTGGAATTCTGCCCGCCTCAAAGCAGCCATTATCCAATGACTGCAAGTGGCCCCCCAACCGCCCTCTCCCAATGTCAAGACCTATACAGCAAATAGTGGACTTGCACATCCCCCGAACGGGTGATTCTTGGAAAAACGGTGGCTTAAATCGTGTCTACGACTCAAAAAAGGCTCTGGTTGCCAACACCAAAAGCAACCTGCTTTGCCGGATCAGCCGCACCATGGCGAAACAGCGCCAAGTCAGGCACTTGAATCAACCCTTCGGCCTGCTCTGTTGTCCCATTGAGCCACTGGTCCCACTGCCCTTCTTCCAGCGACACCACGGCCCGTTTATCCTGCCTGTCGGCCGGAAGTTTTTGGGTCCGGCTTGTGCATCAGACCAAGTAAGGGGTGTCCATCGCAGGTCTGCGTGATCATGGAATAGCTTGGCACGACCTCCCCGGTTTCAGGATGCCGGTCCGGTGGCATTCGCAGACACCTTTCAAACACCTTTATCAGGCATGCCGGCAGGGCCGCCACAAGCCGCTGCCGACGTCTGGCACTCCCGGTTCAAGCGCTTTCGGCCAGGGCTACCTTGCTGGCAGCTGGCTCGAAGAAATAACACATGCGCTGGCGCGGCTGCAAATAGTCCATCGCCGCGGCGGGCAGACTGGAGGGTTTGAGGCTGCGGCGAATACTGGCGTTGGGAACGCGTTCCAGATCCAGAATCACGGCCTCATGCCGCGGCACGCCAGGCTCATGCACCAACAGACGCGGCTTGAGCGGCCGTCCGGAATTGACCGACACCACGATGGCATGGCGCTCGTCATTGAGTTGCACCACAGAGCCCGGTGGATACACACCCATCATGCGGATAAAGGAGCTCAATGCCAGGCCATCAAAGCGCGTTTTTTGTTGCGCAAAGATCAGCGACATCGCTTCGTGTGGCGTCATGGCTGCGCTAGCCTTCAAGGGATTGCACAGTCCGTCGTAGCGATTGACCAAGGCCAGGATGCGCCCGCCGATGCTGATGGCATCCAACTTCAGTTGCAGTGGGAAACCGCTGCCATCGACAAGCTCATGGTGCTGCCCAATCGCCTGGACGGCTGCCGGGCTGAGGTTCATCAGCTTCGCCAGGCGCACGCCTTGCGCCACATGTTCCTGGTACACACGCTGTTCGGCGCTGGAGAAACTGTCGTCCGGCCTGCGCACGCGCTCCGGCAGTTCGCTCTTGCCCACATCGTGCAGGAGTGCTGCAACACCCAGCGCCTCCAGCGACGCCGCATCCAATCCCATGGCCCTTCCCAAAAGCAGGGAGATAACCGTCACATTGACCGGGTGCATGGCCGCCTTGTCGCCCGCGGTCTCGGTCAACAAACGAATGGCGGTGTCACCCTGCTGCTGCATCTCGACCACCAGGCCCTGCACCATCTTCAGTCCCAGTTGTCCGGCCTGCTCCGGCCGAGTGTGCAACAGCTCCATGGCTCGGTGATAGGTGCGAACCGACTCGGCAAAGCGGCGCTCGCATAGGCCCAGACCCAGCTTCTGCACTGCCCGTTCATCCGCTCGCTGCTGGCCCGCGGTCTGTAATGGCGTGTCTGCTTGTAGGACAGGCGCAGGAAATTCCGGCAACACAACCGGGGATAAAGGTGCTGCCTCAACAGAATCACTTTGCGAAGGAATGTAGCGGATGCGCTTGACGCCCAGACCCTTGAGAACATCAATCTGCTTGGCGCTGGTGATCTTGAATCGGCTCGAGGCAAAGGGATGCGCCATCCAACCCAGATCCAGGTCGACAAACAACCCAATCCGCAGATCATCCAAGGCCACAAAATCGAAATCGCTTCTCTTCATATATTCCACATGACACCGACAGCCTTTGCGGATTGTTCGGTGAGCACCCTGGGAACATTATGGCCTCGAATAGAGAATTTTTAGTGACGCAGCTCAGCAGTTCCAGTCGGCAAGGTTCCTGTCATCCAGGTAATGCTTGCGAATGGCCCTCAGAGCGGAAGGGCCAGGTTCTCAAACTGTTCCAGACACTGCACCTGCTTGAGTAGTTCCAGCACCTGGGCCATATCGCCCAAACCGCTGCCCTCGCTGACCAGCGTGGCCGTGGCGCTCGCCACACCCTTGGCAAAGGACTGTACCGGGCCTTCACCAGCGGCCAGCCCCCAGACCATACCGGCAACAAAGCTGTCACCGGCCCCCACGGCGCTGCGCACCACCACTTGCAGAGGCGGGGCGTACCAGACGCCCTGTTGGCACACCAACATACCACCCATTTCGCCCATGGACACCACCACAATCTTCGCCGCACCGGAGTGCACCAGCTTCAGCGCCTCGTCACGCACCGCATACAGGCTGGTCAAGGGTTTGCCGCTGAGGTCCCGCAACTCGTGCAGGCTGGGCTTGACCATGAATACGCCCTGCGCCAGCGCGGAGCTCAGGGGCTCGCCCGAGGTATCCACCACCAACGAGCCTTGGCGCGACTCCACAACCTTTGCTACCCGGGCAAAGAAGTCAACCGGAACACCGGGCGGCAGGCTGCCGCTGGCAACCACCAATGCATGGGGCTCACACAGGTTGCCGATTTGCACCAGCGCACTTTCCCATTCCTCGGTGGAAATTTCCGGGCCGGGCAGCACAAAGCGGAACTCGTGGCCGGTACTTCGCTCCAAGATCGTGAAACTCTCGCGCGGAGAACCGTTGATGGGGAACGGGTGGCAAGACACCCCTTCCATCTGCAGCAGCGACAACAGCATGCGCCCCGTGCTGTGGCCTGCCGTGTAAAACGCCAGTACATCGGCGCCCAGACGGTGCAGCTCGCGCGCCACGTTGACACCGCCGCCACCGGCACGCCGCTGCATGGGCTCGCAACGCAGCTTGCTGGTGTGGTGCATTTCTTCTACGGCGGTAGACACATCCAGTGCCGGATTCATGGTGATCGTCAGTAATTTCGTCATGGCAAAAAGCGTATCACAGCCAAATGAAAAAAACCCTGCACTCGATCAATCGCGTGCAGGGTTTTGACTCGCAAGCCAGCAGAGCAATCTGCCGTGGGAATTAACCCATGTGCAAGCCGCCGTTGACCGCAAAGTCAGCACCGGTGGAGTAGCTGCCTTCGTCGGACGCCAGCCAGGCGATGATGGAGGCAATTTCACTGGGCTCGCCCAGGCGCTTGACCGGCACGGTCGCCACGATCTTGGCCAACACGTCTTCGCGAATGGCCTTGACCATATCGGTACCGATATAGCCAGGGCTCACGGTGTTGACGGTCACACCCTTGGTGGCCAGTTCCTGTGCCAAAGCCATGGTGAAACCGTGCATACCGGCCTTGGCGGCCGAATAGTTGGTCTGACCGGCCTGACCCTTGGCACCGTTGACCGACGAGATATTGATGATGCGGCCCCAGCCCTTTTCCACCATATCGCCCACCACCTGCTTGGTGACGTTGAACATGGAGTTGAGGTTGGTCTCAATCACAGCGTCCCAGTCTTCGCGCGACATCTTGATGAACATGCGGTCACGGGTAATGCCGGCGTTGTTCACCAGCAGGTCAATCGTGCCGTGCTCGGCCTTGGTCTTGGTGAAGGCTTCCACGGTGGAATCCCAATCACCCACATTGCCGGCCGATGCGTAAAACGTAAAGCCCAGTGCAGCCTGCTCGGCAATCCACTTGGCGTGGTCACGGGTGGGGCCGCAGCCTGCGATGACCTTGAAGCCTTCTTTGTGCAGGCGCTGGCAGATGGCGGTCCCAATGCCACCCATGCCGCCGGTGACGTACGCTACTTTTTGACTCATGACTATCTCCTTTTTTGATACGGACTGAAACACACTTACAAATTAACGCTCGATGGTCAGGGCCACGCCCATGCCGCCACCGATACACAAACTGGCAATGCCCTTCTTGGCATCGCGGCGCTGCATCTCGTGCAGCAACGTCACCAAAATGCGGCAACCGGACGCTCCAATAGGATGGCCGATGGCAATGGCGCCACCGTTGACATTGATCTTGGACGTATCCCAACCCATTTGCTGGTTCACGGCACAGGCCTGGGCCGCAAAGGCTTCGTTGATTTCAAGCAGGTCCAGGTCCTGCGCATTCCAGCCGGCGCGGGCCAGAGCCTTTTGCGAGGCGGACACCGGGCCCATGCCCATCAGCGCGGGGTCCAACCCACTGGTGGCAAAGCTGGCGATGCGACCCATGGGCGTCAGACCCAGAGCGGCGGCTTTTTTGGCCGTCATCACCATCACGGCTGCGGCACCATCGTTGATGCCGGAGGCGTTACCGGCGGTGACGCTGCCGGCCTTGTCAAAGGCGGGGCGCAGGCCGGCCAGCACATCGGCGGTGGACTTGCGGTTGATGAATTCATCGGCAGCGAAGACGATCGGGTCGCCCTTTTTCTGGGCGATGCTGAAGGGCACAATTTCATCGACAAATTTGCCGGCGTCCTGCGCTGCTGCAGCCTTTTGCTGGCTGGCCAGGGCCAGGGCATCCTGCATCTCGCGCGTGATGCCATAGGCCTTTGCCACGTTCTCGGCGGTAATGCCCATGTGGTACTGGTTGTAGACGTCCCACAGACCGTCCACGATCATGGAGTCGATCATCTTCCAGTCGCCCATGCGCTGGCCGTCGCGGCTGCCCAGCAACACGTGGGGCGAGGCGCTCATGTTTTCCTGGCCGCCGGCGATCACGATGTCGCTGTCGCCCCAAGCCACGGCCTGGGCTGCCAACATCACGGCCTTGAGGCCGGAGCCGCACACGGCATTGATGGTCAGCGCCGGAGCTTCCTTGGCGATGCCGCTTTTCAGCAGCGACTGGCGGGCCGGGTTCTGCCCCTGCCCTGCTGCCAGCACCTGGCCCAAAATGACTTCACCGATCTGGTCGGCGCCGATACCGGTGCGAGCCAGCAGGCTCTTGATCACGGCGGAGCCCAATTCAGGAGCCGGTGATTTGGCCAGCGCGCCACCAAACTTGCCGACTGCGGTGCGTGCCGCTGAAACGATAACGATGTCTTCCATGGTCCCTGTCCTTAATTGAGTGTCTATGAAAAAATTCAGGCTCTTGCCTTGACGTAGCTGCCCGGTGCCGGCATCAGCTCCTTGTATTTGCCCTTGCCATAGGTCTTGGGCGCGGCAATTTGTTTACCGGCCTGACTCTTGAGCCAGTTGGACCAGTCGGTCCACCAGCTACCGGCATGCTCATCTGCACCCGCTATCCAGGCCTCGGCCGAGGTGGGCAACTTGCCGTCTTCGCGAATCCAGTGGCTGCGCTTGTTCTTGGCCGGTGGGTTGATGACACCGGCGATGTGGCCGGAGGCACCCATGACAAAGCGCTTCTTGCCTGGCAGCACCTGGGTCGATGCGTAGGCGCCGCCAATCGGCACGATATGGTCTTCGCGCGAACCGTAAATATAAAACGGCATATCCACCTTGGACATGTCGATCTTCTCGCCACAGACCGTGACCTTGCCCGGCTTGATGAGGTTGTTTTCCAGGTAGGTGTTGCGCAGATACCAGGCGTAATACGGGCCGGGCAAATTGGTGCTGTCGGAATTCCAGTACAGCAGGTCAAACGGTGGCGGCGTCTCACCCTTGAGGTAATTGCCCACCACATAGTTCCAGACCAGATCGTTGGGGCGCAGAAAACTGAAGGTGCTGGCCAAGTCGCCACCCTTCATCAATCCGCCCTTGCCGAGCTCTTTTTCGCGGTATTGAACAAAGGACTCGTCAATAAACACGTCCAGAATTCCGGTGTCGGTAAAGTCCAGCAAAGTGGTCAGCAGCGTGGCACTGGCCACTGGCTTTTCGCCGCGGGCCGCCAGCACAGCCAGCGCGGTGCTGAGCATGGTGCCGCCTACACAAAAACCCAATGCATTGATGGTCTCGGCGCCGGTGATGTCCTGCGTGACAGCAATCGCCTTGATGACGGCGTCTTCAATGTAGTTATCCCAGGTCTTGTGACCAAGCGATGCATCCGGATTGCGCCAGCTCACCACAAAGGTGCGATGGCCCTGGGCCACGGCATAGCGGATCAGGGAATTCTCGGGTTGCAGATCGAGAATGTAGAACTTGTTGATACAGGGCGGCACCAACAAAAAGGGCTTCTCATAGACCTTGGCGGTCAGTGACTTGTATTCGATCAGTTGAAACAACTCGCTCTCGAACACCACGGCACCTTCGGTGGTGGCCACGTTCTTGCCGACCTCAAACAGGCTTTCGTCCGTCATGGACACATGGCCTTGCTGAATGTCGTGCACCAGGTTTTTCACGCCCTTGGCAATGCTTTCGCCCTTGGTGTCTATGGCCTTCTTTTGCGCTTCGGCGTTAAAGGCCAGGAAGTTGCTGGGCGCGGCTGCAGCCACCCATTGCTCCACCGCAAAGCGGATGCGGCTGCGGGTCTTGGCATCGGCCTCCACGGCATCGGCCAGACCCATCAGGGTGCGGGCATTGAGCATGTAAACAGCGGCGCCATAGGCGGCCATCGGGTTGTCATTCCAGGCGGCATCGGCAAAACGCCTATCACCGGTCAGCCGGGGCGGCTTGAAGCCCTCGGAAAACAGGCTCATGGCCTCTCTGGAATAGTCCTGCTGCAGCTCTTGCAGCTTCTCGGGTGCGAAATGGATATCCGGTGCCTTGGCCGGCAATTTGCCCATACCGGGCATTCCAGCACCAGCGGCTCCCAGGTCCATGGTCTTGAACGATTCCAGCGCCTTGGTCCAACCTTCGGTCAAAGCGGTCTGAAACTGCTGGGCTGCCTGGTTCCAGAAATCGGGGGAATTTTGCGTCACGTCGTCACCTTTGAATTGGTTCTCTTTAGACCGTTAGTATCTCAGCTTGTTGGTTCAATTTTCCTTACAAAAACCTATCCGAAACCCTTATGTACATCATTCCCATCGCCTGGCTGTATGTGGCCCTGATGATGAGTGTGGCCGAGGCCACCAACAGCAACGGCACGCTGCTGGGAGCCATCGTCACCTTTGTCCTCTACGGCCTGCTGCCGATCGGATTGCTGCTCTACATCATGGGCACACCCGGTCGCAAACGGGCCCTGCGTGAACGCGCGGAACAGGAGCGGGCGGCCTTTGAGGCGCGTGCGGCAGACGCAGCGCCGCTAGGCAACGCGCCAGATGCAGGCGGCCAGGCGACCGCTGACAGCGTCGCGCCGGTGCGAAAAGAAACGTGACGGGTTGCCCACGGTGCACCAGGGCTGGCTGCCGTCGTTGCCATAGATGCCCTCCACGCCCAGCGCACTCAGGCGCTGACGCGCCAGCCCGGGAAGGTCTGCCAGCCATTTGCCCTGCGCATGGGCTTTGAAGCAGGCCGCCGCCCGGGCTGAGTCGGCAACAAAGGCGGCACGCACCTCGTCTCCCACCTCAAACGCGGCCGGTCCTATGCAGGGCCCGAGCCAGGCCATCAGGCCCTGTGGCGGCACGCGTTCGCCCAGGCTGGCAACGGCGGCCTCCAGCACGCCCTGACCCCCTGCGCCCAGCAGTCCACGCCAACCCGCATGGGCTGCAGCCACGGCGCGTCCCTGCGCATCGCACAACAACACCGGCAGGCAATCGGCCACCATCACGGTGCAGGCCAGTCCGATTGCTTCGGTTACCGCCCCATCCGCCACCATACCGTCGGGAGATTGCGCGTCGATCGCCGCCACGTGCACGCCATGCACCTGGTTCAGAAACACGGCACGCACGCCGATCGCCGCCTGCAACTGCCGGCGGTTGCCTTCCACTGCGTGCGGATCGTCGCCCACATGCAGACCCAGATTCAGTCCGGAATAGGGCCCCACAGAGCCGCCGCCTTTGCGGCTGGTGCACAGCGCGCGCACATTGGGGGGTGCGGGCCAGTCGGGTACCAGCCCATCGAATTCAATTGTTTGCATGGCCACAGCATAATCCGAGGCCACAACCGCAACACAGCACTGGAGCCCCCATGATTCTTGAATTGGCAGACATCCGCATCCATCCCGGCCAGAACACCGCATTTGAGGAGGCTATCGCACGCGGCCTGCGCGAGGTCATTTCACGGGCCAAGGGCTTCCAGGGCTTTAAGGTCAACAAGGGCATTGAAAACAGCGAGCGCTATGTGCTGCATATCTTCTGGGACACACTGGAGAACCACACGGTCGATTTCCGCCAATCGGAGTTGTTTACCCAGTGGCGCGCAATCGTGGGCCCTTTCTTTGCCGCTGCACCCGTGGTGGAGCACTTTGAACAGGTGCTTTCATCCGACTGACACGCCCACCTTCACCGCCTGAAAACCCCAAGAGCCCGCCGATGCACAGAGCCCCCATCAAACATTGCAGACAGTGCGGCTCGGCCGTGGTCTACCGCATTCCCGACGACGGCGACACCAAGGAGCGCGCCGTCTGTCCGGACTGCCAGACCATCCACTACGAAAATCCCTTGAATGTGGTGGGTACCGTGCCCTTTTGGGAGGACCGGGTGCTGCTGTGCAAGCGCAATATCGAGCCGCGCCTTGGCAAATGGACCCTGCCCGCCGGCTTTATGGAGTTGCATGAAACCACGGCCGAAGGCGCGGCCCGCGAAACCGTGGAAGAAGCCGGTGCCCAGTTTGAAATGCAGGACCTGTTCAGCCTGGTGAATGTGTCGCGGGTGGGCCAGGTGCATTTGTTCTACCTGGCGCAACTGACCAGCGACCAGTTTGACCCGGGCCATGAAACCATCGAGGCCCGGCTGTTTTTGGAAAGCGAAATCCCCTGGGACGAAATTGCCTTTCGCACCACACGCGAAACCCTGGAGTGCTACTTTGCCGACCGCCGCAAGGGCGCGTTCTCCATTCACCACATCGACGTCTAGGCCCGCCACGCATGCTGCCCTGTTATGTGATGCTGGATCTGGAAACCACGGGCGGCAATGCGCTGCAGGACCGCATCACCGAGATTGCCGCGGTACGCATTGAAAACGGTGTGGAAACCGCGCGCTGGAGCACGTTGGTCAATCCCGGCGTGCGCATTCCACCCTTTATCCAGGCGCTGACCGGCATCAGCGATGCCATGGTGGCAGAGGCTCCCGCCTTTGAGGAGGTGGCGCACCAGCTGCTGGAACTGCTGGAGGGCGCCGTGTTCGTGGCACACAACGTGCGCTTTGACCACAGCTTTGTGCTGCATGAACTGGCGCGCATGGATATTGCGCTCAAGGCCCGGACCCTGTGCACCGTGCGCCTGTCGCGCAAGCTCTATCCCCAGCACAAGGGCCACGGTCTGGACGCCATTCTCCAGCGCCATGGCCTGCACACCATGGCCAGGCACCGTGCCATGGGCGATGTGGAGGTGGTGCTGCAATGGCTGCGGATCGCCCATGCCGAGCTCGGAGTGGATGCGGTGCGGCGTGCGGCGGCCGAACTGCTGCAAGGCAGCGCGGCCATTCCGCCGCAACTGGAAACGGCCATTTCCGACATTCCGGATACTCCCGGCGTCTACCTGTTTTTTGGCGAAGGTTCCCTGCCCCTGTACATAGGCAAAAGCGTGACCATGCGCACCCGGGTGCTGTCGCATTTTCAGTCGGCGGCCAAGGTGGCGCGCGAGATGCGCATACTGACCGAAATCCGCCGCGTGGAATGGATAGAGACCGCCGGTGAGCTGGGCGCCTTGCTGCTGGAGTCGCGCCTGGTCAAGGAAAGGCAGCCGGTCTACAACCGCCAGTTGCGCCGCGAAAAGGCCTTGTGTGCCTGGCAACTGATGGACGATCCGCAGGCCCATCCGCTGCTCAAACTGGTGCAGCTCGATGACCTGACGCCTGGCCAGTGGAGCCAGCTGTATGGCACCTACCGCTCCAAACGCCAGGCCACCGACGCGCTGCGCCTGCTGGCCGACAGCCATGGGCTATGTCCGCAACGCCTGGGCCTGGAGTCCGGCAAGGGCCCCTGCTTTGCCTGCCAAACCGGACGCTGCAAAGGAGCCTGCGCCGGGCGCGAGCCGCTGGCCCTGCATCGCTTGCGCCTGCAGATGGCGCTGGCGCAGCAGCGCCTGCAGGCCTGGCCGCATCCGGGCAAGGTAGCGATCCGTGAATACCGGGAGCAGACCGGGCGCACCGACTTCCATGTGTTTGAACACTGGTGCCACATTGCCACGGTGGGCGATCCGGCCGAGCTCGATGAGATCAGCCACAGCCGACAGGCATTGGCCTTCGACCTGGATACCTACCGGCTGTTGCAAAAGCGTTTGGGCCCGTCCGCCAGCCGTGACCGGGCTGTGTTTCAATTGACCGAGCCTCTGCCCTAATCGCTGTCCAGGCGGCTGCAAGCAAGCGTGACCCGCATGGCTGGCGTGCGAGAATGTAACAAAGTGTATGGGATAGGTATGAAGTACAAAGCGGTCACCGTGGGATTGGTTCTGGCTGGCACGGCGCTGGGAAGCGCCGCGTTGAATCTGGGAAGGGCAAGGGGCGCGGCATGGATAGGCCAGCCACTGGAGCTGTTGGTGCCGGTGCAGCTCGATCCGGGCCAGGCCGATGCAGCTCTGTGCGCCGAAGCCGATGTGTTCCATGGCGACAACCGGCAAGAGGCCGGCCGGGTACAGGTGCAGACTCTGTCCAGTGACCAGCCCGACACCGTGAATCTGAAAATCAGCTCGTCCGCGCCGGTCGACGAACCCGTGGTCAGCGTCTATTTGCGCGCCGGCTGCAGCCAGAAATCATCCCGCAAGTTTGTGCTGCTGGCGGAGTTACCCAACGACATCGCCGCATCCCCAAGCCGCGTTGCCGCGCCGACCGTGTCATTGGCGCCCAAGGATGCAGCCCCAGCCACCCCTGCGCCGCAAACCCTGCGCGACAAGGCGCCCAGCGCGCCGGTTGCGAAAGCAAGGGTCAAAAAATCCATCCAGGAATTGCCCCAGGAGCCGGAACAGCAAGCAGTCAAGCAGGTTGCCGTGAAGAAGGAAGGCCGGTCCAAGGCCGAAAAGCATGCCAAGGCACAAACCAAGACCCGATCCGAAGGCAAGCCCCGGCTGCGCCTGGACCCGGATGAAATGGAAACCATGAGCCAGCGCATCAAGACGCTGGAGGCCAGCACCACAGCCGGCAGTTTGCAGGACGACATCACGCGCCACGGACAAAAACTGCAAGCCATCCAAAGCGAGCTACGCCCTCTGCTGGACCAGGCCAGCAAGAATGAAGCGAGCCTGGCGGCCATTGGGGAGCGGCTGGGGAAAATAGAGTCTGCGCGGGTGCCAGTGGCGGTGGTCTACGGGCTGGGCGCATTGCTGGTACTGGCCCTGGGCGCATTGGCCTATCTGTGGAACAAGCGCCCCAGGCCGGTGTCTGGCAAGGGCCCCGATTGGCGCACTGCTTCTTCGAAGTCAGTGGATCTGGATCTGGACCTGGGTGAATGAAGCAGGCCGCGGGGCCTGATGCTCAGGGTTTGAAGCTGGCGTCTTCCAGCATCACCTTGTAGGAATAGCCGGAACCAAAGTCCTTGTTGGTGCGTACCGTACCCACGGCAGTGACCGTGCTGCCGACGGCGGTGTCGGCCTTGGTGGTGACCAGCAGGTCGTTGGAGCCGTCCTCGGCCTGTCCGGTACCGTCGCGCAGGTGTACCCAGTTTTTGCCCATGATGCCGGTATTGACCTTGACCACCTTGGCGTGAATCTCAACGGTCTTGTCGCTCAGCGCCTTGGAGCCGGCCGTCACCTCGGCCACCGTGCGCCCATTCGGGCCGACCGCCTTGGCCACTTTGACGTCCGCCACTGCCGTCGCTCCGGCCGGCATGGCGCCCGCGTGGGCCTTGCCCGCCTCGGCACCGTCTTCCTTCAGGTTGCCCAACAGAATGCTTGGAAAGGTGCGCTTGAGCGCCTTGCTTTCAAAGTTGCGCATCTCCATGGTGTTTTCCACGGTGACCGTGGCGCCCACCTTCACATTCGACAGGCCCACCGCAACCCAGGTGTCCTTTGCGTCCACCTTGAGCAGCAAATAGGTGTAACTATCGGTGTTCTTGACCTCCAGCACCTTGCCCTGAACTCCATTGGCGGCAACCGCCGCTCCCATCAGCGCAGTGGCAAGCGCCACGAAAATAAAGGCAGAGCGTGCGGGCTTGAAAAAGTTCATAAAGTTCATAGTGGAGTGGATGAGGGCGCAGTGCGCGCCAGCCGCTTGGGCGTTGGCCACGCCACTGTAATCAACAAACGGGGATCGGTGTGGTGAAACGGCTCACTCTTGCCCTGGATCAATAAAATCGTGTGGGCTGCAGGCTGCTTTGGCAGTAGCCAGTTGGTGGGGATAGTCAGACTCGAACTGACACGAATTTCTTCGCTGGTACCTAAAACCAGTGCGGCTACCAATTACGCCATATCCCCAATCCTGTAGATTCTAGGGCATCCAGGCGCAATTCAAAGTTGAGCCTTCCCGTTTTCTGGAGAAGCCGAATTTCCGTGCTGTCCTGCGCTCGTTCTGCTACCTTAAGCTTTCGCCGGGCTGTCCCTGCGAATCCGGAACCAGGCGGCATACATGGCTGGCAGGGACAACAGCGTCAGTACCGTGGCGACTATCAATCCGCCCATGATGGCCACCGCCATCGGCCCCCAGAACACAGAGCGCGACAGCGGAATCATGGCCAGCACGGCTGCCGCAGCGGTCAGCACGATAGGGCGCAGACGGCGCACGGTGGACTCCACAATCGCCTCCCAGGGCGCCACACCGGCCGCACGGTCCTGTTCAATCTGGTCGATCAAAATCACCGAATTGCGCTGGATCATGCCCATCAGGGCAATCACACCCAGCAGCGCCACAAAGCCAAAGGGCCGATTCAGCAAGAGCAGCGCGCCTGCCACACCGGCAATCCCCAGCGGGCCGGTCAAAAATACCAGCATGGCGCGGCTGAAGCTATGCAATTGCAGCATCAGCAGGGTGAAGGTGATAAACAGCATGATGGGCACGCCCACCACGATTGAATCGGCGCCCTTGGCGCTTTGCTCCACCGCCCCGGCCACGTCAATGCGGTAACCGGCAGGCCACTGGGCGCTGATCCTGTCCAGTTGGGGCTGCAGCTCAGCCGTTACCGTAGCCCCTTGCAGGCCTTCGACGATATCGCATTGCACGGTGATGGCGTAGTCGCGGTTCTCGCGCCACAGCACACCGGGCTCCCAGGCAAACACCGGCTTGGCAATTTGCGTCAGCGGGATCGATTTGCCGGACGCCGTAGGCAGGTAAGCATTGCCAATGTCGGTGATGGCACTGCGCTCTTCCAGCGGCTGGCGCAAGACGATGTCGATCAGCTTGTCGCCCTCCTGGTACTGGCCTACGGTGCTGCCCGCCAGAATGGTGCGGGCCGCCTGTGCGATGGATTGGCTGGTCACACCGAGGGCGCGCGCCTTGGCCTGGTCCACTTCCAGGCGCAGCACCTTGATGGATTCATGCCAGTTGTCATTCACGCCGCGGGTATTGGGGCTGGCGCGCAGGACGGTCTTGACCGCATCCGCGTAGCCCCGCAGCAGCACCGGGTCGGGGCCGACCACGCGGAACTGCACCGGGTATTCCACCGGCGGCCCATTGGGCAGCAGCTGCACCCGGCCGCGCACCTCCGGAAACTCCTGGGCCAACAACGTGGGCAGCTTGTCCTTC
>TBL_comb47_HYPODRAFT_10002395_pt1 | contig 23215 bp, 14 predicted proteins | sample TroBogypolimnion_40_FD_10682 | JGI IMG/M metagenome (IMG submission 10682)
GTGACTCTGATCTTGAACCGGCGGTGGAATGGATCAGGAAGCGCCACCCCGAAATCAAGGTCACCGTTTATATTCCGCAAGATTCTAACGATCCCAAAGCCCGCCGCAACGACACCTACAGGCAAATGGGTGTTGATGCGAAGCCACTTCCCACAGGAGATCTGCGACGATCCCAATTTCCTCACAAAGTCGATCTCGGGAGCGGGCGCGTGGTAGAGCGCCCCAAAGAATGGAAATGAATTCAAACACCCGCCCTCCCATGCCCAAGACCACCTCCGAGCAGAATTTCGAGAATGCCATCGTGGCCGATTTGGTGGCGTTGAATCGGTTCCACGTCGCCGCCCCCGGAGACTACGACCGGGAACTCTGCCTGATTCCGCAATCGCTGCTGCGTTTTCTCCAGGTCACGCAGCCGCAGGCATGGAAGGCACTCAAGGCCGAGCTGGGGGCTGAGGCGGAGGCCCGCATCGTCAAGCGGGTGAGGAATGTGATCGAGAAGAAGGGCACGCTGCACGCCCTGCGCAAAGGGGTGGATGAAAGCGGCTGCCACTTCGAACTGTGCTTCTTTCCGCCGTCCAGCGGCCACAATCCGGATTTGGCCAAGTTGTATGAGGGGAATTTTTTCCAAGTGCTCCATGACGAGGATCCGTCTGGTGGCTTCAAATTCTCCATATCTAACGAAAAGAGCCTGGACATGGGGATTTTTCTCAATGGTCTGCCGCTCTTCACGGCGGAGATCAAGAATGCCGTTTCAGGGCAAACCGTGGCCCATGCTGTCGCCCAGTATCAGAAGGACCGCGATCCCAAAGAGCCGCTGTTTCGTTTCGCCCGCTGTCTGGCGCACTTCGCCATCGATACCGAGCAGGTTTTCATGGCCCCCACGCTGGAGGGCAAGCGCACACGATTTTTCCCATTCAACCAAGGCAACGACCACGGCGCCGGCAATCCGCCGAGCCGCACCGGCATTTCCACCGACTATCTGTGGCGGGAGGTGTGGACCAAGGACAGTATCCTCGATCTGATCCGCCGCTTCGTGCAAGTGGTGGACCAACTCGACGACCGGGGCCGACCAACCGGCAAGAAGATCCAGATATTCCCGCGCTACCATCAACTCGGCTGCGTCCGCGAACAAACCGTCCATGCGTGGGTGAACGGTACGGGTTTCAGCTACCTCAACCAGCACAGCGCCGGCAGCGGCAAGTCCATTGAGATTGCCACCCTTGCCAACAGTCTGGCCACCCTTCACGACGACAGCGGGAAGGCCGTNTTCAACACCGTGATTGTGCTATCGGATCGGCAGGTGATCGACGCCCAGCTTCAAAAGGAGCTGGCCCAGTTCACCCAAACGCAAGGGATGTTGGAGAACATTGACCAGACATCGCGCCAGCTCAAAGCCGCGTTGGAGGACGGCAAGAAGATCATTGTTTCCACGATCCAGAAGTTCTCGGTCATCGTCGATGAACTGGTCACTTTGAAATCGAACACCTTTGCGGTGATCATCGACGAAGCGCATTCGTCGCAGGCCGGCGTGACGGGAGGGAACGTGAACCGGGTCGTCTCCTACGGAAAGTTAGAGGACGCCGAGGACAAGGACGACGAGACATGCGAGGACAAGATCCAGGAGATCATGAAACGGCGCGGGCGCATGAATCATGTGAGTTTCTTCGCCTTCACCGCCACGCCAAAGCCGGAAACGCTGCAACTTTTCAAGACCAGGATGGCGGATGGCAGCTCACGCGTGCCCTTCACGATCTATTCGATGCGACAGGCAATCGAGGAAAAATTCATCCTCGACGTGCTGGAGAATTTCACCCACTGGAACCAGTATTTCCATCTGCTGAAAAAGGCCAAGGAGGACAAGACGTTCGACAAAAAGAAGGCGACAGCGCTGCTGCGGCAGTTCGCCGGGGTTCACAAGCATGCGGTGAAGAAGAAGGCGCGGATCATGCTCGACCACTTCCGCGAGAATGTGGAACTCACGTTGGAGGGCAAGGCCAAGGCGATGATCGTCACCCGCTCCCGGCTGCATGCCGTCCGTTACGCCGTGGCCGTGCGGGAATACTTGGAGGAACTCGGCGACCCCTTCGAGGCCCTTGTTGCGTTCACCGGTACCGTCAAAGATCCCGATAACGGGGAGGAATACACCGAGGCCAAGATGAACGGCTTCTCTGAGGACAAGCTGCGCCTGCGCTTTGAAGCGCCCCAGCGCAAGATCCTCATCGTCGCGAGCAAATACCAGACCGGCTTCGACCAACCGCTGCTCAAGGCGATGTATGTGGACCGCAAACTCACCGGCGTCACCGCAGTGCAAACGCTGTCACGCCTGAACCGCACTTTTCCAGGCAAGGAATCCGTGGTGGTGCTCGATTTCGAGAACAAACCCGAGGACATCGCAAAGCAGTTCCAGCCGTATTACGACCGGATCAAGCTCACCAAGGAAGTCGATCCCGAAAAGCTCTACGACATCCGCACTGACGTCGAGGAATTCGGACTTCACACGGCGGCGTTGATCGACGAGTTCTGTGCGGTATTTTATGGCAGGGGCAGCAAGGAGGCGCAGATCGCCAAACTTCACGCCCTAACAACTCCACTGGTTCATCAATACAAACTGATGGATGAGAACGACCGCAGGAATTACAAATCCCTGATGCGGGACTATGTGAAACTCTATGGCTTCCTGTCCCAACTCATTCCATTCAGGGACGCGCGGCTCGAAAAGCTCTATGCCTTCGCCGGGTTTGTGGTAAAGAAACTTCCGCCTGAGGGTCCGGCGTTACCTACCGAGATTCTCAACATGACGGACCTCGACAACTACAAGCCGAATTACGTGAAGACCGAGACGATCGAGCTCAAACGCGGCGAAGCCAGCGTGAAGCCCAAGAATTATGGCGCGACCGGCGTGGCTGAGCCGGAGCTTCCCGAAGCGCTATCCAAGATCATCGAAGCCCTCAACCAGCAGTTCGGCACGAAGTTCACCGATGAGGACCGCGTGGTGATTGAACACCTCGAACAAAAACTCGCAAAGGATCCTCAACTCGAACAGCAACTTGCCGCAGGTTCCAAGCAAGCGGTGCGGATGTCCTTCGAGGAAGTCGCCCAGGACATGCTCCACGAACTCATCGACTCAAACTTCAAGTTTTACAAGAAGGTCCAGGATGATGAGGAGGTATCCAAGGAACTGTTTGACCGCTTGTTTGAACGCTATTTCGCGAGAAAAAGGACATTGGAGCAGTAGCCGGACAGTCCACCATGCGGAACTTTGGCAACCCGGCCGCGCGTGCTTGAAGACGCGAAACTTGCCGAGTNNCTCGAAGCATGTAGCGAGGCACAGTGGGCGCCGTAGCCAAGGAGATGCCGCCGATTTTCCTGCGCTGCGNCGGTCACAGACCGCCGCTACAGCGCTACTTCATGCCGGCGGTGAATTGGATTTCGCGGTGGTTGGCGGTGAGCATTCCGCGCAGACTCACTTGCTTGGCGCGGCTGGGGGCTGCCGGGTCGGGCACGGCGACCAATGCTCCCTTGAAAGCGATGGGCTGGTTTTGCGCGTCGCTGCCGGATGCGTTAACCACGAAGCTCGGCGGNGCGCCCGCCGAGGGCTTGCCGGCATCGTCGGGCTCGAGAGTGCCTGTTAGAACAGAGCCATTGGTGAATTTCAAGGTCAACTGGTGCCGGTCGAGGTTGAGGTCGAGATCGAACTGGCGAAAGTCATCCTGCAAGGTCTCCGACTCGCCGCGGAAGGTGGTCGCCACCATCGCAAAGAGTTGGCTGCTAGAAGCCGGGGGCTTGGTGGATGTCAGGTTCTTGCCCTGGCCGCCGCCGCCGGGCGCGCGTAGCGGCAGCCACACCGCGAAGAATAGCAACAACACCGCGGTTGCGCCCAAGGCTGACCATTGCGGCGTGGAAAGGGCGGCGAAAAACCCGCGTAGGCGCTCGTAGATGTCTGCTGGGCCTGCCCGCTGGGTCCGTTCCCTGCGGGCGGTTTCTGCCAGCATGCGGACGTCCACCTCATGCAAATCGGGCGTGTTGGCGGCGAAGGTGCGTCGGCTCGCGGCGTAGTTTCGCAGCAACACATCCACATCGTCAGGCTGGTCGGGATTGTCTGGCATATACGTTTCTAGTTTACTGATTCGGAATGCCGTCGCGCTTGCTCCCGAAATTCGTGGGGGAAACATTCGGCGATTTTTTCACGGCAGCGCACCAGGCCGGTGCTCACCGTTTTGGCATTCATGTTGAGGATGCCGGCGATTTCGGCGTAGGAGTTTTCCTCGAAGTAAAACAATTCGAAGAGTTTGCGGCAGCGCACATCAAACGAGCCGAGCTTCTCGAGCGCGCGATGCAGCAGGCGGAATTCCTCACGCTGGGTGGCGACCTCCGTAGGCCCGGCATCCTGGGCGGGTAGGTCGATCGGCTCATCCCCATCGCCGTGGCCGTCGANGGANTCCAGGCCGCCGGCGGGACGGCGCTTTTGCGCGCGGCGNTTTTCCGAGTCGTCGTAGCAGACCTGNGTGACTAACAGCCGCCAGAACGTGTCGAAGCTGGCTTTGCGGGGGTCATAGGTCGGCAACTCACGGAAGATCTTGCTGGCGGACTCCTGGGTGAGGTCCTGGACATCCTCGCGGGTGAGGTTATAGAGTCGAAAGCACACCAGGCCCTTGATTTTCGCTTCAATGCTGCGGAACAACTCCACGCCTGCATTTGAGTCGCCCGCCAAATAGCGGGTGATGAGACGCTGCGTGCGGATCTCGTGCAAGAGCGGCTGTTCGATCCGGGTGATGAGATCATCCCACGCCGCCAGGTCATTGGCGCGGCAACGTCGCAAAAGCTCGGCCTCCTCGCCTTGCGCCGAGTTGTCATCGTGGCAACGCAGCACCACCTTGCGGGCCTCGACGTCGGCTTGGCGGCAGCGGGCGAGGAAATCCACCAGCCGCGCCTCCGCATCAGAGCGTGTTCCGGCGGGACCCACTATCGTTTCCAACAGGGCGATCTGACGGGAGCGGTCATGCAGCATGCCCCGAGCATAGGGCGTGCGCGCCTCCCGGCAAGTGGAAAAGTCACGGAGGGGGGATCTCCGAATCGCCCTGGACCATGGGCGGTCAATTGGCAGCGGCTTGCCTACTACTCGAATGGCCTTCGATTGTCGAGAAGCAGGCTGGTGGAAACAGGCAGTGACTGTCTTTGACAACCATGGATTAAAGGATCACACCGAAGCGGCCACAAACTTGCAATTGTGTTTTGAGTCTTCTTTCACTCAGTGGATGGCACTTGTCACGCCTCTCGCCGCACTCCGGCGTAACAATACCGACAGAACAAATGCCGCTGACAGAACGAATGCTATCAACCAGGTAGGTATCGACTCGGCGGCGGTAGGCATTGTCCGAAACCATCGGCGCGTAACCAACCTAACACGCATGCCTACGCCCGCCGCGCGCGGCCACCGGGAACAGGAATTTCATATTGTTAGGGAAAATTGTGAGAAAGGGCTTGATATAACAACTAATAACGGGTAGATATGCCTTGAGGATTAACAACACCCTCGTCACACACCCATGAAATCCATCAAGAACCTGACTCGATTCACCTATGAGACCGCGGCATTCCAAGGCTGGCGTTTGTCCATCAGCCGTGCCGGAGCGGTTTTCACCAAGTACTTCTCTGACAAGAAATACGGCGATGAGAAGCTGTCCTTTGCGGCGGCCGAGGCGGCGCTGACCGGTTTGAAAACCCTGCTCGACTCGGCCAAGAAGGTCAATGGCAAGCATACGGCGGCGACCATCCGCAAGGGTGAGAAACTGCTGGAGCAAGGGTAGGCGCGGAATTCATCCGCAGCACCCCGGTGCTGGTCCCCAGCCGCCAGGAGTGGTCTTGATTGTGTGTGGCCGCAGGCGATTGCCTTGCCGCGCAATTCAACAGGCGGTTGCAAGCGCTGCGGCTAACGGCTGCAAAATCCAAACGGATTTCCCTCCCATGTTAGGCGTCGGCCGTGGCGCCTGTCGGCAGCGATCCTGAACGCGCCGAACCCCGGCGTTGGCGGGAGGAGGGTGCAACGGCAGGGGCGGGGGAGCGTCAGTTGTTAGCCGAGGCGGAAGCCAGATTCACGGTGGTGCCCGGTGGGAGGCGAGCGCCGCCCCGGCGCGATTTCCTAGCCGCCCGGCAACCTTTGCCAGCGGTTTCGCGCAGGAAATATTTCTTTTGCGGGGGCGAAAAATGACAGAACGCCCTTGAATTCCGTCCAATAACTGGTAGGGATGCCTTGGTTACAACCTCCAAACTAGAAAACCGTACCACCATGAAATCCACGAAGAACCTCACCCGTTTCACCTACGAAACCGCCGCCTTCCAGGGCTGGCGTCTCTCTATCAGCCGCGCGGGGGCTGTTTTCACCAAGTATTTCTCCGACAAGAAATACGGCGGTGAGAAGCAGGCGTTTGCCGCCGCCGAAGCGGCCTTGGCCGGGCTCAACGCCATTCTCGAAGGCGCCAAGCGCGTCGATGGCAAGCACACCCCAGCCACCATCCGCAAGATTGAGAAGCTGTTGGCTTTAACGTAAGACCCGGCCACGGCAGGTCATCACTCCACGCGTTGGGTTTTCCAGGCGCGCGCAGCGGGGGGCGAATCGTCCGCGGGCGAGTCGTGGTTACGATTTTCCGGCTCATGCGCTCACTCAAGTTGTTTGAGCCGGTCTGCGGCAAGCGGGGCACGGGCGGCCCGCCCGGGTTGCGAGGTCCGTCGCAAAGGGGCGTTCCCACCATAGCGCGAACTGTGATCGGCGGGGCTGCTTCATGCCCGCGAAGAGCCCGCTGCCGCAGGCGTGCGGCTCGCTGCATCGGGCACCGTCGTGACCGAGGTGTGAGGTTGCAGCCGCCCGTGTTGAGCGCCTCGTCGCAAGCGGCAAAGCGGGCGATCTGGCAATTCAAGATAGGGTTATCTTGAATTGAGAACTCAGTGTTCGAGCTCAACCGAGCCACAGTGTCGCGCAGGTTAGGCGACGTGAACGAAGATACCTTCCGATGATTTCACCCATCATGATTTTGCCCCGCTCGTCAATCCGGCGGGCTTTCATCGCGCTCGCCACCGAATTCCCCCTTGACATGGTGCCGGGCCTTAGCTAACCAAGCCGGCAGTATGCTCACAGCCAACATGCACGAAGCCAGGAGTCGCCTCTCCGCCCTGGTCAAGGCGGTCGAGGAGGATGGCGAAACGGTCATCCTTTTCCGCAACGGCAAGCAGGTTGCTGAAATCAAGCGCTATCACCCGCCTCACCACAAGCCGATCCGCCGCTTGGTACTCGATCCCGCCCTGCGAATCGCTTTTACGCCTGGCTACGACCCCACCGACCCGCCTCCGATGACGAATGGCCCGGGGACTGCCGATGAACCCGACGTGCCTGGTTTAGTTCTTCATGACTTTACCCACCATGATTTCACTCCACTCTTGACTCCCCTAACACCCAATGCGAACCCCACTCCACGCCCTTGCCGCCATGCTTGTGTTATCCTGCGCCGGAACCGCCGCGCCCGCCGCCAGCAAGGCGGGGGTCGAGGTGCGGGTTGACTGGCCGGCGTTTCTCGCCCGCCACGACCTGATCTGGGACAAGCTGCCGACGGACTTCGACCGCGGCGCGTTCCTGGGCAACGGCATGCTGGGCGCCACGATCTATCAGGACGGCCCGAACCGCCTGCGCTTTGAAATGGGCCGCGCCGATGTCACCGAGCACCGCCGCGACAATGCCCGCCTGCCCATCGGCGGACTGGTCCTAACGACATCCGGCACGATCCAAGGCGGCACGATGCGCCTCGACCTTTGGAACGCGGAAGTGCGTGGCACCATCACGACGGACCAAGGCGGCATCGACTTCCATTGCTACATCCACGCCAGCAAGATGGTCATGGTCGCCGACATGGAAGGCACCAGCGGCGAGCACGGTGCATGGTCGTGGGACGCGCGGGCCTGCGTGGACCGCAAGCCAGGCCAATTCGCCGGCGATCCGCCGAATCCGCCCAACCGCTGCGAAACGGATGGAGCGATGTCCGTGTGTGTTCAGCCCCGCGCCGCCGGGGGTGAATTCGCCACCGCATGGACCGAGGTGCCCAATCCCAATGGGCGATTCAAAATTGTCGCCCTCAGCATCGCCGATTCGTTTCCGGAAAGCACCGCCAAACAAGCCGCCGTCAGGGCTGTTAGAGAGGCGGACGGCAACCTCACGCCGGATCGCTTCATCGCCTTTGAGCAATCGCATCGCGACTGGTGGCATGCCTTCTATCCGACGAGTTTCGTCTCCATCCCGGATCCCAAGCTGGAAAGCTTCTATTGGATCCAATGGTACAAGCTCGCCTGCGCGTCGCGCCCGGATTCGGTGCCGGTGGATCTGCTAGGCCCGTGGTATCGCAACACCGGCTGGCCGCGCATCTGGTGGAACCTCAACATCGAGACCCTCTATCTTCCGGTTTACACAGGCAACCGCCTGCAACTCGGCGAGTCGTTCATCCGCTTCCTCGACACGAAGCGTGACAACTTCTTCCGCAACGGCAAGGAGATTTGGAAGTTCGACGCTTGCGCCACCGTGCCGCACACCACCGATTACGAGGGCTTGCGCGGCGACGGCAATTGCGCGCCTGACATGTATGTCAACCCCGGCGATTTCACCTGGGCGCTCCACAACTATTATCTGCATTATCGCTACACGATGGACCCTTCCCTGGTCACCGACCAGAACAAGCACGCGTTCTATGCGCTGCTGCGCGGCAGCATCAACCTCTATCTCAAACTGTTGAAGAAGGGTGACGACGGAAAGTTGCACCTGCCCGTGCTCATGTCGCCCGAATACGGCAGCGACGCCGATAACAACTACAACCTCGCCCTGCTGCGCTGGGGCTGCCGGACGCTGCTCGACCTCAACCAACGCTATCAACTCAAGGACCCGATGGTGCCGCTGTGGGAGGGCACGCTCAAGGATCTGGTGGCTTATCCGGTGGACGACAACGGCCTGCGCATCGGCGCCACCCTGGCCTTCACCAAGTCCCACCGCCATTGGTCGCATCTGCTAATGGTTCATCCGCTGCACATCATGACCGCCGACAACCCCGCCGAACGCGAGTTGCTCAACAAGTCGGTGCTCCACTGGCTGACCACCGACGGCGCCAGCGGCATCAACGGCTGGTCGCGCGCCGCCGCCGCCTCGCTTTACGCCACCCTGGGCGACGGCGACAATGCCATCCAACAAATCCACCAGCACCTGGCCGACGCGCGTTTCGTCCGCTCTAACACGATGTACATCGAAGGCTCGCCCGTCATCGAATGTTCCATCGTGCTCAACCGCTCGCTCCAGGACATGCTGCTGCAAAGCTGGGGCGACAAGATCAACATCTTTCCCGCCGTTCCCGCCGCCTGGAAAGACGCGGTTTTCCACGACCTGCGCGCCGAAGGGGCCTTTCTCGTCAGCGCCAGCCGCAAGGATGCCACGACCGATTGGGTGCGCATCAAGAGCCTGGCCGGCGAGCGTTGCCGGGTTCAGGCGGCCTTCGCCTCCGCACCGAAGTTGCTAGTGAACTCGCGCGCGGTTTCGCTTGAGCCGGGGCATTCGGGCATTTACGAACTGCCTTTGGCCAAGGGCGACGAAGCGCTGCTATTCGTCGGTGATGCGCCGGCTGCAATTGTCAAACCGCTGCCGATGGCTGCGGCGGATAGCAACCTGTGGGGCGGCCGCAGTGCCGGACAGTAAGGGAACAATCTCATGGCCACCATCACCAATCTTTGGGAGGATTTTCCGCCCGCCAGCGCGGGGGAGGAAACGGTTGCGGAAATCCTGAGGTCGGGGCCGCTGCGCATCGAGCGCATCGTCAGCCACGGGCAAATCTCCGCCGCGGATTTCTGGTACGACCAGCAGGAGCATGAATGGGTGACGCTGTTGCAGGGCGAGGCGAGCCTCAGCTTCGCCGATGGCACTGAAACCCGCTTGAAAACAGGGGATTGCTTGTTGCTATCGGCCCATCAAAAACACCGTGTCACCCATACCTCCACCGAGCCTCCGTGCATTTGGCTGGCTGTCTTCTGGCTCCCCTAGCGTCCGCGCATGGCCTCTATCTCGACCCAACCCACGCTCCGCGGGATCAGCCGGCACCAATGGCGCTCCGGCATCGCCGCGTGGCTCGGCTGGTTTTTCGACGGTCTGGACATGCATTTGTACACGTTGGTGGCGGCGCCGTTCGTGGCGCAGTTGCTGCACGTGGCGGATCTGGCCGACCCGGCGGTGAAAGAGAAAAGCTCGTGGATTCAGGCCGCTTTCATGGTTGGCTGGGCGCTGGGCGGCGGTTTTTTCGGCCGCCTCGGCGATCTGCTAGGCCGCTCGCGCACGCTCGCGCTGACGATTTTCACGTATGCCGCGTTCACCGGCCTGTCGTGTCTGGCCACGCAATGGTGGCACCTGCTCATTTTCCGCTTTGTGGCGGCGCTGGGCATCGGCGGCGAGTGGGCGATTGGCTCGTCGCTGCTGGCCGAGACCTGGCCGCGGAGCTGGCGGGCGTGGATTGCCGCGGTGCTGCAGATGGGCGTCAACCTGGGCATTCTCGTCGCTTGTGCCACGCGCGCGGCGATGACTTCTTTTCCCGAGCGCTATGTCTTTCTGGTCGGCGTGCTGCCCGCGCTGATGGTGTATTGGATCCGGCGCAAGGTGCCCGAAACCCACGAGTGGCAGAGTGCGCGCGCCGCCGCCGGCAGCCAGATGCCGGGCATTCGCGACCTGTTCCGCAGCGGGGTGCGGCGCACGACGCTGGTGACCATCGTGGTGTGCGCCTGCTCTCTAACCGGCTGGTGGGCGTTCATCTTTTGGAACCCGCAACATTTCCGCAATCTGCCCGAACTCAAGGCGTGGCCGGCAGCGGATCGCGAACACCTCGTCACCGGGGTCTTCTTTCTGGTCATCGGAGTGTCCATCGTCGGCAACTTCTGTGCCGCCTGGCTGGCCCGGCGCATCGGTTACCGCAATGCGATCCTCGCCTTTTTCGTGGGGTTCCTGATCTGTTTCATCGGGGCCTATGGCGTGCCGCGCGGGTATCATGCGCTGCTGCTGTGGGTGCCGTGGATCGGGTTTTTCTCCGGTGTCTTCGCCTTGTTCACCATGTATCTGCCGCCGCTGTTTCCGGTGTTGCTGCGCACCACCGGCGCGGGCTTTTGCTATAACATCGGCCGCATCGCCGCCGCCATTGGCACCATCGTCTTCGGGTTGCTGTCGGTTGTCGGCGACTTCCGGCTGGCGCTGTTATATGATGGGTTGCTATTTGTTCCGGCCTTTGTCGCCACCCTGTGGATGCCTAACAGCCGAGACGGGGAGTGAGCGACGGGGGGCGAGGGTCTCATTTCAATGGTTTGGATCTGTCAGATCAGCATTTGCGGGTGTTGGGGTTTTGTCTCACGGGCGGGCCGCCCGTGCCCGGCTTGGGGCACTGCGCAAGACCCGTAGGGACGGCTGCTCGAATGCCTTATGGACGATGCAGGGGGGAAGTGGTAAGTACCACGCTCAGATGACCGGCGAGGCGGATTGAGCGGCCTCGGGCAAACAACCGACAAATTAACAACAACGACCGTTATGAGACACCTGTACACCCGCCATGCCGCCCGCAGCGAATCTCGCGCAGGCCGCAGCCGCAATGGCGGCATCGCCTGTGATAAAGATCTGCCGAGCGCGCAAGCCGCGGCGCTGGATTGCGCTGAGGTGGCGAGCGACCCGTTGTTCCATCCGGAGGAGGAGGCGCTGAGAGAATCGCTGCCGGGGGGGATTGTGGTGGAGATTTGGAGTCCGTACCGGATCATCGATCTGGTGGCGCTTGGGCTGCTGGCTCTGCTGATAGTGAACTGACCTTGGATCCGGGCAGGATGTAGGCGCGTTGGTCACAACGCGTTGGGGGTGATGGCGACAGTAGCGGGAACGGCGGGACTCGTCCCCCCGCATTCTTACGAATGCGCCTACGGGGCGGGAGGTATCCGCTATCAAGCCGCTCACTCCTGGGGCTCGTAGTGGCTCTTGAGGATGCGACTCATGATTTCGCGCAAGCGGGCGAACTGGGTCTCCAGGTCGGCCAGGTGAAGGGTGGCGGCGGCCAGGTTGTCGCGCCGTGCGGCTTCCTCGATGGCGGAGGCGATGCCATGCAAGGCTTCGCCGCCGACGTTGGCGGCCGCGCCCTTGATGGTGTGGGCCAGACACGCGACGCTGGCGGCGTCAGCGGATTGCAACGCGTCCTTTAAGGCGGCGATTTGGCGGGGCAGATCGCTGAGAAAACAAGCGAGGATCTGGCGTGCCAGTTCGCCGTCGTCCATCATGCGGGCCATGAAGCCATCCTGGTCGAACACCCGCGCCTCGGGTTGCGGCGGAGTGGCCTCGATCGCCGGTGGGGCGGGCACGCTGAGCGTGGGTTGGTCCGCGGTGGCGGCACCCGGCGGCAGCCAATTGCTCAGCGCTTCGGCCAAGGCATGGAGCGACACGGGTTTGGCGACATAGTCATTCATGCCTGCCGCGAGGAAGCGCTCGCGGTCGCCGCGCATGGCGTAGGCGGTCATGGCAATGATCGGCAGGTGATGATTGCCGCTGGCGGCGTGGAGCTTGCGGATTTGGCGGGTGGCCTCGATGCCATCCATCACCGGCATCTGCACATCCATGAGCACCAGGTCGTAGGGCAGGATGCTCAGGGCTTTGAGCGCCTCCGCGCCGTTGGCCACGGCGTCGGCGCGCAGGCCGAGTTTTTTGAGCAGGCCGAGGGTCACCTGCTGATTGGTGATGTTGTCCTCGGCGACGAGGATGCGCAGCTTGCGCCCGGCTAGCAGGTGGATCAGGTCGCTGGCGCTGCGCGGTGGGGCGACGGGCGGTGGCGGCAGGGCAACCGGGGCTTGTTTGCCCAGGCGCGCGGTGAACCAGAACTCCGAGCCTTTGCCCTCCGTGCTGACCACGCCAGATTGGCCGCCCATCAACTCGGCGAGTTGTTTGGAAATGGCCAGTCCCAGGCCGGTGCCACCGTAGCGGCGGGTGGTCGAGACATCCACCTGGCTGAACTTGTCAAACAGCAAGCCAAGCTTGTCGGTCGGAATGCCGATGCCGGTGTCGCGCACCGTGAAGCGCAGCAGAACCTCGTCGGCAGTCATTTCCACCACGGAGACATGAATGTCCACCTCGCCGACATGAGTGAACTTCACGGCGTTGCCCGCCAAGTTGGTGAGAATCTGGCGCAGCCGGCCGGGGTCGCCGCGCAGCAGGGTGGGCACGTCCGGGTCGCTGCTGCAATGCAGGGCCAGGCCCTTGTCATGCGCGTGGAGCGCGAGGGTGGCGGCGAAGTCCTCCAGCAGATTCGACAGATCGAAGTCGAGCACTTCCAAGTCGAGTTTGTTGGCCTCGATCTTGGAGAAGTCCAGAATGTTGTTGAGCAGGCTGAGCATCGACTCGCCGCTGGCGCGCACGGTGTCGGCGTAGTGGCGCTGCTCGGGGCTGAGCTCGGTGTCTAACAGCAGTCCGTTCATCCCGATGACCCCGTTCATGGGGGTGCGGATTTCATGGCTGATATTGGCCAGGAATTCGCTCTTGGCGGCGTTGGCCATTTCGGCTTGGGCGGCGAGTTGATTGGCGCGGGCGGTGGCTTCCTCGAGTTGGTGGTTGGTGGCCAGCAGGGCCGCTTCCGCCTGTTTGCGCTCACTGATGTCGCGCACGAAGCTGCAGTTGCGTTCGACGGCGCCGAACTGGACGTGATTGGCGACGATTTCCACGGGGATGAGCCGGCCGTCCTTGGTGAGTTGCTCGCTCTCGAATTTCAACGAGCCGCACTGCTGCAGGTCGGCGAAGTAGTGTGCCCAATTGTCCCCGGCAAAGACGGGATTGAAATCCGCGACGGACAATGCCAGCAACTCGTCGCGGGTATAGCCCAGCGAGCGACAGGCGGCCTCATTGACATCCACGACGCGCGCGTCGGGGGTCATCCAGAACAGCGCCTCGGAGGCATGCTCCATGCTGAAGCGAGTCAACAGCAGGGCCTCCTCGGCCTGCTTGCGCTCGGTGATGTCCATGTAGGTGCCCAAAATGCCGATGACCTGGCCCTGCTCGTCGCGCAGCGGCACCTTGCAGGTTTCCAACCAGGCTTCGCGGCCGTCGGCCTGCAACTGTGGTTCGATGATATGATATTCCGCCTGGTTGTTGTCCATCACCCGGCGATCGACCGCGACGAAGAAGTCGGCCTCGGATTCTTTCCACGGCATGTCGTAATCGGTCTTGCCCACGAGTTCATCGGGGGAAGTGAAGCCGGCGGTCTCGGCGAAGGCGTTGTTGCAGCCCAGAAACACCGAGTTGCGGTCTTTCCAAAACACGAAGTCGGGAATGCTGTTGACCACCAGCCGCAGGAAATCGGCCGCCCGCTTGCGCTCGGTGATGTCGCGGTGAATGCTTTGCACCAGGGCGTTGCCGCCGATATGATTGAGGCTGGCCGACACCTCGAGGGAGAACACGTGGCCGTCGCGGTGATAGTGTTGGACCTCAAAGGTGAGAGCCTCGCCAGCCAGCACGCGGCGCAGCCGCTCGGCTGCCAGTTGGGATGTGTCGGGCGTGTCCAAATCCTGTAGGCTCAGCGCCTGCATTTCCTCCTTGCCATAGCCATGCATGCGGGCGAATGCCTCGTTGACCGAGACCACCCCGCCATCGGGCGACAACAGCAGAATCCCCTCGTGGGCTTGGTCGAACAAGGCCCGGTAGCGATCCTCGCTTTCCCGCAGCGCGGCCTCGGCCTGCTTGCGTTCGGTGATGTCGCGCGCCACTTTGGACACCCCGATGACCGCGCCGGTGGCGTCGATGATGGGTGAGGCGGTGACCGCGACATGAATCAGGCGGCCGTCCTTGGTTTGGCGGACGGTTTCGAAATGCTCGATGTTTTCCCCCTGCCTGATTTTTTCCAGAACCTCATCCTCTTCCTGCCACCGATCCTCGGGAATGATCCGCATGATGGAAGAGCCGACCATTTCGCTGGCGGAAAAGCCGAAGATGAGTTCCGCGCCGCGGTTCCAACTGGTGACGATGGAGTTGAGGTCTTTGCCGATGATCGCGTCGGTGGAGGAGGCCACAATGGCCGCCAGGAGGTTGGCAACCAGTTGTGCATTCATCCGCTCGGTAATGTCTTGCACCGTTCCATGCATCCTGAGCGGCTGGCCGTGGGCATCGTATTCGAGTTTGCCCAGGCCGTGCACCCAGCGTTCCGCGTGGTCGTTGTGGCGCAATATGCGGTACTCCTTGTCAAATGTTCCGCCGCCGCCTAGCACCTTGTCAAAGTACGCCAGCATCATGGCGCGGTCGTCGGGATGGAGCAGCGCGACCCACTCGTCCATGGTGTGTGGCCGCGTTTCATCGAATCCGAACACCCCATCCAGCACGTCCGAACCGCGCCACTCCCTGCTGGCAACGTCGAGCACATAACTGCCCAAGCCGGCGACCACTTGCGCTTCACGCAGCAAGCGGCTGCTTTCCTGGAGCGCGGCCTCGGCGCGCTTGCGTTCGGTGATGTCGCGCAGGATGACGGTGTAGAGTTTGTGCTGATCGACCGTCGCCTGGGAGATGGACGCCTCGATGAGAAACTCCTCGCCATCGGCCCGCAACGCGCTGAGGGGGTGCAGATTGGACATGGTGCGGGCGGTCTCGCCGGTGCGGCCGAAGCGATGCACATGCTGGCGGTGGATGTCGCGGAGTTGCGTGGGGATGAAGCGGTCGAGGCACTGGCCCAGCGCCTCGTCCGCCTGGCAGCGGAACATGGTTTCCGCTGCCGGGTTGAACAGCGTAATGCGCTGCTGCTCATCCACGGTGATGACCGCATCCATCGTCGAAGTGATAATGGCCGAGAGCCGCTGGCGACTCTCGGTCAAGCGCTGCTCGGCACGCTTGCGCTCGGTGATGTCGCGCCCCGCGACCACCGCGCCGACGATTTTGCCCTCATGACTGCGAATGGGGCCGAAGCTGTAGCTGCCGACCCAGGTTTCGCCGGTGTCCTTGCGCCGCAGGGTGTACTCGGCGTTGGTTGCCGTTTCGCCGCGCAAGGCCCGTGGCACGGCCCACTGCTCCAGCGCTGCGGGCTCGCCATTGGCCAGGAACACGTCGAGGATGTCCGAATACTCGGCGAAGGTCTTGGAACACTCATCCTTGCTGCGGAACCGATGAAATGTCGCAAACGCATCGTTGAATTCAAAGAAACGGCCTGCCGTATCGGAAATGAACACCGCATCGGTCATGCTGGCCAACGCCGCCCCCAGCGTCGCACGACTTTCCCGCAGCGACTCCTCGACCGCTTTGCGCTCGGTGATGTCGGTCATCACCACGCGGCAGGTGGCTTCGCCGCCTTCGGCTTGGGCGAGGGTGGCGGTGAGCAAGGCCCAGCGCTGGGTCCGGTCGGGTCTGAACAAGCGCAGTTCGCAGACCTGCGGCGCGCCGGTGGTGAAAAGTTGTGCGCGGTGCTGGAAAAACAGCGGGCGCCCGTCGCGGTCAATGAAGCGGATGAGCGATTGGCGGAGCAACTCGCTGCGGGGCATGCCTAACAGGGTGGCCGCGGCCAGATTGGCTTCGAGGATCACGCCCGTCTCGCTGAGGGTGACATAGCCGACGGGTGCCAGGTCGTAAAGGTCGAAATAGCGCGCCTGAGAGACTGCCAGTTGCGCCTGGGTCTGGCGCAACTCTTCGTTCTGCATTTCCAATTCGATTTGATGCACATGCAACTCGTGGAGCATCCGCTCGGCGGTCTCAGGCGACAGCGCGGCGAGATTCTCAGTTGCCACGGCGGTGGCTTCCAACGCCATCTGTTCGGCCCGTTGGCGGAGGTCGTCAGGCTGCTGCGTCGCGGCTTCAGGGGTCTTGCGGGACTGGGTCATGATGCTCCAACGGGCGCCTCCATCGTTCGCCCGATCTTCGAGTTGCGGCCGTGGCGTTGTCGCCAAAACATAGGGATCTCGCGGCCTGGCATCACCCAATGCCAAGCCATTTGATTGAGCGTGCCTCGTCCGCGACACGGATGCAACTCTAAAAATGGCGCAAACCGCGGGAATTTTTGCCTGGCGCGCGCACCAGGCACATTCGCATCATGGCAGGCAAGGCAATCGAGTCAGACCAAGACGGAGCCCGCGCTTTTGCCCTTGCCACCCGTCTCTCGCCACCCGCCATCCCCAGCTCCCTCGGCTTGCAGGAGCCGACGCTTCCACTCCAGGCCGCCGCTGAAGCCACCCAAGCCGCCGCCGGCCGCCAGCACGCGGTGGCAGGGAATCAACAGCGGCACCGGGTTGGCACCGCAGGCGCCGCCCACCGCGCGGGTGGCCCGGGGCCGGCCGAGCGCTGCGGCGACTTCGCCGTAGCTGCGGGTTTGTCCGGCACCGATGGCTAGCAACTCGGCCCAAACGCGCTGCTGAAACGCCGTGCCGCGGGTCAGGTCCAGCGGTGGCACTTGCGCCGGGGGGTTGCCGGCGAGCGCGGCGCGCACCGCGCTTTTCGTTAGGGCGTGCCACGCCAGAACCTCAGGCGCTGCGGGCTCGGCCGGGTGAGGGGATGGGGCCTGGGTGGCCGACGGGAAATCCAGCTCCGCAAGCCCGCGGGCGGTGTAGGTTGCGACGAAAGTGCCCGCAGCGGTGGCGAGCGACAGGCGGATGGGGAACGGGGAGTGGGTGGCTTTCATGGCTGCTAAAGCGGCTTCAGGCTCACCTTGAGCTTGAGGCGCGCCGACAAGCTTGCACCGATCCGCTGGCGCGCCACTGAAATCTCCGTCATGCAATGTACGCCTTGGTCCGGTCACGCCGGCGCGCCAGTTCACTGGCGTACTCGCGGCCAAGCTGCGAGGCATGGGACCGGCACCACTCGCTGAGCCGGATTGAGCCGGCTGCCGGCCCGTCCACATCGAGCAGCCCGCTCATCAAGCCGCGGATTTCCTCCCGCGTGATGAACACGTCGCGCACCACCAGACCGATGGCCCGGCTCACCACATAACCTAACCACGGAGGAATGCCCACGATGGGCCGCTCGCAATGAATTGCCCTGCCGATTTCCGCGACCAGCTCGCGATACGCATAGGCCTCCGGTCCGACCGCTTGCACGATGAGGTTGTCATCCTTCTCCGCGGCGCTGACGGCCAGTTCCGCAAGGTCGTCCACATGGATCGGCCGCAAGCGGTAGCTGCCATCGCCGAAGACGCCGAACACGGGAAATTTGCGCAGCGCCCACGCGATGTTGTTGATCAAAATGTCCTCGTCGCCGAAAATCACCGCCGGCCGCAAAATGGCATAACCCACACCGCTGTCCTGCAGGGCCTGTTCCAGCACCGCCTTGCCGGAGAAATACTCCAGCGGCGAGTGCACGTCGGGGTTGGTGATGCTCACGTGCACGATGCGGCGCACCCCCGCCTGCCGCGCCGCGGCAAACAGCGCCAGCGTGTTGTGCACCGCCTCACTGTGCCGGAAACTCGGGTGGTTGAAACGCACCCAGTACGTGTTGTACAGAGTGTCCACATCGGCTAACAAATCCGCCAGGCGCGCCGGCTCGCCAAAACACAGCGGTCGCGCCGGCACCCGCTCGCCAAACCCGTGCGGCCGCCCCGCCGAGTTGGTCAGCGTGACGACCTCGCGCCCGCGCCCGAGCAGGCGGCTGGCAATGTGTTTGCCCGAATACCCGTAGGCCCCGGTGACGGCGTGCTTGGTCTTGGTGCTCATTTGGCGGCGGGCGGCATGTCAAGTTGCTCGAAGAGGAAGGCGAGCACGTCGGCTTTTTCGGCGATGCGCTCGCTCAGGGCGGTGCCCATGCCATGGCCGGAGGCGGCGCTGAGCCGGATGAGAACGGGCCGATCCGAGCCGCTGGCCGCCTGCAGGCGTGCGCACATCTTGCGCGAGTGGGCGGGATTGACGCGGCCGTCGTTTTCGCCGGCCAGGAAGAACACGGCAGGGTAGGGGATGCCGTCGCTGACGTGCTGATAGGGCGAGTAGGCCTGCAACGCGGCGAATTGCGCCGGATCCTTGACCGTCCCAAACTCGGTGACGTTGAAGGCACCGTTGGGGTCGAGTTCGACGCGCAGCATGTCATAGATGCCGACGTGGGCGACCACCGCGCGCACCAGGTCCGGGTGCTGGGTGAGAAAGGCACCCATCAGCAGGCCGCCGTTGCTGCCGCCTTCGGTGGCGAGCTTGTCGGGGCGGGTGTAGCCGCGCTCGATGAGATGGCCGGCGCAGGCGGCGAAGTCGTCAAACACCGTCTGCTTGCGCGTGAGGTTGCCCGCCAGGTGCCATTGCTCGCCGTATTCGCCGCCGCCGCGCAGGTTGGCGATGGCCACCACTCCGCCATGGTCAAACCACAGCCGCTCGGAGAAATTGAATCCCGGCCGCAGGCTGATGCCGTAGCCGCCGTAGCCGGTGAGCAGCGTCGGATTGTTGCCGTCGAGGCGGGTGCCCCTGCGCCGCAGGATGTTCAGCGGGATTTTCGTGCCGTCCTTGCTCACGGCAAACTCGCGCACGGCCTCGATGTCGCTGAAATCCACCGGCGAGGTGTTGCACAGCGCGGTTTTTGTTAGGGCGGTGGCCGCGCTGGCCGCCGCCGGGTTGTAGAGATACCACGCGGAGGGTTCGGTGTAACTCGTTTCGCGAAACAGCACGCGCTCGTCGCCGGGGCCGTTCTCCAGCGCGAGCAGTTGGTCGATGCCGGAGGTTTCAGGCAGGGGCAGCACGCGGCCGCGTGTTCCAGTCAGATCGAGCTGCCGGATGCGCGACGGGCCGCCGACCAGATCGGTGACGAACAACCACGACGGAGTGGGGGTCATCCCCTCGATCACCGCGTCGCTCTCGACCACCAAGACGGTGGCATCGGCCAGCGTCTTGGTCTCGTCCAAGGGCAGGCGCAGGATTTTCCCGCGCGGCGCATCCTTGACCGAGCGCAGATAGATCGCGGTGCCGTCGCAAGCGAAGGCGACCTGTTTGACCCCGTCCTCGAAGCGCGTGATCTGACGCCACTCCGCGGCGTCGCCGGCCCCCAGGTCGCGCACATAATGGGCGAATTCGCCGCCGTCGCCGTTGGCCACCCGCGCCATCATCCAGCGGCCGTCGCGCGCCGTGTGCAGGTCGATTTCGGCGATGCGCGGAAAGTCGCGTCCGGTGGAATACACGTCGCTGGCCACCGGCGTGCCGAGTCGGTGCTGGTAGATTTGTTGGAAAAAGTTCATGTCCGCCGCCGGCTTTTCGCCTTTCAACGGATAGCGGGTGTAGAAAACCGCTTTGCCATCCGGCGTCCACGCCGCGCTGCCGCCGCCCGTCGGGTACTGCACGCGGGCGATGTGCTCGGCCAGCCGCTCGCCGGTGGCAGTGCGGTAAAAGTACAGCGTGCCCTCCTCGCTGCCGTGCTCGGAGAGCGAGACGGCCAGCAGCTCGCCGTCCGGGGAAGGCACGAACCAATCCATCGCCACGTGCCCCTTGGGCTCGATTTCGTTAGGATCGAGCACGACCTTTTCCGACGCCAAATCGTTTGCCGAGTCTAGCGTGACGAGCAGGCGCTGTTGCTTGGGTGGCTGGAATTTGAGCGCAAACAGCCGGCCCGGCCGCGACACCAGGCCGCCGTGCGACGGCGTGTCCTTGGCGAACAGCTCGGTTAGCCGTGCCTCGATCGCGGCGCGTTCCGGCAGCTTGTCCAGATGGGCGCGGCTGTAGCTGTTTTGCGCCTCGGTCCAGGCTTTCACCGCCGGCGTGCCGCCTTCCTCCAGCCAGCGGTACTCGTCGCTCACCGCCACGCCGTGATAGGTGTCGGTCACCGCTTGTTTGGTGCTCGGAGGATACGTGACTGGGGCGGCGCAGGGCAGGGGAGTGGACATGGCGAGGGTCAGTGCGAGGGATGCCGAAAGGCGGATTTTCATGACAGGTGGGCGGTGCCGAAAGGCTGCATGAAACCGCCCGCCAGCGCGATCAAAAAAATCCGCCAGCGCCTGTGTGCGATGGAGCGCCGGCTTCAGCCGGCGTGTCAAGGCATTGCCAAAAAGAACCGAGCTCAGTCCCACAGGCGTTGGGGGTTTGACCGGCCAAGACAACCCCTGATTAATGGATTACACGGATTACTCGGATGAGGAATTAGGGATCGATTGTGTGCGGGACTTGGGGAGGAGATCGGGTAGAATGAACCACTGCGGGCTCTGATTCAAATGATTGCATAATCTTAGATCCGTGTAATCCTCTTCATCCGTGGACATCTTTGTCCCGCAACTGCCATTCAAGCCTGAAACCGAAGGACGGTGGGCTGATTCTGATTCCTGGCTCGGATTGACAAAGACCCCCATGCCGCTACGGTCGGCCGTTTCCCACTCCTCAAAAAAATCATGACATCGCGCACCTTCATCCATGCCGCTCTGAGTCTCCTGTTGTTCTTTGCAGCCGGCCTGCCACTGCGCGCCGACACCGCGCCACCTGCCGAGAAGGCCAAAATCGACGCGCTCATCGCCCACATCGAGGGCCTGCCGGGGGCCACCTTCGTGCGCAACGGCAGCGACTACAATGCCGCGACCGCCGCCAAGTTCCTGCGCGGCAAGTGGAAGGCCAACGACAAGGATATCAAGACCGCCAGCGATTTCATCGCCAAGGCGGCCACCCTGTCATCGACCACCGGCAAGCCCTATCAGATTCGCCTCAAGGACGGCACCGTGACCCCCTGCGCCGCTTATCTAACCGCACAACTGAGGAAACTGGAGGCCACTCCAAGCGCCAAGTGACATGCACCGATTCCTCCTTGCCGCACTCGCCTGTCTCGCTTCGGCCTCCCCGCTGCGAGCCGATCCCGAACCTAACGAACCTTGGGCCAATCCCTACGTCGAACAACAGGGGGCCATCGTCGGCCACAACCGGCCGTTCTATAACAACCGNCCGCTCTACGGCGATCATGGGCCGGCGGTGACCCTGGCCGGCGACCGGCCGCATCTGCGTTTCGCCAACAAACCCAATGTGTTTGGTTGCATGACCTTCGCCATCCAACGCGGGCAGGCCGTGCGCTGGTTGCATGACTGCGCGGAGGTCACCAGCCGCTATCGGCCCGGCCAGATGCAATGGGAGGTCAGCGATCCGGCGTTTCCCGGGCTCGCCGTTCTGCTAGATTGCGTGCCACTGGCGGCGGCGGAGGGTTTCGCGGTCAAGCTAACGACAAAAGGCGCGCAAGCCGGCGACCGCCTGATCTGGGCCTTCGGCGGCTCAACGCCCGCCAAAGACGCCTCCAAGGATTGGGATCCGGTGGTATGCAATCAGAACGATCCGCAAACCCAACAGTTCTCACCAGTGCTCAAGCAGCGTTTCCTGCCGGACGACTGCAAGGACAACCACGTACGGATAGAAGCGGGGCGCTTTTTTCTAACAACCAACGGCGCCGCACGCAATTTGATCGGGCGTTGCAGCGACGGCGACCTGCGCGTGGCCGATGCCGCCGCATGGGACACCCCCGCCAAACTTCCCGCCAGTTTGGCTGGCACGCTGCCTCTGGCCTGTGGCGTGTTGGATCTGCTAGACGGTCGCGTGGCCTACTGGGCGCTTGAGGCGCTCGCCGAAAAACAAACCACCAGCAGCGCCTGTGATAACCCGGCCGCGGCATTCGCCAAGGCGATCCAGCGGGTTGCCGCGGTGGCCCACCAAATCACCGTGGAGACGCCCGATGCGCGCCTCGACGCGGGCGTTGCGGCTGCCTGTTATGCGGTGGATTCGACGTTCTATCCGCCAGTCTATGTGCATGGCGCGATGGCATGGAACATTCCCTTTCCGGGCTGGCGCACAATCTACGGACCCACGGCGTTGGGCTGGCATGCCAACGTCAAGGCCGAGGCGCGCTACTACGTCGCCTCGCAAAATCGCGAGACCACCGCCCGTGTCGCCCAGGCAACGCCCTTTCGTCGATTGTGCGTGCAATCCAGGGAGTCGCGCTTCCATGGCCGCGGACGCATCACCCAGGACGCCGGGCCCTATAACTTCCAGACCCAGTTCTTCGACCAGTTGATTCACGCCTGGCGCTGGACCGGAGACAAGGAAATGGAAGCCTTGCTGCGCGAGGCGCTGCCCTTGCACATGGAGTGGGTGCAGGATTGCTTCGACCCCGACAACGACGGCCTTTACGAAAGTTATATCAACACCTGGCCCACCGACAGCGTCTGGTACAACGGCGGCGGCTCCGCGGAGGAAACCTCTTATGCCTATGCCGGATACCTGGCCCTCGCCGACCTCGCCAGGA
>TBL_comb47_HYPODRAFT_10002398_pt1 | contig 23201 bp, 21 predicted proteins | sample TroBogypolimnion_40_FD_10682 | JGI IMG/M metagenome (IMG submission 10682)
GTTCACGCCGGCGGCGGCCTCGGCGCCCGGCTCGATGACGCCGATCACCGGGCAGGGGGCCACCGCCTGGAGCGCGGCCAGGCCGTGGGCGGAGGCGGTGTTGCAGGCGATGACCATCAGCTTGGGGTTGTAGCGGGCCAGGATGCTGCCCGCCTGGAGCGCGTAGCGCTGGATCGTCTCGTGGGACTTGTTGCCGTACGGCACCCGGGCGGTGTCGCCCAGGTAGACGATGGACTCTTCCGGCAGGCTCCGGCGCAGGGCCCGGACCACGGTGAGCCCGCCGATGCCGGAGTCGAAGACCCCGATGGGGAGGTCGGCGCGGCTCATGGCAGGCGCTGGGCCAGGATGGCGATCCAGGCGCCCTCCTGGATGACCCGGAGGGGCTTGAAGCCGTAGGCCACCAGGCTCACCAGGGCCTCGTCCTGGCGCTCGGCCAGGATCCCCGAGGCCACCAGCAGCCCGCCGGGGGCGGCGACGGCGGCCATGCGCGGCAGCAGGTCCTGGATGGTCTCCAGCAGGATGTTGGCCAGCAGGGTCCGGTACGGGCCGTCGACCCTCGGGTCGTCCAGGACGCCGACGAAATGGGTGAAGGGCCTCTCCCCGCCCAGCAGCGCGGCGTTGAGCTCCAGGAAGTCGCTCATGGCCGGGCCGCAGTCGGGGTCGATGTCGAAGGCGGTGACCTCCCGCGCCCCGCGCAGCCAGGCGGCCAGGGCCAGGATCCCGGTGCCGGCGCCGATGTCCAGGACCGGGCCGCGCAGGTCCCCCTGGCCGGCCAGGTCCTCGATCAGGGCCATGCACAGCCGGGTGGTCTCGTGGCCGCCGGTGCCGAAGGCGAGCCCCGGGTTCACCACGATGGGGGTGCGGCCGGCGGGGACCGGGCAGTCCTCCCATAGCGGCCGGATGTAGAAGCTCCGGCCCACTTCGATCGGGCCGAAGCCCTCCCGGCTCTTGGCCAGCCAGTCCTCGTCGGCGAAGGCCTCCTGGCTCAGCAGGCGGACCCCTTCGAAGGCGTCGAGCCCGGCCGGGGCGGGCAGGGCCAGGCCCGGCGGGAAATAGGCGAAGAAGGTGAACGGAGCGTCGGCCTGGCGGTAGGTGGCGGTGGCGCCTTGGCCGGCCAGCCAGTCGCCCAGGGCCTCCTCTTGGGACTCTGGAACGTCCAGGAGCCAGCGCTGGTGGAGAATCGCGTTATCCATAGCTTCCAGATTAACAGACTCGTTTTACTTGTACGTTCGTGTCCCGACCCGGCACCAGAGTCGTCGCTGTCAGTTCGCTGGCGCGAACTGCATCGACGGAACGGATTGCGGCACGGTTGTCGGGACTCGCGCCCATGGAAAGTATTTGCTGAGATAGGTTTACCGCAAACGGGCCGCTTGCGTTCTCCTCACGGAGGTGGAAGGGCCTTGCACCTGGGCCGGCCTCCTTCCGTCGATGCAGTTCGCGCCAGCGAACTGACAGCGACGACCCTGGAGCTGGGTCGGGACCCGAATGCCCACCCGGACGGACCTGTCAGGAATCGGCGCACTCCGGCAGGGAGTCCTCCAGGTCGAGGCGCTTCATTTTCTCAAGGAAGGTGGTGCGCTTGAGCCCCAGCAGCTCGGCGGCACGCTTCTTGTTGCCCCGGGTCACCTGCAGGCTCTGGAGCATCAGCTTCTTTTCCACGTCCGAGACCACCTGGTTGAGGTCGAGCCCCTCGGCCGGCAGGTCCATGGGCAGGGGCGCGGCGGTCTGGGCGTTGAAGGACGGGAAATCCTGCATGGGCGGCAGGGCGTCGGCGATCTCCTGGCCGTCCGCCAGCCGCTCCAGGAGGAAGGTGAAGTCTTCGCGGGTGAGCACGGGCCGGTCCACCGAGAGGACGATGGCGCGCTCGATGGCGTTCTCCAGCTGGCGGACGTTGCCGGCCCAGGGCAGGGCCATCAGCAGCGAGTCCACCGAGGGGTGCAGGGCCTTGGGGTAGAGCCCGTGCTCCCGCGCCTTGCGGTTCAGGAAGTGCTGGGCCAGGAAGGGGATCTCCTCCCGGCGGGCGCGCAGGGGCGGCAGGGTGATGGGCACCACCTCCAGCCGGTAGAACAGGTCCTCGCGGAACAGGCCCTGCTGCACCCGCTGCCACAGGTCGAGGTTGGTGGCGGCGATCACCCGCACCTCCACCTTCACCGGGGCGCCGCCGCCCAGGGGCTGGACCTCCCGCTCCTGGAGCACCCGGAGCAGGCGCACCTGGACGCTGAGCGGCATGGTGCTCACCTCGTCCAGGAAGATCGTCCCGCCGCTCGCCTCCCGGAACTTGCCCGGGGCGTCCTTGCGGGCGTCGGTGAAGGCCCCCTTGGTGTAGCCGAACAGCTCCGACTCGATGAGGTTGTCCGGGATCGCGCCGCAGTGGACCGGGACGAAGGGCTGGTCCTTCTGCGCGCTCATCCGGTGGATGGCCTGGGCGATGACCTCCTTGCCGGTGCCGCTTTCGCCCAGCAGCAGGACGGTGGCCCGGGTGGCCGCCGCCGCCCGGGCCTTGGCCAGGACCTCGCGCATGGCGGAGCCGATGCCCACCAGGCCCAGGGCCAGGGACTGGGTCACGGACAGGGCCGCCTGGCCCGGCGGGGCGGGGCGCAGTCCGGGCAGGGGCGGGGTGTCCCGGGCCAGCCCCCAGCGCACCGAACCGAGCAGGCCCCAGGTGGCCAGGACGTGGGGGCCGAGCGGGGCGGCGTCCGGATTCAGCAGGAGCAGGATGGGCAGCGCCCCCACCTCGGCGCAGACCCTGATCAGGGCCGGAGGCGGCTCGCCGCCCGCGGCGGAGATCACCCAGAGATCGGCGTCCCGGGGCGGCAGGGCGGGCGCCGGGCCCCGGTCCAGGGTCACTTCCCAGGCCCCGGCCCAGCGATGCTCCAGGCCCTGGGTCGGCTCGCCCAGGGTGGACCAATGGAGGCGTGGCAAAGGGGTCATGGGGTCTTCTATTGCTAAGTAGCCTAATTCTTATGGTCACAGGGTCAAGTCAAAAACATGACACACCTGTGCCGGATGCGCCAGTCATACGGGAACCTGGCGCCTTCCCAAGCCGGGCAAACCCTTCCATCCTTAGCGGGAGCCCATGGAGACCCGCCTTGAAGACACTGCAGATCCTTCCTTTCGCCCTCCTCGCCCTGCCCCTTTCCGCCCAGGCCTGGGACGTGCGGCTGGAAGCCCCCTTCGTCAAGGGCCAGGACCTTCCCCCGGCCACGGTCGCCTCCAGCGCCACCTCCGGTTCACTGGATACCGGCCACGGTGCGATCGTCACCGTGAGCCACCGGATCACCCGGCTGGGGCCGGTGCTCAAGTTCGAATGGAACGCCGAACTGGCCCGGTTCCAGGCCGATGGCCGGATCCGGCAGGGGGCTTCCGGCACGTCCAGCCGCCTGCGCCAGACCGGGGCCGGGGCCGGAGTCAACGCCCAGTTCTGGCTGCCGTTCACCGGCTTCGCCGGGGAGCTGGGGCTGCTGGAGCGGGTCCAGTCCTACCGGTTCGAGGCCGGCGGCGCCGCCGAGGACCGGACCATCGCCCGGACCTGGATGCGGGCCGGGCTGCGCTGGGTGCTGCCGGTCCCGGGGCTCAGTCCCTACCTGGCCGTCAGCTATCAGGCGCCATTGGCCAAGGACAGGCCGGTGCAGGTGGGGACGGCCCAGGACCTGGGCAGCTACCTGGCCGCCCAGGGGGCGGGCCAGGAGGTCCAGCGGCTGTGGACGGCCGGGGTGGGGATTTCCTTCTAGGGGCGATCGCCCTGCAGCATCCGGGCTTCGATCCGCTCCAGCACCTCGGGCAGATCGGCGACGGTATCGATCACGTAATGAGCGTCCCAGCCCAGGAGCCGTTCAGTCGCTTGGTCCCTGCGCCGCTGCCGCTCCGGCCCGGGCAGGGCCGTCACCTCTTCCAGGGTGAGGCCCATTTCGTTGCCCGAAAGGGCGACCCCCACCGTCCACATGCCGGCGCTCAACCCTTCGATGATCCCCGGTTCGGTGTCGTCCACCTTCACGCAGGCGGCGACGTCCTTCACCCCCAGCTCGATCACGTTGGCCAGGGCCATCCAGGGCCCGGGGCGGCCGCCGGGCTTCAGGTCGTCGCCCGCCACCGTGTGGTCCAGCCGGAGGCCTTGCGCGGCGGCGCAGCTTTCCAGATGGGCCATGACCTCGCGGGGATAGCCCGAACTGGAGCCGGTGCGGATGCCCCGGGAGCGCAGGCCGTCCAGCACCTCGAGCACGCCGGGGATCACCCCGGAGTATTGGGCGATGTACTCGATCTGCAGCGGCATGAAGCGGGCGTAGAGGGCGTCGACGTCGCCGGTGGCGAAGTCCCGCCCGTGCTGGCGGCGCCACCGTCCGGCCACGGCGGGCAGGTTGCCCAGGGCCAGGATGTGGTCCCATTTGGGCAGGCCCATGGGCACCCGGGCTTCGGCCAGGCTCACCTCGACCCCGCGCTCGGCGAAGGCCTCGATCAGGACCCTGGTCGGCGCGTAGGAGCCGTAGTCGACGATGGTGCCGGCCCAGTCGAAGATGACGGCCTGGAGCGGGCCGTGGCGGTGCTGGCGGGAGGGGTTCATGGGTTTCTCCTCAGTTCTGGACGCATTGGGGTTCGGAGCGGATGCCCATGGCGCGCAGCGCCTGGCCGATGGCCGCCAGGGCGGCGTCGATCTCGGCCAGGCCGATGGCGCCGATGCAGCCCACCCGGAAGGTCTCGAGCTCCGTCAGCTTGCCGGGGTACAGGATGAATCCGGAAGCCTTGGCCCGGTCGTAGAGCTCCCGGAACGAGTAGCCCGGATGGTCGGGGGCGCATACGGTGACGATGACCGGCGCCTGCAGGGACCTGGGCAGGAAGGGGGCCAGGCCCAGTTCGCGCAGGCCCTCCAGCAGGCGCTCGCAGTTGTCCTCGTAGCGGGCCAGCCTGCCCCGGCGGCCGCCCTCGTCCTCGAACTGGTCCAGCGCCGCGGCCAGGGCCGCGACCACGTGGGTCGGCGGGGTGTAGCGCCATCGGCCGGTGGACTGCATGTAGACGTACTGGTCATGCAGGTCCAGGGACAGGGAATGGGCGTTGCCCTTGGCCGCCAGCAGGGCGTCCCTGCGGGCCAGGACGAAGCCCAGGCCGGGCACCCCCTCCAGGGCCTTGTTGCTGGAGGCGATGACCGCGTCGAAGGCGATCTCCCGGGCGGACAGCGGCAGGACCCCGAACGAGCTCATGGCGTCCACGATCAGCCGCCGGCCGGCGTCCCGGACCACCTGGGCCACCTCCTCCAGGGGGTTGAGCATGCCGGTGCTGGTTTCGCAGTGGATGATCCCCACGTGGGTGATGGCCGGGTCCTGGGCCAGGGCCAGCGCCACCCGGTCCGGATCCACCGGGCGGGTCTCGCCGAAATCCAGCACCGCCAGGTTCCGGCCCATGGTCGCGGTGAGCTTCGCCATGCGCTCGCCATAGGCGCCGTTGACCAGGACCAGCAGCTTGCCGTCCCGGGGCAGCAGGGTGCCGATGGCCGCTTCCACCGCGTAGGTGCCGGAGCCTTGCATGGGCACGCAGACGAAGCCCTCCTGGCCGTCGATGATCGCCACCAGCCGGCGGCAGACCTCGGCGGTCAGGGCGTTGAAGGAGACGTCCCAGGAACCCCAGTCGTTGAGCATGGCCACCTTGGTGGCGAGGGAGGTGGTCAGCGGTCCGGGGGTGAGCAGGATCGGGTCGCGCATGGGGCGCTCCATGGAAAAAGGCGGTTATAGCATCAAGCCGGGGACCGGCGCCAGGCTTGCGCCCGGCGGTTGAGCAGCCAACCCAGGCCGTTGAGGGCCAGGGTCACGGCGAGGGAGGTGGCCACGATCAGGCTGGCCATGGCCGCTGCCGAAGCGGTGTCGCCGGCGTCGTCCATGTTCAGCACGGCCACCGAGGCCAGCACGGTGTCCGGGGTGTAGAGGAAGATCACACAGCTCACGGTGGTGGTGGCCGAAACGAACAGGAACCGGGCCACGTCCAGCAGGGCCGGCAGGGTGATGGGCAGGGTGACCCGGCGGCAGGTGATCCACCAGGGGCGCTGGAGGCTGCGGGCCACCGATTCCACCTCGCCGTCGATCTGGCGCAGGGAGGTCATGATGGCCATGTGGCCGGTGGTGTAGAAGTGCACCACGGTGGAGATGACCAGGATCGCCATGGTCCCGTACAGCTTGTGCAGCGGGTTGCCGGGCCGGTTGAAGCAGAACACGTAGCCCAGGCCCAGCACCAGCCCGGGCACGGCCATGGGCATCAGGGCCAGGGACTGGATCAGGGCCGCCACCGGCTTGTGCGCCGGGGTCTTCTCTGCCAGGTAGGCGCCGGCGAAGATCACCGCGCACCCCACCACCGCGGTGAGCGCACCCAGCTTCAGGCTGTTGCGGAAGGCGAGCCAGCCGCCGCCGTCGGTGTTGGCGAAATCGTAGTGGCTGAGGGACAGGTGCAGGTTGTAGGGCCAGAGCTTGATGAACGAGGCCACCACCGCGGTGCCGATGAGGGCCAGCAGGAACACCGAAACCACCGCGCACAGGGCCCAGAGCACTCCGTCCCTCAGGGCGCTGGGTTTGGCGCTGTAGGCCACCGAACTGCCGCTGAAGGTGCCGCCCCGGCCCCGGGCCAGCCAGCGGTCCGCCGCGAAGCTCAGCACGGCCGGCAGCAGCAGCACCAGCCCGACCGCGGCGCCCTTCTGGAAGTTCTGCTGGCCCAGCACCTGCTTGTAGGCCTCCATGGCCAGGACATTGGTCTGGCCGCCGACCACGACCGGCACGCCGAAATCGGTCACCACCAGGGTGAAGACGATGAGGCAGGCCGATGTCAGGCCGTAGCGGATGGTGGGCACCGTCACCGTCATGAAGCGCCGGAACCGGTTCGCGCCCAGCACTTCGGCGGCCTCGTATAGCCTGCCGTCGGAGATGCTCAGGGCCGTGAGCAGCACCAGCAGGGCATAGGGGAAGGTATAGAAGCACTCCCCCAGGACGATGCCCAGCGGCCCGTAGATGGGCACCCCATGCAGCCAGGGCTTGAGCGCCCCCTGGTTGCCGAACAGGTAGACCAGCGAGATGGCCGGCATCAGCGAAGGGGTCAGCAGCGGGCTGAGGGCGATGACCTTGAACAGGGGTTTGGCCGGGATCCTGGACTGGGCCAGGGCGAAGGCGAAGGCCAGGGCGGCGGGCACCACCAGGGCCGTGGCGAGGACCGCCAGGTAGAAGCTGTTCCATGCCGCGGCCAGCAGCCTGGGCTCGGTGAGCAGCTCCCGCAGGTTCCTGAGGCCGATGAACTGGCCTTCGGGCCCCTGCAGGGCCTTGACCAGGATCTCGCCCAGGGGCCAGGCCAGGAACAGCAGGAGCAGGGCGGCCATGCCGAAGGCCATGAACTGGGCCAGGCGCTCGTCGGCGGTGAGGATGGAGCCGGATCCCGGTCGAAGCCTCATGCCCGCCCGTCCGGGAACAGCCGCATGCGCCCCGAGGGGAAGCCCACAGGCACCCGCTGGCCGGTGGCGATCCCGGGGTCCTTGGCGCTGAGGTCCACCCGCAGCACGATATCCCGGGCCTGCTCCAGGCGCAGGGTGGCCCGCCGGACCGGGCCCAGGAACTCCAGGTTCTCCACCAGGGCCATCAGCCCGCCGGCGGAAGGGGAGCCGATCCGGATGTCCTCAGGCCGGCAGAACAGCCGTGCGGCCCCGGCCGGATAGGTCCCGGCCACCTGGATCTCCTGGCCGGCCAGTTCGACCCTGCCGTCCCAGCCCACGGTCACCGGCGGGAAATTGGAGTGGCCCACGAAGTCCGCCACGAACCGGGAGGCGGGCTGGTGGTAGATCTGCTCGGGGCTGCCCACCTGCTCGATGGTGCCGTGGTCCATGACGGCCACGGTGTCGGCCAGGCTGAGCGCCTCCTCCTGGTCGTGGGTCACCATGATGGTGGTGATGCCGAGCTTCTGGTGGAGCTGCTTGAGTTCCTGGCGCAGGTGGATCCTGACCCGGGCGTCCAGGGCCGAGAGCGGTTCGTCCAGCAGCAGCAGGCTGGGACAGGTGGCCAGCGCGCGGGCCAGCGCCACCCGCTGCTGCTGGCCGCCGGAGAGCTGGCTGGGATACTTGCGTTCGTCGCCGCTCAGGCCCACCAGGGCCAGGAGCTCGGCGACCCGGGCCCGGCGCTCCGCGCGGCCGGACCTGAGGCCGTAGCCGATGTTCTCCGCGACGTCGAGGTTGGGGAACAGGGCATAGTTCTGGAACACGATCCCGTAGTTGCGCCGGGCGGGGGGCAGGTGGCTGATGTCCCTGCCCTCCATCCGCACGGTGCCGGTGTCCTGCAGTTCCAGGCCGGCGATGATCCGCAGCAGGGTGGTCTTGCCGCAGCCCGAAGGCCCCAGCAGGCAGACGAACTCGCCTTTGGCCACCTGCAGGTCGATGCCGGCGAGGGCGGTGAACGTTCCGAAACGCTTGACGATACCTTGCACTGCCAGGAATCCGGACATCCGCTCACCCTCGCCTTTGTGTCGTGCTTGCAACTACTTCTTCTCGGACTTGCCGTCGTAGCGCTTGGTCCACTCGGCCAGGATGCGGTCGCGGTTGGCGGCGGACCACTTGAGGTCCTGCTTGACCAGCATGGCTTCGTAGGTGGCGGGCAGGTTGGGCATGGGCTGGGCCACGCCGGGGTAGGCGACGATGGCGAAGTTGGCCTTGTACAGCTCGTTGGCGTCCTTGGAGGCGCACCAGTCGCTGAGTTTCTTGGCGGCGTCCAGCTTCTTGGTGCCCTTCATGATGCCGGTGGCCTCGAGATCCCAGCCCAGGCCTTCCTTGGGGAAGACCAGGTCGATGGGCGCGCCGTCGGCCTTGCTCTTGGCGGCGCGGTACTCGAAGGTGATGCCGATGGGGAACTCGCCCGTGGCGGCCAGTTTGCCGGGCTTGGAGCCGGAGTGGACGTAGAGGCCGATGTTCTCGTGCAGCTTGTCCATGTACTCCCAGCCCTTCTTTTCGCTGCCGAACATGATCAGCCAGGCGCTCACGTCGAAGTAGCCGGTGCCGCTGGAGGCGGGGTTGGGCATGACGATCTTGCCCTTGTACTCAGGCTTGAGCAGGTCGTTCCAGCTCTCGGGCTTCTTCAGGCCCTGCTTGGCGGCTTCCACGGTGTTGAAGCAGACGGTGGCGCCCCATACGTCCATGCCGACCCAGGTGGGCGGGTTCTTTTCGCTCACGTACTTCTTGCTGAGTTTCTCCACGCCCTTGGGGGCGTAGGGCAGCAGCATGCTCTCCTTCTCCAGGAGGAGCAGGGAGGAGGCGGCCACGCCCATGACCACGTCGGCCTGGGGCGCGGCCTTCTCGGCCAGGAGCTTGGCCGTGATGATGCCGGTGGATTCGCGCACCCACTTGATCTTCACGTCCGGGTAGGCCTTGTTGAAGCCCTGCTCATAGGCCTGGATCTGGTCGGTCTCCAGCGCGGTGTAGACGGTGAGCGGGGTCTGGGCCAGGCAGGCGGTGCCCGCGGCCAGGATGGCGAGTCGGGTCACGATCGAAACGATCAGGCGATGCGCTTTCACGGGGATGCTCCTTGTCAGGTGGGTTGGCTGCTGCAACCGACTTTGACTTGAGGATGTTTCCGGGCTGCGACGATCCCGGGCCATTTTCGTAACAGCTTCAAAGCCAGGAAGGCCTGAGAAGCAGCACGAGGGTGACCCCGAGGATGATCAGGATGAGGTTCCACAGATCCAGGTACAGCCTCACAGAGGGCTTATGGGTGGATGGCTCAGGGCTTTGGCTCGGCATCGGAGTTTCCGCGGACACCCCCGGCCGGGGGCTGTCCGCAGGTTATTGGCCATGGGTTAATTCATGGCCGGAATGCTGTAAACACTTTGTGACTTCCCCGGGCCGGCTGTCCGTGAGCAGGAACCCTCCCGCCACCGCGGTCAGCGGCGCCACCAGGACAAGGCCGAAACTGCCCACCAGGGTGTTGGCGAGTTCGGCGGCGATGTAGACCATGTTCAGCACATTGGCCACCGGAACCCCCTGGGCGATGAAGGTCATGAGCATCGCCGAATAGCCGCTGGAATAGGCGAGCAGCAGGGTGGTGGTCATGGTGCCCAGCACGTGACGGCCCACGGTGATTCCCGAACGGACCAGCTCCAGCCGGCCGATGCCGGGGTTCTGGGCCCGCACTTCGTCCATGGCCGCGGCGATGTCCATGGCCAGGTCCATCACCGCGCCGGAGGACGCGAGGAAGATGCCGGCCATGAACAGGCGCCTCAGGTCCAGGTTGCCGAAGCCCGTGTAGAGCAGCGTCTCGGTGAAGGGCCGGACCGCGCCGTGGAGGTGCAGGGCCTTGGTGACCAGCACGGAAAGGATCGAGGTGGCGGCCACCCCGCCCATGGTGCCGGCGAACGCCGTGACCGCCCGGCGGGTGAGGCCGCCCACCAGGAACAGAGTGGCCGAGGTGATGGCCGCCACCACCGCCAGGGTGGTCCAGACCGGGTCCCAGCCCCGGAGCATGGCCGGGAGCAGCAGCTTGAACAGCACGGCCCCGGAGAAGACGAAGGAGAGGATCGCCTTGACCCCCACCCAGCCGCCGATCAGGGCGAGGATGGCGAAGAACAGGGCCGCCAGCCCCGCCAGCACGTCGAGCCGGAAATGGTCGATGACGTTGGCGTAGGCCACTTCGCCACCGTCCAGGTCGAGCACCACGAAGGCCCGGTCGCCTGGGGTGAAGAACTTGTCGAGCTCCATCTTGCCCACCAGGTTGTTGCTGGTCTCGAAGCTGCGCCCGGAGAACCGGCCCGTGAGCACGGTGATGGTGAGCTGCTGTTCCCCGTGCTTCATCGGGCCGAGCACCTTGACCATGGCGTTGTCGACCCGGGTGACCCGGGCCAGGACCGTGGCCGAGTGGCCGTCCGCGCCCGCCGGGGCGAATCCCGAAGGCAGGGCGAAGATCACGATGCTCACCAGGGTGATGGCCAGGCAGAAGGCAAAGTCGCGCCAACCCCTGCCTCCGGTCCGCTTCATGGGTTGCTGCGGGCGACACCCATGGTCCTGGCGAGCCTGCGGAAGATGTCCGTGTTGTCGTAGTAGCCGGCGAACAGACCCTGGTTGACGCCCATGGCGAAGGTCGCCACCGGGACCCCGGTGTGGGCGTAGCTGGTCCAGCCGATGCCGGCGGTCTGGTTGAGCAGCTGGGTCACCTTGATGGTGAAGGGCTCGTAGCCTCCGTAGAGCAGGTATCGGCCTTCCTGGTCCGGGTGGGCCGCGTCGTCGCCCATGGTGTGCCGGAAGGCCTGCTCCAGCTGGGCCTTCTGGCCCGGCGACAGGGCCGCGAAGTCCATGCCGAAGTCCTCCCGGAGCGCGGGCAGGAGATCCTCGATCCTGGCCTTGTCCTTCGCGGTGGCCTTCCTGTAGGGCGCCACCACGTCGTCGTTGAAGCGCTGGAAGGACATCTTCTGGGGCGCGATCCGGGTGAAGAAGGTCGAATACTGGGTGCCGGCGAAGCCCAGGGTCATGCCGCCGCACTCGTGGTCGCCGGTGACGACGATGAGCGTGTCCTTGGGGTGCTTGCCGGCGAAGGCCACGGCCTCGTGGATGGCTTCATCGAAGGCGAGGGTGTCCCGGATGGAGGAGGCGGCGTCGTTGGCGTGGCAGGCCCAGTCGATCTTGCCTCCCTCGACCATCATGAAGAATCCCTTCCGGTTGCCCGCCATCAGTTCGATCCCCTTGCGGGTGTAGTCGGCCAGCCGGAGATCGTCAGGGCTCCGGTCGATCTCGTATGGCATCGAGGCCGAATCCTGCAGGGTGCGGTTCACCGCCAGGATCTTGCCCGAGCCCGGCTTCAGGCCGAGGAAGGCGGCCTTGTCGTTGACGAAGGTGTAGCCGGCGTTCCGGGCGAGGTTGATGGCGTCGGGCTGGTCGTTGTTCTTGCCCCGGGGCTGGAGGAATCCGCCGCCGCCGAAATACTCGAAGCCGCTCCTGCCGAGCTGGACCGAGATGTCGTAGTAGTTGCCGCGGGAAGGGGCCTTGGCATAGAACGATGCGGGCGTCGCATGATCGAGGGAGACCGTGGTGACGATGCCGACCTTGAGGCCCCGTTCATGGGCGTATTCGGTGATGAGCTTGAACGAATGTGTCTTGCTGGTGTCCATGTTGATGACGCCGTTGAGGGTCTTGTTTCCGGTCGCCAGCGCGGTGCCCGCGGAGGCCGAGTCGGTGATGAAGGAACCGGCATCGTAGGTGGTGGTGAGACCGGCCACGGGAAACTGTGAAAAGCCCAGGCGCTTGATTTCGATGTCCTTGGAGGACATCGCCTTGGAGAACACCTCGGCCGAGCTGATCTGGGGCATGGCCATGCCGTCCCCGATGAACAGGAAGATGTACTTCGCGACCTTCGGTCCGGGCTGTTCCGGACTGGCCGCCATGGCGGCGACCGCGGTGAAAGCAAGGGCAACCTTCCACGCAATCGCCTGGGTGTTCCTCATCATGTCGCCTCCTCGGCTGGTTTGATGTTCCAGCCTGGAGCCGGGACGTAACGCGTGCATGAACAGGCAATTCTTCCTCTCGGCCAAGGTTGTAACTTTTCTGTGACGGTTTGCCTGGATCATGGAAACTCCTTAATAATCAATAATTTACACATTCATGGACCGAAGCCGCGGCCGGGCTGGCGACATCCCGGCGGACTATAATGAGTTTTTAGCTGTCAGTCAGGAGGGGACCATGTCCCAGGTAGGTATTGCGGAATGTGACATTGATGTGGGTATGGCCCATGACGGCCTGCACCGGATGATCGCCATCAAGCCGAGGGGAAGCAGGGCTCTGGCCAATCAGGGTTCCTTCACCCTTGAACTCAACCGGGAATTCGAGCTGGGCGATGCCGAAACCTTGGCGCGGATGCTCAAGGACTGGATCACCAGGATCAACTTCGAACCGCTGGGCAACTAGGATTCCGGCTCCAGCCGCAGCACGACGACCGCCAGGGGCGGCAACGTGAGTTCCAGGGACCAGGGGCGGTTCATCCATTGGGTATCCTGGGCGGTCAGGTCCCGTCCGCCGTTGCCCACATTGCTCCCGCCGTACAGGGCAGAATCCGTGTTGAGGATCTCCCGGTAGCGGCCGGGCCTCGGCACCCCGATCCGGTAGTCATGGCGGGGGACTGGGGTGAGGTTGACCACCACCGCCACGAAGGCTTCGCCGGCCCAGCGCAGGAAGCACAGCACGGACTGCTGGGAATCGTGGCAGTCGATCCACTCGAAGCCCTGCCAGTCGAATTCCAGACGGTGCAGGGCGGGCGTTTCCAGGTAGAGCCGGTTCAGGTCGCGCACCAGCGACTGCAGTCCCCGGTGGAGCGGGTAGTCGAGCACATACCAGTCCAGGACCCCCTGGCTGTTCCACTCCAGGCCCTGGCCGAACTCGGTGCCCATGAACAGCAGCTTCTTGCCCGGGTGGGCGAACATGTAGCCGTAGAGCGCCCGCAGGTTGGCGAAGCGCTGCCACTCGTCCCCGGGCATCTTGTTGGGCATGGAGCCCTTGCCGTGCACCACCTCGTCGTGGGAGAAGGGCAGCACGAAATTCTCGGTGAAGGCATAGAGCATGCTGAAGGTCAGAAGGTCCTGGCGGTAGGCGCGGTGCACCGGCTCATGGCTCATGTAACGCAGGGTGTCGTTCATCCAGCCCATGTTCCACTTCAGGTCGAACCCCAGCCCGCCCAGGTGGACCGGGCGGCTCACCTGGGGCCAGGAAGTCGACTCCTCGGCGAAGGTCAGGGCGCCGGGGCACTGGTCGTGGACCACCAGGTTGAGTTCGCGGAGGAACTCCACCGCCTCAAGGTTTTCGCGGCCGCCATAGCGGTTGGGGAGCCACTGCCCCGGTTCGCGCGAGTAGTCCAGGTAGAGCATGGAGGCAACCGCGTCGACCCGCAGGCCGTCCACATGCAGTTCCTGCAGCCAGAACATGGCGCTGGACAGGAGGAAGTTCTTCACTTCGTGGCGCCCCAGGTTGAAGATCAGGGTCGACCAGTCCTGGTGCTCGCCCAACCTGGGGTCCTCGTGCTCGTAGAGCGGGGTGCCGTCGAACCGGGCCAGGGCGTGGGCGTCCTTGGGAAAGTGGGCCGGGACCCAGTCCACCAGGACGCCGATGCCATGCTCGTGGCAGAGGTCCACCAGGTGGCGGAAGTCGTCGGGGCTGCCGAACCGGCTGGTGGGGGCATGGTAGCCGGTGGCCTGGTAGCCCCAGGACTGGTCGAAGGGATACTCGGTGACGGGCATCAGTTCGATGTGGCTGAACCCCATCCAGAGGACGTAGTCCACCAGCCTGCGGGCCAGTTCCCGGTAGTTCAGGAACTCCCCTTCCTCCCCCCGCTGCCAGGACCCGGGGTGGATTTCATAGATGCTCATGGGCAAGTGCCGCCAGTCCCGCTGGGCGCGCCGCTCCATCCAGGCCGCGTCGGTCCATGGGAAGGGCAGGGCGCTCGGCACGACGGAGGCGGTGCCGGGCCTGAGTTCGTAGCGCTGACCGTAGGGATCGCCCTTCAGGAGCACCTCTCCGGTCTCCCGGTTGCGCAGCTCGAACTTGTACAGGGCCCCGGATTCGAGGTCGGGCAGGAACAGTTCCCATACCCCGGAACCAGGGCGGACCCGCATGGGATGGCAGCGGCCGTCCCAGCCGTTGAAGTCGCCGACCACGCTCACCCGCTCCGCGTTGGGCGCCCAGACGGCGAACAGCACCCCCGCCACGCCGTCCACCTCATGCTCGTGGGCGCCGAGGAAACGGTAGGCGTGCCAGTGCCTGCCTTCGCTGAACAGGTGCAGGTCGAAGTCCGTCAGTTGCGGGGGATAGCTGTACGGATCGTGGCCGATGCGCTCGTGGTGGCCGCTGTCGCGCCAGATCAGGCGGTAGTGCTCCGGCAGCACGGTGCCATCCCCGCGCCACTGGAACAGATCGCTGGACCCCACCCGCTCCATCCGCAGGCCGCCCCTTCACAAGGGGATGGCGAGGTTCGATTGGGGGTGGCCCATCTGTTTGCGCCGGTCTTCCTTTTCGAACTCCCGGGCCAGGCCGAGGGCCCTGCGCTGGGGGTCCGTGCGCAGAGCGTCCTCGAACAGGAAGATGTAGCTGGGGCGCCAATCCTCCATGCCCAGTTCGGCCACGCAGGGTATTTTGTGTCTTTTCAGAACACTGGAAGCGCTGTGGAAGTGTTCGCGGAAGCGGAATTCGAGGATGATCATGCTTCGGACCTCCTGGCCTTAGGCAGACTCATAGCTTGGAGGCCTTCCCCAGTCCTGGCTCCGACCCTTGGGGGGCTCCCACATGTCGGGCCCGTTTCCCCTGCAGATCCCCGGACTGGAAGATTGCGGCCTTGCCGGTGACGCCGTGGCCTCTGTTTCGTTCTCGTCGAGTAACTTTCTTTCTTGCCTGCGTTTGGCTTTTGTTTTCATCGTTGCGGCACCACCACATGGATTGATGAAGGACAAGATGATCTTCAAAATAGGCCGCCGGGTGAAAATCCCTGCGACAACCTTGTAACGTTTCCTGGGTCAGGTCTTTCCACGGCCCCTTGCCGCGATCAGGAAATCCCGGGCAGCAGGCGGTTTCCCAGGCGCCTGTCCACCGTCTTGACCTCGCCGTCGAAACGGGTGTGCAGCGTGTCGCTCTGGCTGCCCAGGAAGGTGTTCACGCTGCCGTGCTTCCGGGCCCGGTCGAGCATGGAGAGGTCGAGATCAGCGACGATCACCTGCCCCACGTTGGCCGCCGCTTCCGTCGCGATGCCATCCATGGGGAAGGCGAAATCCGATGGCGTGAAAATGCCGCTCTGGGCGAACTGGCTGGTGAAATAGGTCACCAGGGGAAGGCTGCCCACCATCCCGGCGGTGACCGTGCAGATCTGGTTCTCGATGGCCCGGGCCTTTGCGCAGGTGGACACTCGGCAGCTGCCGCGCCGGTCGTCGGTCATGTAGGGCACCACCACCAGCTGGACGCCATGGTGGTTGCAGAGCACCTTCACCAGTTCGGGGAATTGCACGTCATAGCAGATCGCCACGGCGAATTTCCCGAAATCGGTGTCTATGACCATCAGGTTCCGTCCCGGGCTGAAGTTCCAGAGGGTCCGCTCCGCGGGCGTCAGGTGCAGCTTGGACTGTTGCACGGGCTCGAGGCCGGGGAAATAGACGGAAGCGACGTTCAGCAGGCGGATCCCGTCGAAGCGGGGCATGGTGCCAGCGACAATTATTCTCTCATATTCATTTGCCATCCTGACGAACAGGGCATCGAAGGCCGCAGCATGCTCCAGGGCCAACCGCCGCATGATCTCCGGAGGGTTCCCCGTTCCCCTCACGAGCCCGAGGAGCTGGGCCCCGAGGAGCTCCGGGAAGACGATGAGATCGGCGTCGTAGTCGTCACCGATGTCCACGTAGGATTCAACGAACCGCGCGAAGTCCTCGAAGCTTGAGATGGCCCGCAGGGCATACTGGACGGCGCAGACCCGGACCGGCCGGGACATCACCGGTTTGGGCGCGGAGAAGCGCATCACAGCTCCATGACGATCAGGGCCGCGCAGTTCCTGCTTTCGGGATCGGAGATGTAGTCCGGCAGCAGGCCGTGGAGGCTGAAGCCCAGCCGGAGCTGGGTGGAGAGGGTCGGATCATGGATGATCTTCCGTTCCACCAGGCTCAGGTAGGCTTCCGGAGAGAGGCGATCCGTTGCGTGGTGGTAGCCGGGAATCCGGGCGCCCGCCACGAATCTGCGGCATCCTTTGCGGTGCGCCAGGGCGATGCGTGCCGCGTAAAGGCCCTCGATGAGTTCCTTCCCGGCAGATCAGGCGTTCCCCAAAGGGAAGTAGCAGGAAAGTTACATGGAATCTCCGAGTCCAGGGATGGGCTTGGAGGGAAAATCAAGACCATGAACCTCACCTTCCCCAATCCTGAAAATGTCCTGAACCGCGAGTTGAGTTGGCTGGACTATAACGAAAGGGTGCTGGAGGAGGCTGAAGATCCCACCGTGCCCATCCTGGAGCGGGTCAAGTTCCTGGCCATCGTTTCCCATAACTGGGACGAATTTTTCATGGTCCGGGTGGCGGGCATCTGGCGCCAGATCGACGCCGGAATCACCCAGCCCGGGCCCGACGGGCGGACCCCCCGGGAGATGCTGGAGGTTCTGTCCCGGCGCATCCATGACCAGGCCCTGCGCCAGCACCGGGCGTTCCATCAGACGATCGCCCCCCTGCTCCAGGCGGAAGGCGTCCGCATCCTGAAGCCCGGGGAGCTGGACGAAGCCCAGCTGGCCTTCACCCGCGACTATTTCCAGCGCGATCTGCTGCCGCTCATCACGCCCCTGGCGGTGGACACCGGCCATCCCTTCCCGCGCCTGGGCAACCGGGCCCTCGTGCTCATGGCGGAACTGGGCGGCCTCGAGGACCGGGGGGAGGTTGCGTTGCCGGTCGCCTCGCTCGCGATCATCCACGTGCCGCTCACCCGCTCGCGCCGGTTCCTGCAGGTGCCCACGGACGCAGGCCAGGCCTTCATCCTGCTCGAGGACGTGGTGCGCCTGAACCTCGACCAGGTCTTCCGCGGAATCACCATCCGCAACTGCCACGCCCTCAGGGTGACCCGGGACTCGGACCTGCCGGTGGAGGAGGATTCCGGCGATGACCTGATGAAGATGGTGGAGACCCACCTGCGCGGCCGCCGCCGGGGGGCGGTGGTGCGGCTCCAGTACGAGGAGGGCCTCAGCCCCGACCTGCTGGACATGCTCATCGAGGAGCTGGAGCTGGCGGCCGAGGACCTCTACCCCACGGAAGGCTTCACCGCCTTCGCCGACCTGATGCAGCTCTACGCCCAGCTGGACCTGCCCCACCTCAAGGATCCGGCGCTGCCGCCCCTGCCGGTGCCGCAGCTGGAAGGCCACCGGAACATCTTCGAGGCCATCGCCAAGGACGACATCCTGCTCCTGCATCCCTACCAGAGCTTCGACGACAGCGTGGTCCGTTTCGTGCGGGATGCCGCGGACGATCCCAAGGTGCTGGCCATCAAGGTGACACTGTACCGCATGAGCCCGGCCAGCCCCATCGCGGCAGCGCTGGAGCGCGCGGCGGAGCGGGGCAAGCAGGTGGCCGCCACCGTGGAGCTGCGGGCCCGGTTCGCCGAGGAGGCCAACATCGCCTGGGCCCGGCGCATGGAGAAGGCAGGGGTCCACGTGGTCTACGGCATGCCCAGCTACAAGACCCATTGCAACATCTGCCTGGTCATCCGGCAGGAGAACGGCGGCATCCGCCGCTACTGCCACCTCTCCACCGGCAACTACAACGAGCGCACCTCCCGGATCTACACCGACATCGGCCTGTTCACGGCCCGGCCGGAGTTCGGCGAGGATCTCGCCAACCTGTTCAACCTGCTCACCGGCTACACCCGGCCGCCCAGGCTGCACCGGCTCATGGTCGCCCCCACCCAGTTCCGCCAGGCGCTCTGCGACCGGATCGACCGGGAACGCAGGCACGCGCTGGCCGGCCGGCCGGCGCGGATGATCCTCAAGATGAACGCGCTGGTGGATCCGCCCATGATCCAGAGGCTCTACGAGGCCAGCCAGGACGGGGTGACCATCGATCTCCTGGTGCGGGGGGCCTGCAGCCTGCGCGCCGGCGTGCCCGGACTGTCCGAGCGGATCCGGGTCGTCTCCATCATCGACCGGTTCCTGGAGCACGCCCGGGTGTTCCACTTCCATAACGGCGGCGAGCCCGAGACCCTGCTCGGATCCGGGGACCTGATGCCCCGCAACCTGGATCAGCGGGTGGAGGTGGCCTTCCCGCTGGTGGACCCCGCCGCGGCGGCCAAAGTGGTCGAGCTGCTGGAGCTGCAGCTGCGCGACACCCTCAAGGGCCGGATCCTGGGCCCTGACGGAAAGGTGCTCAGGAGGGGGCTGGATCCCGCCGGCCCCCCGCTCAGGAGCCAGTTCCATACCTACGAAAAGGGGTTCGCCGAGGGCCGGAAACGGCGCCGCAAGGGCCAGCCCGCGAACCCGGGCCCCAGGGTGGAAGCGGCGTTCGCAGGCTAGGATGTGGTCAGCCACTTGCGGATTTCGCCGGCGACCCAGGCACCGTCGTCCAGCGGCAGGTCGTGGCCCGCGCCAGGGTGGACCCCCAGGGGGCAGCGCCACCGGTCCGCGATCTCCCTCGAACAGCGGGAATCGACCAGCCGGTCCCGGGCCCCGGCCAGCACCAGGGTCGCCACCGGCGCCCGGGACGGGGCCCGGAAGCATGCCGCGGCCAGCAGCTGGCGGACGGCGTTCCATGGCCCCACCGGCCGGGACCGGCGGATGGCGGCCCATTCCGCGATCACCTGGGGATCGGCCTGGGGCAGGGCGCTGGTGAGGCCGAAGATCCTGCGCTCCCGCCCTTCCGCCGTCCGGTCCAGGAGGATCTCCAGGAGCACCGGCCAGGCCCGGGGCCGCAGGCGGTGGTGGAGCGGGCTGAAGCGGCCGAAGCTGGTGCTGATCAGGACGCAGGCGGCGATGTCCGCGGGGCGCCTTTCGGCCCAGGCGGAGGCCACCATGGCGCCCATGGACATCCCCAGCAGGATGTAGGGCGGGGCGGCGCCCGACCGCGCGAGTTCCTCCCGGCAGTACGCAGCCATGCCGGCGATGCTCAACGGACTGGCCAGGCCGTTGAGTTCGCCGTTCCCGGGCAGTTCCAGCGCCAGCACCCGGTCATCGGGGAACTGCTCGAGCAGCTGCCGGGGGAAGCGCCCCCAGTGGCGTTTTTCGCGGGTGAGCCCGCGCAGCAGGATCCAGGTGCTCATGGCTGCCCGTCCGTCTGCAAGTCGGGATACCAGCGGGTCATGGCGCGCTCGCGATGGTCCTCACGGTCCTGGGCCAGGGGCAGCCAGCGGTGGAAACTGACCGCGGCCCGGACCATGAACTCCAGGAGGGGCAGATGGCCCCGCAACACGCGCCGCTGGCGGTGCTCGATCAGGGGGTTGAAGATGCCGAGGGGGCTGAAGATCTGGCGGGGGTTCTTCTTGACCCAGGCCCAGGAGCCCAGCTCGAGGGTCATGGGCAGGAACACCCGCTCCGGATGGGTCCGGGCCCGCAGGTACAGGTGGTCCCAGAGGTCGCCGTGGGCGAGGTACTGGCTGCTTTGCGGTTCGAAGATGTAGCGGTGGTTGCAGAGGGTTTCCTGGAGGAGGTCGTTGAGCGCATGCATCTCGGCCAGGTGCGCGATGGGCGTCCGGGTGTGGGCGTAGGGGAACCAGATCCGGTCGTTGACGCCGAAGCCCGAGTGGCAGTCCACGGTCAGGCTGAACCGGCGGGTCAGGAGCTCGCTCTGGACGACGTCGCAGACTGCCCGGTTCTCCGGTTCCATGGGATGCTCCAGCGTCCCGCGGAACCAGGGCAGGCGCGGGCTGATCCGCTGGCCGCCGATCAGCCAGGGCACGCGTTCCGCCGAGTCCACCGGCGCGTTGCGCATGAGATCGACCCCGCCGGGGTTCGCCCGGGTCCCGCGCAGCATCCCGCCCGGATTGACCAGCGGCATGAAGACCAGCCTGACCGTCTCGAGCTGCCGGTGCAGGGTGTCGTCCCACTTCAGGCGGGAAGCCAGGTTCCGGAGGTAGGCCAGCACCACCTCGGCCCCGATCAGCTCCAGGCCGTGGAATCCGCCGAAGAACCCCACGGCGGGAACCTGGGGATCGGGATTGCCCAGGGTCACGGCCTGGACCGGCAGACGCTGCCCCTGGCAGGCCACTTCGCCGAGGGTGCGGGTCTGGAAATGGTTGCCGCCCGTTTCGATGATCCTGGCCAATGCGTCGAGGTGGTGCAGACGTTCCATGGCCAGGATTATGGGGCCAATCGGAAGGGCGCAAGGAGCGCCCGGTTAAAAGTTACATGAATGACCTGGGAGCCTTGAATCTGTTACATCATCGTCATGCCGGAACGGTAGCGGCGTCACAGGCCCGTGGCGATCATTTGAAGGGATTGCACCGGCTGGCCGGCTTCCGGGGGAGAGATGCGAAACGCTGCCTTACGACCCTTGTTCATTTCCGGCGCAGGCCTGGGCGCCGCCCTGGTCTGGGGCGCGGTGGAATTCTTCGCCCTGCAATGGTCCCGGTTGGCCGAACGATTCCGGTAGTGTGGTATTCCCGGAGCGGAACCCGCTCCGGGATCGCCCACGATCGAAGGAGGACCGCCATGAAGACCCGCTCCTGCCGTTTCCCGGCCTGGTTGGCCGGACTGCTGCTCGCGACCCAGGCCCTGGCGGCCCAGGTGGGCTGGGCCCAGACCGACGTCTACGGCAGCGCCCCGGACGCCCGGATCACCACCGTGGCCCTGTACTACCCGGCCCAGGCGAAGGCCAGCGCCGTGACCATGGGCCCGTTCGTGCTCAACGTCGCCGTCAATGCCGCGCCCGAACCCGCGGTCAAGGGCCTGATCATGATCAGCCACGGCGTGGGCGGTTCCGAGCTGGGCCACAGCCGGCTGGCCGAGGCGCTGGCCCGGGCCGGCTACCTGGTGGCGGCCCTCCGGCATCCGGGGGACAACTGGACGGACAGTTCGCTCCTGGAAAAGACCCCCGAGCGGTACTTCTCCGTGCGGCCGCGGCAGGTCAGCCACGTGATCGACGCCCTGCTGAAGGACCCCAAGTGGAAGGACCGCATCGCCCGCGATGACCGCGGCCCCCGGGTCGGCGTGGTGGGGCACTCGGCGGGGGGCTACACCGTCCTGGCCCTCGCGGGCGGTGAGCCGGACCTGGCCCGGCTCGCCAGCCACTGCCGGGACGAGGGCGCCCAGGATCCCATCTTCTGCAGCATGGGCCGGACCTCACGTGCGCCCGCTCCGGCCCAGGGTCCCCTGAAGGACGAGCGGGTGCGCGCCGTCGTGGCCCTGGCGCCGGTGGGGGTCCTGTTCACCGCCCAGTCGCTGGCCGGGATCCAGGTGCCCACGGCGATCTACGAAGCCGAGTCGGACCGCTACCTGGTGCCGCGCTTCCACGCGGAATGGATCGCCGGGAACATGCCCCGGGCCCAGCTGCACCGCGTCCCCAACGCCTGGCACTTCGCGTTCATGGACACCCCCCTCTGGGCGATCCCGACCCCGGACGGCGACATCGCCGCGAATCCTCCGGGGTTCGACCGGGCGGCCTTCCTCACCAGACTGGGCGGGGAGCTCGCGGCCTTCTTCGACCAGGCCTTCCAGGATTGATCAGGCCATCCCCACATCCGCCAGCAGCCGGTCCATGATGTCCTCCGCCTGGTAGCGCAGGGCGGTTTCCAGAGCCTGCTGCCGGAACGCTTCGTGCCGCTCGGCGGGCGCCGCCAGGTAGGCCGTGATCCGCTCGGCCATGTCCGCCGGGTCCTGGCAGACCAGACCGTTGACCTCGTCCTCCACCAGGTCGGCGGGGCCCTTGACCGGGTAGCAGGCCACGGGCAGGGCGCAGCTCAGCGCCTCCAGCACGGCGCAGCCGAAGGTGTCGAACCGGGAGGGGAAGATGAGCAGGGTGCTGGCCCGGTACCAGCCGGCCAGGGTCTCCCGGTCCACCCAGCCGGTGAAGGTGGCCTCGGGCGCCAGCGAGCGCAGCCTGGCCTCCGCCGGGCCGCGGCCGGCGAAGACCAGCCGCGCCCCGGGCGCCCGGGCCCGGATCAGCTTCCAGGCCTCGATGACGTCCAGCACGCCCTTCTCCTCGGACAGGCGCCCGGCGAAGAGCAGGATGGGCCCGCCAAGCGCCTCCGGCCCGACGGGGCCGGGATGGTACTCCGGGCCCGCCCAATGGGCGGTGAGGTGCAGCCGTTCCGGGGGGATCTCCATGGTCTCTCCCGCCAGCCACTCGCGGTGCTGGCGGTTGAGGACGAACAGGCCGTCCCACTGGCGGTAGAACCAGCGCAGCAGCCGGCGCACCCGGTCCAGGCCGCGCTGGTCCAGGCCGGAGTTGTGGGCCAGGTACACCAGCCAGTCGGTGTGGACGAAGAAGTGCGCCGGGATCTGCAGGGCGTGCTTGAGGAACAGCCCCACCCAGCCCATGGCGCCCTCGGTGGAGACGATCAGCCGGTCGTAGCCGCCGTCCTGGACCAGGCGCAGCACTTCCAGCAGGTCCGGGATGAGGTGGGCCTGGTCGCCGAAGCCCGGCAGGGAGAAGGACTCCAGGGGGCGGACCACCCGGAGGTGGTCCTCCGGCTCCTGCTCGCCGTGGCAGATGAGGAAGTCCACCGGCAGGTCGCGCCTGCGGATCTCCGCCAGCGCGGACTGGAGGGCGCTGGAGACGCCGTTGGCGTCG
>TBL_comb47_HYPODRAFT_10002399_pt1 | contig 23200 bp, 24 predicted proteins | sample TroBogypolimnion_40_FD_10682 | JGI IMG/M metagenome (IMG submission 10682)
CGCGGCCACTAACGCCACGACTTGGACTTACGCCACGCCGTTATCCGTGGGCGTGAATAATTTTGAATTCATTGCCCAAGACGCGAATGGCCAACAAAGCGTGTCGCTGGACGTGAATATCACGCGGACGGTGGACACCAGCGCCTCGGTTGTTAGCACAGAAAAAAATTTGGCTGGAACGCTTGATCCGAAGTTGGCCGCCAAATTGGCCGGACGTTTGCTTCTACAAGTTGAAACTAATGGTTATATCTGGTATCTTAATCCAAAAGACAATAAACGTTATTTTATCAGCCAGGATAGCGCTTTAAGTATTTTCCGCTCTTTGGCTTTGGGCATCACCGAGGCGAACCTTAATTTAATTCCGACTAAAGCCAGCGGCCAGACTGGGAATGCGGCTCTGCGCGCCCGTTTGAAAGGCCGGCTCCTGCTCCGGGTGGAAAATGGCGGCCAAATTTCTTATGTTGATGTAAATGGTTATCGCAATGATATTGACGCCTCTAATTTAATGAGTATTTTCCGCTCGCTGAGTTTAGGTATTGCTAATGCTAATTTAAGAAAGATCGCGGTCGGCACGGTGTCGGCGCAGTAATTTTCATTTTTATGTCAGACCAGCTAATTTCCATTGTCATTCCGGCTTTTAACGAAGCCAAAAATATTCGGCGCTGTCTTCAGTCCCTTAAAGCCCAGGATTATCAGGGAAAGGTGGAAGTGATTGTCGCCAACAATAATAGTTTGGACAATACCGGCGCCATCGCTCGGGAAGAAGGCGCGACCGTGGTGTTTGAAGCGCGGCCGGGCGTGATTTTCGCGCGCCAAGCCGGCACGGAAATTGCCCGCGGCGAAATTATTGTCCAAACCGATGCGGACACGACTTATCCCGTTGATTGGCTCAGCCGAATCATGAAGACCTTCGCGGATCATCCTGAGGCGGTGGCGGTTATTGGATCATTCAAATTCGCGGATGGACCTTGGTGGGGTAAGGCTTTTTCCGGTCTGCTGTTCGGCATTACTGATGTCATCCATAAACTAAGCGGACGATTAATTTATATTCCTGGGGCCAACACCGCTTTTAAGCGGAAATTTTGGCACGGCTATGACACGACTTTGGATCAGGGCGGGGATGAAGTCGCCTTGCTTAAAGCCCTGAAAAAAGAAGGCCGGATAATTTTTCTACGCCGCAACGCGGTGTTAACTTCAGCGCGGCGCTTGGATAAAGGCCTCTTATATAATATTTTCGTGATTCTGATCTACTATTATATTTTTGACTACACTTTCCGGCGCCTCACCGGACGGAGCATCGCTTCGCCTTTTCCGCGCATCCGCCATAACGAAAAAGACGGCGTGGAAAAAGTTTAATGTATGTTGATTGGGATTTTGATCATAATCGCGGCGCTGCTCGCTTTGGCCTATTATTTTACGGTCTGGTCAAAAACGCAGGTCTTCGGCTATTTTCCTTATGTCGTGAAGACCGAGCGGAAATTAATGGCTCTAACTTTTGATGACGGGCCCAATCCGCCGGATACGGAAAAACTTTTAGAGGTTTTAGAGAAACATGGCGTTAAAGCCACTTTTTTTGTCTGCGGCCAGAACGCGGAAAAATGGCCAGACTTGGTCCGGCGCGCGGCCGAAGCGGGGCATGTCATCGGCAATCATTCGTTTAATCATAATTTTACCAATAATTTTTTAAGCTTACGTTTTGAATCGGAAATTAGTCGGACTCAGGCGGCGATTGAGAAAATTATTAATCAGCGTCCGGCTTTATATCGTTCACCTTGGCTTTTCCGACAGCCCTGGCTGCTCAAAAACTTGAAGCGCCATGGCTTAACACCTGTGGCCGGTTATTTCGCCTCTAGTTGGGAGGCCTGGCACCCCGCGCCGCTCGCGGTCGCGGCTGAGGCCCGGAAAGTGATCGCGCCGGGGCGAATTATAATTATGCATGACGGCGGCAATCTTGATCTTTTTTCTTGGAATACCGACCGCTCGGCCACGGTCGCGGCCGTTGATCTCTTGATTCCTGAGCTAAAAAAACAGGGCTATGAATTTACAACCATTGATCAGCTGCTGGGCGTGGCCCCTTATCAAACCATATGAGCGCAAGTAATCTAGCCATTTTAGTCCCTTGGGTAATCCATCATGGTTATCTGATTTTTTTAGTGGCGGCCACGATTGAGGGCCCGCTCACGACCATTGCCGCCGGCGTCGCGGCGGCGCTTGGTTATTTTAACATCTATATTATCCTGCTTTTAGCGGTGGCTGGCGATTTTGGCGGCGACATTATTTACTATAGCATCGGCTATCTTAGCCATCATCTGACTCGGTCGCCTTTTTTACGCTACTTTGGCCTGACCGAGCGGCGAGTGACGCGCATCCAAACCCTGCTCCATACCCACACTCGGCATGCGGTGCTGTTAGTTAAGTTTTCGCCGGTTATCGGCCCGATTGGTCTGATTATTATCGGTTCCGCTCGCCCACCGTTTAAGAAATTTTTTCAAACGGCGCTCATCGTGGCTATCCCGAAATCTATCTTCTTCGCGCTAATCGGCTATTACTCCGGCCAGGCTTATTTGCAGTTGGATCGGGTTATCGCTCATGGCCAGTATATTATTTTGGGCTTAGCCGCCATTGTCGGCTTTATCTACCTCGCCTATGTTTTGCTCATGGGGCGGATTACGAAAAGCTTGGAGGAGTGAGGGCTGGGAGCAGTTTTATTTAATCAATTATCAAACAGTCAGCGGATCGCTTTTTAAAAAGAGAATAATTGCTCTAGACAGTGATTCTATGTTATAATTAACTCAGAATGTATTCATGAAAAATTACGAGCATTTTATGCCGAAATTAAAATTTTCCAAGAGAATTTCTTATCTTCTCCTGTTTTTGTGTTTATTCAGTCTTGTCTTCGCTTATTTTTTCCGAACGCAAGCCGCTGGTAGCACTAAGACCATAACCGTGACTTTTAAAACCCCGCCGACTTACGCGACGGTGACTAAAACGCCTTTGAAATATAATAAGGATTTTGCTTTTAGCTTCGGCTTTGACGACGGTTTGCCGGAGGGTTATGAGAATGGTTTTAAGTATATGGGCGGTGGCACTAGCGCCTTGCTTAGTCAGACTTTTGACGGCTTATACTTCACTGACGGCAGCGGACGAGGGATTGCCTCAAGCAGTGTCCCGTTTCGTAATGATTTTATCTGGTACTCGCTTAACGGTGACGGCAACGACTTTCATACAGCCGGTAATTCTTTTACGTGGGCGGATTTGGCCTATGCTTACAGTCAAGGCGCCGGCGTGCTCAACCATAGTTTGACTCATACCGCCAATGAGATTCCTACCAGCACGATAATCAATTATCCGTCGCCGCATAATCCGAGCCCGATAGATTATAATTACGAAGTGACTCAAGGCGCGGCTTATGACTTGTCTCAGGGTGGCGTGACTGTTAAACACATGGCCTTACCAAGCGGTGATCAAAATTATATTGACCCGGCGTTTAACAACGGCATGTTGTCGGTGCAAAGTGAAACTACGACGTTCAATTACTCCGGCGGTACGGTGACTGTTCCGTCTGACGGCACTGATGTTACCCCGACAGTCAATCTGAACCATTATTTCATGTTCCGAAATTTTTATCAGGATGATTTTTTTGCAACCACTAGTATTTATGCCGCGGTTGACGCCTTGGCTCAAAAAAGCCGAGGCACGGAAAAATATTGGGAAATTGGCTTTACGCACCGCGTCGGTCCGTCAACGGGCGGCAGCCTGGTCTGGAGTAATTACACGACTTTGATGAACCATATTAACAACACTTATGGCCGTTTTGGTGATGATAGTATCTGGATGGCGCCTTATCAGGAAGTTTATGAATATCTGGCCGTCAAGCAGTCAGCCGTTGTTTCAAAAAGTTTATCTGGCAATGTTTTAACAATCACGGTGGATACTAGCGCTATACCGACTGGTCTTCGGCAATATGCTTTATCTTTGCTGGTTAATTCCGATGCGGAAATCGCTTCCGTGGCCTATGGTACGGGAGACTTTGTAAATCATAGCGAAAATCTGGATACGGGTTTGATTAATTTGGAGTGGGGAGCTACTTTTCCAATTAACGATTTTACGCGTGTCGGCGCGATGGTTTCCGCGGCTGAATCTAGCCGAGCGCAAACGGACATTGGCAATGCCACGACTTATACTAATCTTTTGCCAAGCAGCCCCGACAAAAATAATTTAATTAATCGTTTAAATAATATTAGCCCTTTAGGTGAAAGATGGTTAATCAGCTTGGGTGGCGACTCCAATGGCAGTTCTAATATCAATGGTTTGGAATGGAATTTGTTTAACGCCAGCGGCTCAACGACAGCCGAATCAACCTCAAGCGCTTTGGTGGATATTAATAATAGTTCAACTCCGCCGATCATAATCGCTATGCCGATGGCCACTTCTTCCGATGGTCGCTTCTTTAAATATTCCGGAGCCACCGCCAGTCCGGATGGTTCAGGCGCCTATCCTAACGCCATGATGCAACAAGGGGTGAGTATCTATTCTAATACCGGCCCGGCCGGACTTTTGGAACTTCGCGGTCTCAATCCGGCCAAAAAATATACGGTAACGATTTTCGGTTCAAGTCTTGATTCTTCTGGTCGAACAGCCGCTTATTATAACGTACAGGGCGCGGTTAAAGGGCCGATTGAAAATTATAATAATACGACCAGCGCGGTGAGTTTTACTTCCGTATCGCCAAGCGCGACCGGCACGGTGCAAATAACGACTTATCCGCAGATCGCTCATTGGGGTCGCGCTTCCATTAATATTTTGGATATTAGAGAACAGACAAACGGCAAGCCGGTCATTGTTTTGAACGGTCCAAGTTTCCGCGGCATCACCAGCGGTTTAGCCGACTTTAGCTATACTTTATCCGACGATGACAGTGATACGGTGGCATTATCTAATTATGAATATTCTGCTACGGGTAATTTTACCGGCGAGCAAGCTACGGCTACGCCGGCCTTAAGCGACAGCCAGTATAGCGGCTCTAGCGGCTTGACCTCTTCTTCGAGCGGCGTGGCTCATCGCTTTGTTTGGAACGCGAAGAACGATCTTAACGGACAAGAGGGAACTTTCTATTTGCGCTTAAAACCGCAAGGTTTATTACAAACGGGAGCTTACGCGCAGAGTCCTGGTCTGGCCATTGATTTTAAGGCCCCGGTTTTGACAAATATTCTGGCCACGAGCACGGGTGCAGCAACCGCTCAAATTACTTGGACTTCGCAGGAAGACGCGAGTGACGCGGTCAATCTCGGACTGGATGCTAGTTATGGAACTAACACCGGTGAATTGCACACCGGCGCCTCGTCAATTAAAAATCATATTTTTTCCCTCGGTGGACTGAATACTTGTTCGCTCTATCATTATCAGGTCATGTCTAAGGATTTGGTCGGCAACCAAACTTTAAGCGGTGATAATAATTTATTTACCGCTAATTGCCTGGGTAATGCGGCTTATACGGCGAGTTCAACCGTGAGCGCGAATTTGGCGGCCACGACCACTGTGGCTCTGGGTTCTTTAACTGTCAATTTAGCGCCAAATAGTTTTAGTGGAAACAAACCTTTCTTGCAAATATTGAAAATTGATGACGCGGCGGTTTTGGCCGCCACCTCAACGCCGAGCGGTTATAGGGCCGCTTCTAGCTCGGCTTTTAATGTCAATACTTTTTCCGATTTAAATACGGCTCAGCATCTGATGGCCGCGACCAGCACTTTGGTTTATACTTATAGCACCTCAAGTATTGCCGGACTTGATCCGAGTACGCTTAAAATTTATTATTACACCGGTTCAGTCTGGCAAGTCCAACCTAATTGCCGCGTTAATACCGTCGCCCAGACTGTGACTTGCGAGACTAATCATTTTTCCACCTTTGATTTGTTCGGCACGGATGAAATTCCGACAATTAGTAATTCCCATGTGACCGTTTCTGGCGCCACGGGGGTGGGCGGAGTTTTTAAGGCCGGTGATACAATTACGGCTTCGTGGAATAACGGGGTGAGCGGCGACAATAATTCAGATATCACTTCTGTTATTTTTGATTTAAGCCAATTCGGCGGTTCGGCCTCAACCACGGCCACTAACTCGGCCAATACCTGGACGGCCGCCTATACCATTCCGGCCGGCTCAGTCAACAACGTGAGCGGGAAACAAATTTCTCTCACCGCCACCAATTCTTACAGCCATTCCACCGCGCTTACTTATGCCACCATCTATTCTCTGGATAACCAGATTCCCGTAATTAGCGCTTCATCATACTCTAATCTTACTAACACCACCGCTACCCTAAGCGCGAGCACCACTGATCTCGCCACATGCCGCTATTCAGCCTCCAACGTGGCATATTCTTCCATGAGCCCTATGACCACGACTGGCTCAACTACTCATTCTCAGTCTCTCACCGGCCTTTCGGCCTCAACCGTCTATTCGTATTACATCCTCTGCCATGATGCCGTGGACAATGAGAGCGCGCTCACCGCCATTTCTTTTACTACCAGTCAGAATTCGGTTCAAAATCTGGTTCAAACTGTGGCATCGAGCACTCCAATCGTGCCAACTTCTGGCGGATCAACTTTAACCATCGTTACCCCATCTGTTTTAGCCGGGCAATCAAATTTTTTAGATTTTACGATTAATAATCTAGCCCCAAGTACTAGCCAGCCCCAAATTAATCTCAGTTTTAATGCCGATCCGAAAAGCGTCCGCGGCTACGCGGTTTCGCTTAGCTCGGATTTTTCCCGAGCCGCGATTTTGCCCTATCAATCAACCGACCAATTAACCCTACCCGATAAAGCCGGAATTTACACGATTTATGTCCGTTATTATTCCACTACCGGCCTGCCCTCAGCGCTTTTATCGCATCAGATAAGCTATATTCCGACCAGTGTCCTCACCACTAGTCCTAGCCAGTCGGCCTCCATTATAAAATTCCCGTCCTTTAGCCGCGATTTAAAGCCTGGCAATCAGGGCGCGGATGTTAAGGAATTACAGCAAGTTTTAAATCACTTAGGCTATCGGCTGGCTGCTAGTGGCGCGGGATCGCCCGGGCATGAAACGAGCACCTATGCCTTATCTACTCAAAAAGCACTTATCCATTTTCAAAATGATCACGCGGCTCAGATCCTGAAACCGCAGGGACTGAAGCAGGGAAATGGTTTATTCGGGATGGCGACCAGAAAGTTGATTAACTCTTTATTGAAATAGACAATACAACAAAAAAGCCGCCTCTTTCTCAGGGCGGCTTTTATTCAGCCTGATGCTTTTTTATAATGTCGCCGGACGCAGTAGAGCACATAGGCGATTATCGCGACGGTTAGGGCAACCCCCACGTCATTGATTGTATCGGCCGCTTTTTCCCAATAGACACCCACGAAGTAGCCGATGGTGAACAAAAAGATCACGTTCAGGACATTGCCGATGAAATCAAAGAGCAAGAATTTTTTATATTTCACTGGCGTTAGTCCGGCCAGCAAGTTAACAATGAGCCCGAGCGAACCAGTGAAGCGGCTGATGGTAATAGTCAGACCGGCGTTCCGAGACATGTATTTTTCTGTCCGGGTAAAAAGATCGGGTCGTTTTTTACGCCAGAAAAAGCGGATGACTCGGTCGCCGTAGCGAGTGGCTAGCCAGAAAGTAAAAAAATCGCCCAGGGTGCCGCCAATGGTGGAGATAGCTAAGGACGGCCAAAAGATAAAATAACCCTGGCCGATGAAAACTCCGGTCACGAGCACAATTACGTTAGAGGGTAGCGGTACGACAAAAGTGCAGATGAAGGACAAAACAAAAAGCGCGGTATATTTATATAGTAAAAGGAAGGATAAGATGGCGATGACAATGGAGTTCATGGCTTTGGGACGGTTAAATAATCAATGATTGCGGCCTGCACCTCGCTTAAGACTAGGGCCGCGTTCAAGCGATCTTCGCGCGCGTAACGGGCCAGAGTGAGAAAGGGATAGCGCTTATCCGAAATATTCAAGGCGCCCTGCAAGTAGTTAGGCGGCAGATTAAAAATTTTATTCAGATAATCAAAAGTCATCCAGTATTGGATGGCATTTACGTCGCGTACCGTCAGCGGCCGGTCCAGCAGAGAGCCGATATTTTGGGAAAGGGGCAGGCGGCGGAGAGAAGAATATTGGAGAGCCAGTTTAGAATTGGGTTTGGGAAAAATTAGGTTTAGCCCAATCATAACGACAACCGCGAAAAGCAGCAGCACGATCAGAAATAAATACCAATACTTTTTAAAAATTTCTTTGCTCATAAAATTATAACTTATGCTACTAATGGTAGTTAAGTCTCGCTGTTTTGTCAAAATTTTGCTATAATCATGTTATATGAAAACCAATAAAAACTTATTACAATTTATCGCCTATATTTTGTTATTCGGCTTATGGTCGCTTCTTCTGCTCACGGTTTATGCCGTCGGCCAGCAAGTTTTGCGCCAAAGCGCCAATGATCCGCAAATTCAGATCGCCGAAGATGGCGCCGCTTATCTAAGCCAGGGCGGCCTAGCCACGGATTTTGATAATCCCAGTAAGATTGATATTTCTAAGAGTCTGACGCCCTTTTTGATTATTTACGATTTGCAAGGCAAACCGCTGGCTTCATCGGCTCAGTTAGGCGGACAGATGCCGCTCATTCCTTTGGGCGTTTTAGAAACCTCAACCGCCAGCGGGGAGAATCGCGTCACCTGGCAGCCGAAAACTAATTTGCGTTTTGCGCTGGTGGTCCATTCCGTTAGTGGTCATAATGCCGGCTATATCGCGGTCGGGCGCTCAATTCGTGAAGTGGAAATCAGAGAAGATAATCTATTCAAGATAAGCGCCTTAGCCTGGTTGGCTGGTTTGATTTTACTCATTTTGTTGGCTCTGGCCCGGCGCTTAAGCCAGCGCGTTTAAGACCGTCACTGAAACATAAAAACCGCGCCCGGCCTGGACGCGGTTTTGTAGAATCAAATTTTGGGATCACTTCGGGCTATGTAAACCAATGACATTGCCTTCCGTGTCTTTAATCATGGCAATCCAGCCGGGACTGCCAATATCAAATTTGGCTTTGACAATTTTCCCGCCGGCTTTCTCAACGCGGCTCAAAACGGTGTCCAGCTTCCCGGTGCAATTTAAATAGACATGGGTGCCCTGATCAGAGGGCTTAAAATCCGGACGGGGCAGAACAATATCGCCGCCTACGCCCTCCATGTTTTCCATGTCGTCCATCGGGAAGAAGCCCATCTTGGCGCCCATGGAGTCATCAACTTTAATTTTCTCGCCCAATATTTCCGAATCAAATTTTACCGCCCGTTCAAAGTCTAGGGTCGGCAGGTCAAACCAGGTAATTGCGTTTTTCATATGTTTATTTTTTTAATAATGGATATAAGTTATACGTCGCGCCCGCGGTGTTTTGCACTGGCCTTTTTACGGTTTTTTTGCTAAAATGGCGTTTAGGTAAGCCTAGCAAGTCTAGATTAGTAAATATATGAAGAAGAAAACAAAGAAATTAGTTACGGGGTTAGTGATTGTTGTTGTGATTATTGCCGCCTTTAGCCTGTTTTTGCTAAAGCACACGAGCAAGCCTGGTAAATATGATACTTTCGCCCAGTGCTTGAAAACGCAGGGCGTCATCTTTTATGGCGCTTTTTGGTGCCCGCATTGCCAGAACCAGAAGGCTTTATTCGGCTCCTCGGTTAAATATTTGCCCTATACGGAATGCTCCACCCCGGATGGACAGGGCCAACTCGTGCTTTGCACGCAGAAGGGCGTCACCGGCTATCCAACTTGGGTTTTCAAGGACGGCAGCCGCTTAACCGGAGAAACCCCTTTATCGGCCCTGGCTTCCAAAAGCGGCTGTGTTTTGCCGCAATAAAAAATTGTTATGACTGCCACCATGACTCTTATTCTCGCGCTTTTGACAATGGCCGCGCAGGCTTTATTCGCGGCGGGTTTAATTTATTTTTTGATTTATCGCCGGACGGAAAACGATCTGCGGCTAAATTTTATTAAGAAGCAGGGAATTAAGTTGGCTTTCCTCGTCGCTTTGCTGGCCGTTTCGGGTAGTCTCTTTTATTCCGAAATCGCTGGTTATGCGCCTTGCGACTTGTGTTGGTTCCAGCGGATATTTATGTATCCTCAGGTCATTATTCTCGGCCTGGCCATAATCAAAAAAGAGCGTCGTATTATAGACTATAGCTTGGCGCTGGCCGTTATCGGCTGGCTAATCGCTTTATATCATAATTACGCGGGCTGGGGCGGCGCCTCGTTAACGGTTTGCACGGCCGCGGTGAGCGGCGCTTGCTTAAGGCGCTATGTGTTTGCTTTCGGCTACATCACGATTCCGCTGATGTCGCTGACCGCTTTCAGCCTGCTAATCCTCATTTTAGCCGCGGCCAGAAGTTTGTTCAAAAAATTTAATTCATAATTATAAACGTATGTCGGTATTTTATTGGATCCTTCTCATCATCGTCGTCATTCTTTTTTGGTCGCTCAAAGTCGTGAAGCAGTATGAGCGCGCCGTTATTTTTTTCTTAGGCAAGTACACGGGCATGCGCGGTCCCGGCCTCATTTTTCTCATTCCGATTTTTGAAAAGATGAGCCGCGTCACTTTGCGCACGATTACGATGGACATCCCCTCGCAGAAAATCATTACCAAGGATAATGTGTCCATTGATATTGCCGCTGTCGCCTATTACCACATTGTTGAAGCGTCTAAAGCGGTAATCGCCATTGAAAATATTTATCAGGCCGTGAATCAGATCAGTCAGACCACCGTTAGAAACGTGGTCGGCCAGTTTTATTTAGATCAGCTCTTGTCGCAGACAGCGCAGATTAACGAACAGATTAAGAACGTGATTGATACTCATACCGAACCCTGGGGCGCTCAAGTAACGGCCGTGGAAATTAAAGATATTACTTTGCCGGATAATATGCAGAGAGCCATGGCCAAGGAAGCCGAGGCGGAACGCGAACGCCGCGCGAAGATTGTGGCCGCGGAAGGCGAATTCCAGGCCGCGGTCAAGCTGGGCGAAGCGGCTGATCTTATTTCCGCTCATCCGGTGGCTTTACAGCTCCGCACGCTCCAAACCATGGCCGAAATCAGCGTGGAAAAGAACTCCACGATAATTTTCCCGGCCCAGTTCATGACCACCGTGGAAGAGGCGTTTAAGGCCATTAAACGGGATGATAGTATGAAGGGAGAGGGGAAATAATGGGGGGGGATTTGAGACAAAAGAGGCAATAATTAAAGATATTATAAAAAATAGCTAATTTTAGCTATTTTTTATCTATTCACCCGCATCACCACTCTGGTCACTAGACTCCGCGGCAAGAGCCGGTTTAAGAAAGCCATGATCTTATTCATCGCGCCCGGGATAACAATTCTTTTACCTCTTTTCATTCCTTCATAACCCACGAGAGCAACGCGGTTGGCCGGCCATTCGTCAATAATCTGGCCAATTTTTTCTTCACCGCGATTCGGATGGGCGACGCGCCAGAAATTGGTGGCCACCGGTCCGGGACATAAAGCCGTCACCGATATTTCACGGTCCTTCAGCTCTTCGGCCAACGCTTCGGAAAATGACAGGACGTAAGCTTTGGTGGCATAATAGACCGCCATGAGCGGACCGGGTTGGAAAGCGGCTAAAGACGCGACATTAAGAATTTTGGCGCCTTGGGTTGCTTGAGCCAAAAATAATTTTGTTAGTTGAGTAAGCGCTCGGACATTTAAATCAATCATGTTTAATTGTTTCTGTTCATCCAGGTCCCGGAATAATCCGACTAAGCCAAAACCGGCGTCGTTGACTAGGACATCAAGCGTGATATTTTCCTTCTCACAAAAAGCGAAAGTTTCTCGGGGCGCGTTATTTAAGGTTAAATCAACGGCCAAGATTTTAATTTTCACTTGATGTTTTTCTTGGAGCTCGGCTTGAACGCGCTGTAAATTTTCCTGGTCGCGGCTGACTAAAATTAAGTCATATTTATCAGTCGCAAACAGCTTGGCTAATTCATAGCCGATGCCGCTGGATGCGCCGGTGATCAGGGCAGTTTTGGGAGTCATAAATTTTATTTAAAGTATTTTAAGGGGTCTAACCAATTTTTTAAATCAACTTTATTTTGGACATAGCCGAGAATATTAACACTTGTCCCTAGATGAATGCCAAGATGCAGATGTTTTCTTTCGCCCGCCGTTTCCGAACTATAGCCCGTGCCTAAGACCGCGAATTTTTCGCCCGCCATCATTTTTGTGCCGACCGTGGCCGTGATTGAAGCGTAGCGCAGATGGCCGTAAATTATCGTGACCGCTTGCTTATCAATTAGACATGATTGAACCGCGACGCCGCCATAACCCGTGGCCCATTTTTTCATGATGAGCGGGCCAGAACAAACCGCGGACACGGGCACATCAATTTTCGCTTCGCCGGGCAAAGTTTCAAAGTCCAGTCCAGTATGGTAGCCGGTAAATTTTTCCGGACTGATTGGCGAGTGCCCTGGCGAAACGTATAAACCGAAAGTTTTTTTGGTGACGCGCGATAGAGCATTAGACAGCGGCGGATAGAGCAGGCTGGCCGTGGAGGTGGAGAGCGGAGTCGGCTTAGTCAAAGCGCTTGTCGGGGACGGCTGGGTGTTTTTTACAGTTATGGCCGACGACGGGCTGAGCTTCAATATAACAAGAGCGAATATTAAAATAATTAGGCCAGCAATTATTATTTTTAGCCACCGCTTTTTTTTCATAAAATTATCTTAGGTCTATCATAATAATACGCTTTTTTAGCGTATTATAATAGCTAACCTTATTATTAAGAAAACTATGATTTATAATGAACTAAACCCGGAAGAGGAGCGGATTATGCTCCATAAAGGGACGGAAGCGCCCTTTTCCGGAGAATATGATAATTTTTTTCAGGCCGGGACCTATCTTTGCCGCCGCTGTAACACGCCGCTCTATGAATCAAAGGATAAATTTGAAGCTCATTGCGGCTGGCCGAGTTTTGACCAGGAAATTCCGGGCCGCGTGATCCGCCATCATGACCATGATGGCTTAGGCGCGGAAATTACCTGTGCGGCTTGCGGTGCGCATCTCGGCCATGTTTTTGTGGGCGAGAAAATGACACCCCAGGACATGCGGCACTGCGTGAATTCTTTAGCGCTCCGTTTTGCGCCGGCACGGCCCAGCGAAAAAAGCCTGGCTCTAAAAAGCGCGGTTTTCGGCGGCGGTTGTTTTTGGTGCACAGAAGCAATTTTTCAACGCCTGAAAGGCGTTCACCAAGTAATTTCTGGTTATGCCGGCGGGCAGGTCGCTAATCCAAGCTATGAAGAAGTGAGCCGCGGCCAAAGCGGACACGCCGAGGTAATTAAAATTGAATATGATCCAACGGAACTATCATACGAAACGCTCTTAGAAATATTTTTCGCGCTTCATGATCTAACCACGATTAATCAGCAGGGAAATGATTACGGCGAACAGTATCGCTCCATTATTTTGTATGTTGATGCGGCGCAGAAAAAAATGGCCGAGGATTATATACAGAAACTGACTAAGGAAAAAATTTACACCAAAGCGATCGTAACCGAGCTCAAACCGCTCACGGATTTTTATCCCGCGGAAAAATATCACTCGGATTATTTTGAGCGGAACGCCGGTTTGCCGTATTGCCGCTTGGTCATTGCGCCGAAAATTAGAAAGTTAGAGGAAAAATTTGCTTCCGCGCTTAAAGCCTAAGAAGCAAAGAAATTTTTTCGCTTAGCGTATTATCTTAGGAGCGGCTCGGAAATATAAAAATTAATTACACGGAGACGGATAGTCGTTGTGGGGCGAGTATCCGTCTCTGTCAAAACAATCCTCCGTTTCCACGAGTATGAGTCAATAATTTTATTAAATAACAGCCCGTTTAAACGGGCTGTTTTTGTAAATAGGGGACATTAGCTTTTAGCCTCACAATCTGTTAAAATATACCCAGGCCTGAGCCTTTTTCTCTGAAATAAAAGAAAAACTGGCCTATCTGCGTATAAAGATAGGTAAAGACAAAACAATGCTTATTAATACCGATTGTGCGGAAAAAAGCGATAGCGAATTAGTAGCCCTGACTCTTGAAGAACAGAGCTATTTTAAGTGTTTGATGGACCGTTACGAGCCCAAACTCAAACGCTATATTTTGCGTATTTCTAACGTGAGCTTAGAAGAGGCTGAGGACATCCTGCAGGACGTCTTCTTAAAAGTTTATAAAAACTTGAATGGTTTTGACGCGGATTTAAAATTTTCCTCCTGGATATATCGTATTACTCATAACGAGGTAATTAGTCAACATCGGAAGGCCCAAGCTCGGCCTCGTTTAACCGAAATCAGTGAAGATATCATAAAAAATATTCGCTCGGAATTCAATTTGGAAGCCGAGATACATAATACTCATTTAGCCACTCTAATTAGCGCCGCCTTGGATAATTTAAAACCGGTTCACCGTGAAGTTTTGATCCTTAAATTTTTTGAAGAAAAGAGCTATGAAGAAATCTCCGACATTTTAAAAAAATCCACCGGCACGGTGGCGACTTTAATCCGTTCGGCTAAAAAAGAATTTAAAGAAAAATGGCCGAAGGATAATTTAGTTTAAAAATATGAATAGCGCCAGCGAAAAGACTTTAGAAAAAATTGAACAAGAAAAAATTACGCCGACCGCTCGGTGGCGCTTTTTGGCGAAGCGATATTCCGCCTGGACGCTTACGGCCGTGTCTTTGATTTTTGGCGCTTTGGCCTTCTCCTTGATCTTATATCTGATCGGCTCACAGAACTGGAATGTCCGCCAGGCCATGGGCAGTGAGTGGTTGCGCTGGGTTTTTCTGTCCTTGCCTTTGGCCTGGATCGTCTTTTTTATTTTATTCGTCCTGGTAATCTACTATAATATCCGTCATTTCAAGCGTGGTTATCGCTATCCGACTTATCTCGTGGCGACTTCAGCTTTAGTAACGGTTATTTTTTTCGGTGTCATCGCGGCGGATCTCGGCCTGCATCAGAAAATTCATGATCTCTTTAGCGCGCATTTACCTTTTTATCAGAGGGTATTTGATGATCGCGTTAATGCTTGGGATAGGCCGGGTGAAGGCTTTTTAGCCGGACGGATTGAAAATCAGGTGGCGGGTGGTTTTGACCTGCGCGATTTCCTGAATCATGAGTGGCTGATTAAAACGGATAATAGTACCGAATGGGAAGGTAGTGTGAAATTTATCGTGGGCGAGCCGGTGAAGGTTGTCGGCCATAAAATTGGTCAAGCCAGTTTTCAGGCCGTGGAAATAAGGCCCTGGGAGCGGCGCGGCGGCGCTTTGCGGCCGGGCGGCCCGGAGCCGGGAACGGATACGCCTGATTTTTCCTTGCCCGGCGGTCCGATTCCTCCTATTTTGCCCCTGCCGTCCTTGAATATAAATAATTAATAAAAAATATTATGCCCGAGATTCAGCCCATGAGCGGTTTGCCAATCAGTAGCAACCCCAAAAAAATCAAAAAAGTCAGCCGTTTCAGAAAAATTATTAAGAATAAATTTTTTATCGGCTTGATAATTTTAGTTTTAGCCTTCTTGGGCTATTGGTTTTTTATTCGCAAAGCGGCCACTCCGAACCAATATGTCATCAGCGCGGCGCGCAGCGGTACTCTGGTTGTGACCGTAACCGGTAGCGGACAAGTTTCCGCCTTGAATCAAGTTGATATTAATCCAGAAGGTTCGGGTAAAGTTATTTCAGTTGATGTTAAAGTCGGCGACCAGGTTAAAACCGGCCAGGAGATTATAAAATTAGATGAAAGCAGCAATAATTTAGCGCTGACTCAGGCTGAGGCCTCGCTCTTAAGCGCGCAGGCGAACTATAATAGCGTGGCCGGTGGCGCGACCTCTCAAGATTTGAAAATTGCCCAGCTGAGTGTGGATCAAGCGACGCAAGCTTATGCCCAAGCGCAAACCGATTTGACTCAAACTCAGCAAAGCGCTTCCACTAACGTGGCGCAAGCGCAAAGCGATCTGAATGATCTGACGAATACGGTTTTGACCAACGGCAGTAGTAAGCGGGCCCAGGTTTTAATCGCTTCCGAAAGTCAGATTTCTTCCGCCCAGAGTTCTTTAGACGCGATTAACCGCGTGCTGAGCGATACCACCGCGAAAAATACTTTAGGCATTTTGAATTCCTATTATTTAGGCGCGACCAAAGATGATTTTCAGCGGACTAATGGCTTAGTCGCTCCGGCTAATGCCGCTTTAGAGGCGGCCAAGGCTAATCCGACTGACGCTAATTTGAATAATTCCGTAACCGCCACCTTGGCGCTTTTGAATTCCGCCTTGACCGCTGTGAACGATTGCTATTCTTTACTGCAGAACACCACTATTGGCGCGACTTTTTCCCAGTCAACTTTAGATTCATATAAAGGGACGATGAGTTCGCAGGTGAGCGGTTTGAATAATAATATTTCTTCTTTGGAATCAACTTGGCAGGCCTTAACCGATGCTTTAACCGCCGCCCAAAATACGCTGACTAATGCCCAGATCAGCGCCCAGCAGCAAGTGACCGCCGCTCAAAATAAAGTCGCCAGCAGTCTTCAGTCATTAAATAGCGCCAAAGCTCAGCAAGCGAAAACCGCGGCGCCGGCCACGACGGCTTCAATCCAATCAGCGCGTTCTCAGCTTGTTTCCGCGGAAGCTCAGCTTCAATCAGCGCAAATAAATTACAATAAAAATATTATTACCGCCCCGATTGATGGCCAAGTAGCCGCGGTTAATGTCAGTGTCGGCGATCAGGCTGGCTCTGCGACGGCCGTAGCCACGATTATTACGCCGCAAAAAATCGCGGATATCCAGTTTAATGAAGTTGATACCGCGAAGCTTAAAGTCGGCCAAGATGTGGTTTTAACTTTTGACGCTTTGCCCAATGTGACAATTAAAGGCAAGGTCTCAGAAATAAACGGTGTCGGTACGGTGACGCAAGGCGTGGTTAATTATGACGTGAAGATTTCTTTAAGCGAAGACAATCCGCAGATTTTAACCGGCATGACCGTATCTGCAGTAGTGACCGTTGAATCAAAAGACAATACTTTGCTCATTCCCAGCCAGGCCATAAAAACTCAGGGCTCGCGCTCTTATGTCCAGGTCTTGAAAAATTACACCCGCGCGAACGGCTCTAAATTTGGACCGGTGACGGCCACGACGGCGCCGCAAAATGTGGTAGTGACTGTTGGTGATTCAAACGATACAATGACCGAAATTACTAGCGGCTTAAACGCGGGCGACATGGTTGTCACTCAGACTATAACCGGTACTGTGGCGGTTTCAGCTACCTCGGCGACTAGCGCTCTGAGATTAGGGGGCGGTAGTGGCTTTGGCGGGGGAGGCTTTACGGGTGGTGGTGGAGGCGGCGGAACGAGAACCGGCGCGACGGGCGGCTCAGCCGCAACCAGTGCGGGACGATAATTCTATGATTAAATGTGAAAAATTAACTAAGTCGTATCAAGTGGGCGAGGGTGAATCACAAGTCCTTAAGGGAGTTTCTTTTGAGATTAAGGACGGGGAATTCGTGGCCATTACTGGTCCATCCGGATCAGGGAAGTCCACGATCATGAATATACTGGGCGCGCTTGATTCACCGACTAGCGGGCATTATTTTTTTGATAACGAAGACGTCTCAAGTTTGACGGATGATGAACTAGCGGAAATTCGCCGGACCAAAATCGGTTTTGTTTTTCAATCTTTCAATTTGCTGTCGCGCTCCACGGTTTTGCGCAATGTAATGTTGCCTTTAGTTTATGCCGGCGTGCCGCTGGAAGAAAGGGAAGAAATTGCTAAAAAAGCTCTGCTCGCCGTGGGCATGCCGGAAGATAGATGGCATCATTTATCCAATCAGCTTTCCGGTGGCCAAATGCAAAGAGTGGCGATCGCCCGCGCCTTGGTTAATAACCCCGCCTTGATTTTGGCGGACGAACCGACCGGAAATTTGGATAGTAAAACCGGACAGATTGTTTTGCAGACTTTTAAAGATTTGAATAAAAATGAACACCGAACGATTGTTCTGATTACGCATGACCATGAAATTGCCCAGCACGCGGATCGCATTGTTGTTTTGCGCGACGGCGAAATCATTGAAGATAAAAAAACTAAGGCCTAATTAAAATATGTTAATCAGCGATATACTTAAAGAGACGGTGACGGCCATTTTAGGCAATCGGGCTCGCTCCGGCCTAACGATTTTAGGTATTGTCATCGGTATTGCTTCGGTCATTGCCATGGTGGCGATTGGCCAGGGGGCGCAAGGTTCAATCCAGACCAGTATTCAGTCCATCGGCTCAAACTTAATTATCGTTTATCCCGGCGCTCAGCGCGGCGTGGGCAGTCAGGTGAGCGCGGGCCGCGGTAGCGCGCGAACTTTGACGCAAGGCGACGCCGACGCGATTAGCGGTTTGACGGACGTGGCCGCCGTGGCTTCGGAAGTTTCTGGCCGCTATCAAGTCACGCAGAAAGCGAATAATACGAATACCACTGTGACGGGCACAACGCCGCCCTATGCGAGCGTGCGTAATGTCACGATTAGCGAGGGCTCTTTTATTTCTCAACAGAATGTTGATTCATATTCTAAGGTGGCGGTCTTAGGCCCGACCACCGTGACGGATTTATTTGGTACGGCTGATCCCGTGGGGCAAATCGTCCGGATCAATAAAATTGATTTTACAGTCATTGGCGTAACGAAGTCTAAAGGCGGTTCCGGTTTTGGCAGTCAGGATGATATGATTTATATTCCCATCACCACGGCTCAGCGTCTCTTGGTCGGCAATGAGTACTTATCAGATATTGATATTAGTGCCACTAGCCAGAGCGCCTTGAGCGTGGTCCAGCAAGAGGCCAATTCCTTGCTTTTGGAACGGCATAAAATTAAAAATGGCGGCACGGCCGATTTTACAATTTTGAATCAGGCGGATATTGCCGCCACCGCTTCGTCCGTGACCGGCACTTTTACCATCCTTTTGGGCGCCATCGCTGGCATCTCGCTCCTGGTCGGCGGTATTGGCATCATGAATATGATGCTCACCACCGTAACTGAGCGGACCCGGGAAATCGGTTTGCGCAAAGCCGTGGGCGCGCGCCGCCGCGATATTAGCAATCAATTTTTAATGGAATCAGTCATGCTGACTTTTTTGGGCGGTTTATTTGGCATCTTACTGGGCTGGCTGAGTTCCTTCATTGTCACTAAATTTTTTAGTATTAGCTCCACGATGACTATGTCTTCGGTCTTGTTAGCTTTCGGCGTCTCCGCCGCGATTGGTATTATTTTCGGCTATTATCCGGCCCGTCGCGCCTCGCGCCTTAACCCGATTGATGCTTTGCGCTACGAATAATTGTTAAAAAGTGTTATAATTAATTAGAGATATTAATCTTAATTAAAATTATATGGAAAACATGGACAACAACGCCGCGCGTCCGGAAGCGCCGCTGGACAAAGAAGCTGGCGCCAAGTCGCCTTGGCCTCACGGCCATTGCCAGGGTCATTGCCATTGCCACCACGGATTTCATGTCGGACGCCTTATTTTAAAAATCATTTTGATTGTTCTTATCTTCTCAATTGGCGTGAGCGTCGGTTCGCACCTGCAACGTGAACGGAGTTTTCGGGGTCATTTTTATCCCAGCCAGAACATGATGTATCGCGATTTTTCGCCCAGCGACTTTCAGTCTGAATCCGGCAATTTTTCGCCGGCTCGCTGGCAAGCCACGGCTCAAACTAATGGCCAGACGACGCTTAACGTCGCTCAGCTTATCGGCACAATCAGTAAAATTGATGGCAATAAAATCACGGTGAGCGTCGGCAATCAAGGTACCGTCGTGAGTGTCGCTTCAAGCACGGTGATTAGCGCCGCTTCTCAGCCTTCAACTTTGAGCGCTTTAAAAGTCGGTCAGAATGCCACAGTCATCGGTAGCGTGGATAATAATCAGCAATTTAACGCCCAGGCGATAAACGTCCAATAAGCATGAACCAGGCCGCTTTTACCATTATCTTCCACTGGGTAGCCGCGCATGGCTACTTGTTCATGCTGGGTCTTATGATGATTGAGGGCCCGACCATCACGACGGCCGCGGCTTTTGCGGCGTCTTGGGGTTATTTCAATCCATTTTTAGTTTACGGGCTATCTATAATCGGCGATGTCTTACCCGACATTGCCTATTATTATGTTGGTTACGCGGCGCAATTTATTTTAGAGAAGGGCTTGCGCGGCCGTTGGCGTCTGCCTCTGTCCTGGCAAACGAAGATTGAAAAATTTTTAGCGCGCGACACGGTTGAAACCGTGGTCTTCATAAAATTAACGCCTTTCCTGCCTTTTGCCGGACTGGCGTTTTTAGGTTCGCGCCGGGTAAATGCCTGGAAGGTTTTTGTCACTTGTGCCTGGATAACGGCCATAAAAGATTTGATTTTCGTCCTGATTGGCTATTATCTCGGTAAGCTGTTTAGCCTGGAGGTTTATCTGAAATATGGGAATTGGATTGTGCCGGCACTACTCGTAATCTTTATTGTCTTATATTTCGCCTATCGCTCGGTTTTCGCTCTGCTATCTAAAAAATTGGATCGCGTTTAAGCCTATGCGCCTGGGAATTTTTTCTGATAATTTTTATCCGGAAATCAGCGGCGTGGCCGACTCTATTTTATTATTGGGCCAGGAGCTGGCGGCGCGCGGCCACCAAATTTTTTTTTATGCGCCCCGCTATAGCGTGAAAGATTATAAAAAAGCTGGTTTTAGTCCTAAGGAACTTGATTTAGGCCCGAACATCAAAATTCGGCGTTTTTTTTCTTGGCCATTTCCGGCTGGCACCGAGCAAGGCCGCTTATTCATTCCTAAACCTTGGTCCTGGCGCCGGGTGGCTAATGACCGACTTGATTTGCTATATGTCCAACAGCCTTTTGGCACCGGGCTAATGGCTCTAAAAACGTCGCGGAAGCTTAAATTGCCGCTGATTGGTACCAACCATACGGCCGTGGCGGAGTTTATTAAGTATCAAGGCCCGGCTTGTAAATTAGTGAAAAAGCTGGCTTTAAAATATTTCTCCTGGTATTATAATCATTGCCAGCTGGTGACCGGGCCATCGGCCTGGGTCTATGAATCTTTACAACCCTTTGGCCTAAAGGCTCCTTACCAGGTTATTTCTAATCCGCTGGATTTAACAATTTTTCAGCCCGCTCCGGCCGAAGATAGGTTAGCTTTGAAAAAAGCGCTCGGTTTTTCTAGGCACACTTTGTCTTTCGCCGCCCGCTTGGCCTCAGAAAAGAAAATTGATATCCTGATCCGCGCTTTCGCTCTCTGCCAAGAAAAATTTCCTGATTTGAATTTAGTCTTGGCGGGGAATGGACAAGATTCGGAACTCTTAAAAAAGTTGGCGCTTAGTCTGGACGTGGCGGATAAAGTAAAATTTTTAGGCCGCCTGACTCAAGTTGATTTGGCCAAAGTTTTCCAAGCCTCGGACATTTTCGTCACGGCTAGCACTTCGGAAACGCAGGGCCTGACCGTTTTGCAAGCCATGGCCTGCGCCTGTCCGGTTATCGGCGTCCGCGCTTTGGCTTTGCCGGAATATATTAATAATGAGAATGGGGTTTTAGTGGCGCCGGATGATCCTAAGGCTTTAGCGGCCGCCATTTCTGATTTGCTGAATGATCCGGCCCGTTTGTTGGCTTTAGGCCGCGGGGCCGAGCTCAGCGTGCAAAAATATTCGCGCGCCAAAATTGCTGATCGCTGGGAAAATATATTTCAGGACGCCATCGCCACAGCAGTAAAAGTGAAATAATAATTCAACACTTTCGTCCACATTCTTGTTTATGAAATTAAGCATTATCACCCCCGCCTATAACGAAGAAAATTATTTGCCGCTCTGCTTAGCCGCCGTGCGCGCGTCTGTCAAACAGTCTGGCCGCGATGCGGAAATTATTGTGGTCAATAACGCCAGCACTGATAAGACGCGAGAAATTGCCGCCGCATTTCCGGACCTTAAGGTCGTTGACGAAGCCCATAAAGGAATTACTTGGGCTAGACAAGCCGGCTTCTTAGCCTCCAGTGGGGAACTCTTAGCCAATATTGACGCGGACACGCGCATGCCGCCGGATTGGGTGGCTAAAGTTTTTAGCTATTTTGAACGAGACGAAAAATTAGTCGCGCTGAGCGGCCCTTATATCTATTATGATTTTTCCTATTTTAAAAACTTGCTCGGCCAAATCTATTATCGTTTAGGCTACGGCTTCAACTGGCTCACTTCGCCCATTCGCTTGGGCGCCATGATTCAAGGCGGCAACTTTATTTTACGGCGCGACGCTCTGGAAAAAATCCACGGCTTTGATACGAGCATTGATTTCTACGGGGAAGACACGGACGTGGCGGTTAGAATCCAAAAATATGGCCTGGTTATTTTTACTTTCAAACTCCCGATGTATAGTTCGGCGCGGCGCCTGAAGCAAGAAGGCTTTTTCACCATGGCCCTGCGTTATAGTTTTAATTATTTCTATTATCTCATCTACAAAAAACCCTATACCAAAAAGTCAATTGACATACGCTCATAAATATAAAAAATATGTCTGACGAAAAAAAGTTAATCGCTAAAGATTGGCATCAAAAACACGCCGCTCAGATGACCTACGGCCAAAGGATTGCCGACTATGTCGCGACGGGCATGGGTTCCTGGCGCTTCATTATTATCCAGAGCATTATTGTGGCTCTTTGGATAATCCTCAATTTCATTGCCTGGTTCAGCCACTGGGATCCGTATCCATTCATTCTGCTTAATCTCTTATTTTCCACCCAGGCCGCTTATGCCGCGCCGATTATCATGATGGCGCAAAATAGGCAAAATGATCGCGACCGCGTCCAAGCGGCTGAAGATTTTAAGACTAACGTGGAAGCGAAAAAAGAGATTGAGGAATTACAGAAAGCCTTGGCCCGGATTGAGGAAGATAAATTGGATAAAATTATTACTCGTTTAGACGCTTTACAGAAATAAGCTGGCTGAAGAAAAAAGAAGATTATTTATTAATCTTCTTTTTTAATTCATTTGACAATAATAGGGCTGTTATGCTAAGTTATTTTATTACATTCTTTGGCCGATTCACCCCTGAAGTGCAACACCTGCGCGTTTCGCTAAGATAATAAGTTCCTGTCTCAAGTACTCGCTATCTAATATACCATTTTCCAAGTA
>TBL_comb47_HYPODRAFT_10002400_pt1 | contig 23171 bp, 21 predicted proteins | sample TroBogypolimnion_40_FD_10682 | JGI IMG/M metagenome (IMG submission 10682)
TGATTTAGACAAACTACCCCAACTGAATGATGAGGCCAAATACCTCATTGCGCCTGCTGGTGTTGAAGCCGATGTGTATCTTATTGACCATGTAAAAAGAAAACATTGTTTGCTGTTGAGTAATGATGCGTTTAAACAATACAAAATGACCGACCCTTGGGTAGCGGTAAACATTGATTACTACCGACTCACGTTTATGATTACCGAAGAAGGGGTCTTTATGCCCGATATTAAATAATTTTCATAAACCACAAAAAAAGGCACAAAAGTTTTTCGCTTCTGTGCCTTTTTTATTTGCTTTTATATTGTTATTCTTTTGAATTCCAGTATGCGAAAGATTGAGGAGGTGTTAAATTATAATCTTCTTTTAGACTTCTTGGTATTGCAAATCTTTTTTTATTTTTAATTTGAATGGCAAACCCATGTTTTTTATCAGCAAAATACTCATAAAAATAATCTTCTGTAATTCCGGAATGTTCTTTGGTTTTATCCCAAAGTGTTTCAAGATCAAATTTAAAAATCTCACCAATTTCAAATTCACCAATTACTTTTTGAACAGGAGAAGAAGCATAAACTATAACCGAAGTAACATTTTGGTTTTTGAAAATAGCTTTTCTGAATTCAAATTTTTTTGTCCCATCAAATATTTTATTTGCAAATTGGGGTTTTATTGATAGTACTACTTTCATCTTTTATATTATTTGTACGCAAATTTAATTAAATCATTGAACTGTTCAGTTGTTATTTTGATAAATCCTCTTGGCATATTCAATATGTCAGGAATAATACCTAATCTATTCAAATCATCCAAAGTTGGTTTTGGTGTTGGTAATGAATAGGCATAAAGAAAATTTACAACGAAGGGTCTGTTTTTAGGATTTTTATCCCACCAATTAGTTTTGAGATCTTCCTTTGAAATCATTGTTCGTCTATTACAAGCATTGAAAAAATCTTCAAAAGAACTAAAATTGTTTTGTACATTTTCAACTATACAAATGGTTGTAATTGTACTTGAATATTTTTTTGGTGTTGTTTCACCCATTCGATATATAATAATTAAATCCCCAGCTTTTAAATGTCTATCTTGTGAATGAGAAATGTAAACTTTTCCTATTCGATTCCTATGAGGTTCGTTTTCAGTATACTTTCTAACATCTTCTCTTGTATTAATACTGTCAGGAAAAAGTTCGGTATGATATTGAGCTTCAATTTTAATAATGTACTTTTCTGTTTTTCGAGATAGAAATGGAAATGTAAGTTTTGGTTTTTCGAGATTTACAGGTATTTCTTTACTAAATGGTCTTATATAAACTTTTTCTTCTCCATTTTTTGTCGTTTTTATTCCGTGGTAAATAAAACCCCATTCTTCCAACATTTCTATTAACTGTTCTTGTTCTGGTCTTTTGGTGAAAAGAGTAACATAGATTTCTTTAACTTTAAATTGAATAGCATTATCGAATATAGTCTTTAAAAATCGTTCACCTATTTTGTATCCATTTCCTGTCACTTTTAAAGTCCCAATTTTTAATCTTCTTTTAGGTTCTAAAATGGGACTAATATTAGAATAATTCTCACTTTCATTTTCCATTTTGACGAAAAGAAAAGCGGTTAGATTTCCATCACTATAACAGACATAACAAGGCTCTTCTGATTTACCATTAAACCAATCATTAAATTCTAAATAGTCTTCTCTAAAACTATTGAAAAAGCTGTCTTTAATATCAACTTCCGCAAAATCTACTTTTTTAACAGATAAAACTTTATAATCAACTAATTCTGGATTTTCAGATGTTACTTTTTCTAGAAAACTTTCAATTTTATAAACTTTGTCAGCAATTCCTAACAAGTTTGCTTTAGTATGAATTTTTTTGTCTTCTGAAATTAAAATATCAACTCTTCCCTCATAAACTTCGTTTAATATTTGAGTATCATTTATATCGTTGGCTTGATTATCTATGTTTCTACTTACTGTTAGTATTTTCTCTCCTAAGGGAGCTTGATGCTTAAGTAAATTATAACTCTCAATTTTAATACTCATAGTATCAAGAGCATTGGGATCTTTGTATCTTTCTAACTCTTCAACCGTTAATGGATGAATGTATTTAGAATACTTAAGATTGTCAATCCATTTAAAAAGTTGACCAATTTCTGGTTTGTATATTTTGTTTGCTTCTCTGTGAATAATAATGTTGGTGTCGAGTAAAATTTTCATGGCTAAATATTATTTAAAAGGCTTTTATAATCACTATTTCTAATTTCTATATAAGGAGCGGAATACTTGATTGAAAGATATTTTGCATATTCAATTTCCATTTCTTGCAATTCATTCAAAACTTTAATATCATATTTTTTATTATCTCTAACTTCTAATCTATTTGATATTATTTCAACATCATCTATTACAATTGAAATAATTTTTGGATTAATAATATCAAAAGTTTCCTCTTCAATTTTAGAAGGAATTCCTGATGCATTTAATAAGCAAAAATGCCCATCAAGTAAGTATTGTTTATCTTTTTCAATTAATTTTTTCAATCCAAGAATCAATCGCTCTTGCATAGAAGAAATATTATCTACTAACTTATTATCTGATGAACTAATTTCATTCCATTTAAGAATTTGACTTGCAGTTAAATGAATTAATTTCGTTTTAGAAGCAATTTCTTTACAAATAGTTCCTTTCCCAACCCCATGAATTCCTCCAATAAAAATAATATTTCTTACTAAACTCATAAAATTCAAATAGATTGCTGTAGTAAAAATAATAAAAAAAGTGTTTATACATTAATTAATTACAAGACATTGTGGTTCAAAAAACCCAAAACCTATTTCTTCTTCTTCATCAACACCTCATTTTGAATCTTCAATACCTTGACTTCTTCTTGCAGCTCCGCAATGAGTTGGTCTTTTTCAGAAATCAAACTCTTGTCGGCAGGATTTGTTGTGGTAAAATCATCGGGCAATTGATTGGCAATATCTTTAAAAAAATTGTGTTTCACAGCATAACAAATATCAAGCAAAATCCCCGTTTGAATACTGTCATTTCGCATGTATTGCAAAATGGCAAGTCCGTTTCTACCTATGGCAAGACCTAAATCAGTTTTAGTAATTTTATTTTTATAAACATAAGTCTCCAAAAGAGCACCTGTATTAATGTTGTTCTTACTTTTTATCATCGCTTTTTAAATTTAGAAAGTATAAAAATAAGCAATATATTTTAAAAATGATGCTTTTATAATCATTTATGATGTTTTTATCTTTATTATTGATGCTTTTATCTTTATTATTGATGCTTTTATCATCATTTTTAAAGCTTTTAGTGTCAATTTAGATGTTTTTAACATCAATATTAATACTTTTAGCATCAATTTTAATGCTTTTAGTATCAAATATAATGCTTTTAGTGTCAAATTTTAAAAATGATGTTCATAAATTGTGCTTATTAATTTAAAAATGGATCACCATCATTTCAAAACAAAAACTATTTTTGCAGAGCTTATTTTTATGAAAACAACCACTTTCAAAAACACTAAAATCTCTTATACCGAGCAAGGAAAAGGCACGGCAGTAGTGCTGTTACATGGTTTTTTGGAAAATCAATCAATGTGGGATGCTTTTGTACCTGAGTTTTCTAAAAAGTATCGAGTGATTACCATCGATTTATTAGGCCATGGTCAAACCGATTGTTTGGGTTATGTTCATTCGATGGAAGACCAAGCCGATATGGTGCATCATGTGTTGCACGAATTAAAAATTAGAAAAGCTATTTTGGTAGGACATTCTATGGGGGGGTATGTAGCATTGGCTTTCGCCGAATTGTATCCCGATAACATGAAAGGATTGGTACTACTGAACTCGACTTCTCGCGCCGATAGCGACGAACGCAAAATCAATCGCGACCGAGCCATTGTTGCCGTAAAGCAAAATTATACAGCTTTTGTGCGGATGAGTATCGCCAATTTATTCAGTGAAAACAACCGAGAACGCTTGGCAGAACAAATAGAAAAGGTTAAAATAGAAGCGTTAAAAACACCCTTACAAGGAATCGTTGCCTCACTTGAGGGCATGAAAATTAGAAATGATAGAGAAGTGATTTTGCACTTTGCTCCTTATCCAATTCAGTTGATTTTAGGAAAAAAAGACGGTGTCCTAATTTATGAAGACAATCTGGAACAAATGGAAGGTACAAAAGTAAAACTCACCTCATTCCCTGATGGACACATGAGCCATATTGAAAATAAAAATCAATTGATGAAAGCGTTGGTGGAGTTTTTTAAAAAATGTTAACCACGAAGACCCGAAAATTGCACTAAGTTTACAAAGCTTTGTGTTCTTTGTGCATAAACTTTGTGTCCTTTGTGGTTAAATCTTCTCCTCAAAAGCCACCCCAACATCCAATATTTCATTCAATAAAACCACAATTTCTTCTAAATAATTTTCCATTATTTCAGAAGAAATCACTTCGGTTACTTCTTTACCTTCTTTAAAATTAAAAGGTAAAAATCCGTTCTTTAAATTTTTAAAAGAAATAATCCCAGCTTCTATTTCAAATCCTTTGGCTTGTGGTGCATACATAAAAGCATAGGCCAGAATCTGAATGATTTTATCGTTTTTAATGTCTTCAGTTAAACCATTCCATGATTTTAAAGTAACACTTGGTCGAGTGACCGTTCCTGTCTTATAATCGATAATTCTAATTTTACCATTTCGGTTTTCAATGCGGTCAACATTACCTGCAATCTTCACTGGATAAGGTAGGCTCGGATGTTCTAAAGTTCGATCCAAATGCTTTTCTAACGCGATAATCTGAATTTTATCACCATTTTTTTGAATGGATTCTAATTCTAATTTTAAAAAATTAAGCACATTTCGTTTGGCAACTTCATAGGCCAAAAGGTTTCGCCCTTTTTTGATATCGCCTTCTTTATAGACCAATTTGAATTGTTTTAAAACTTCTTCATCAATGTTTTTAATACAGGTTGTAATATCATTTTCAATTAATATTTTACCGATAAACGGCTTATATAATTCTTCTAAAGCACCGTGAATAATGGTTCCAAGTGTATTTACTGCGATATTTTCTTCCACTTCATCGGTTTCAGAAATGCGCAAAATCCGTTGAAAATAAAACTGAATCGGATTTCGAATATAAGCGGTTAACGATGAGGGAGAAAATCCTTTATCGGCGATTTCTTTTAATCGCACCAAAACACTATCCGATTTTGGAACTACAATAGGTTGATGAGCAATTTCGGGAACATCGGCATTATACGTTTGAAATGTCAAATTGTGCTTCGGTTGCTTTTCTACTTCCAATTGCGTAATAAATCGACTTTTTTCACCTGCATCCAAACCGTCACTATCAGAATTGTATAACAAATACACATTCTTAGCACGTTGCAATAAATGATAGAAGTGGTAGGTATAAATCGCATCTTTTTCTTTAAAAGTGGGCAATCCCAACTCGCGTTTCACATCATACGGAATAAAAGAATTCATACTTTTCCCTGCAGGGAATTTGCCTTCATTTACCGAGGTGATAATCACGGTTTCAAAATCGAGTACTCGACTTTCTAACACTCCCATAATTTGCAATCCGTTCAAGGGTTCTCCTTCAAAAGAAACCTCTGCCACATCAATTACTTGCTTGTAAATAGCATAAAGTGTGTCGATAGTATCAATATTTTCATGAGAAGAAAAATAAGAAATCAGTTGATTAATGACTTTGAAAATGGAATATACAAAGGCATTGGTAATTTTTTCGTCTTCATTATCGCGACTTAAATTCGATTTGATAATCAATAATATCTGAGATAAACACTCCAAGACCTTCACTGAATTAGTATCCCATTTTTGAAAAAGCAATTGAAATAATTCATTCTGCTTTTCTTGTAATTCTAAAATACGCTTATGGACAATAAAAGTGTAGTTATTTTGGTTGATACGATTCACTAATCCTGATGCATTTACATACGGTTCTATTAACGGATGCGTCAGAATATCCAAAACATCTTTATAATAAAAGACATAACTAGTAGCATTTCTAGCCAACGCATTAGTATGCATCTTAAACAATTTTGCCATCAACAATTGAGCAGGATTGTTCTTGCTCGAAAATCCCATAGTAATATTTAAAGCAGGAACATTACTTGGCAATGAATACAAAACTGGCAGTAAAAGACTTTCTTCTCCAAGCACAACAGCTACATTTTGAAGTTGGCCATTAGTAGCATCACTGTGTTTTTCAATAATATCGCCAACAATCTTGGCTTGACCAATTGATTTTGGCGTACCAATGACATGAATATTCTTCTCATGCTTATATTCAGTAGATATCCACTCATACGGATTAGTTTTATAGTAAGGCCATTCCGCTTTAAATCGTCGTTGAAAAAGTCCGGTATCGTGATACGTATCGTTTAAAAAAGTTTCATCAATATCCCAATAGATTTTGGCTTTATCTAATGCTAAAAGATGTTGCACTATCTTTTCTTCTGCTTGATTAAGGGCATTAAATCCAGCAAAAACAAAGCTTTTTTCTTTTACTAATTCTGAAAAGTGACTTAGATTATGTACAGCTTCTCTATAAATTAATCCTTGGTAGCCAACTCCTTTTTGAAGTAAATAGTGATAAAGAGAATGATAGTAATGCGGCAGTTTTTTCCAGAAAATAAGATAGTTTTCAATAAGATTTGTCCGTTTGTCTATATCAACCGCCCAATGCTCAACTTCTTTGATGTTTTCTAAATACTTTAAAACCTTATCGGGGTCCAATAAGTAACGATCTATTTCATTAAAGTCTTGGAGCAATGTTTTTGCCCAATTGGCAAAGGTTTCAAAAGACTCTTTATCTTTTTCTGTAACGTGCAAATAAATCGTGTAAAATTCAAATAAAAGTTCCACACTATCTATAGAACGAATACCTGCAATGTTTTGCACAAAATCTTCAATACTAATTATTTCAGGAGCAAATATGGTTTTCTCAGATTGCTTTTTCAAAGCTTCTATTAGAAAGACTTTAGCTCTCCTGTTAGGTAAGATAATTATAGTGTCTGATAATTTATCAGAATAATCATTTAAAATAACTTGTGCTAAGTGTTGAAGAAAAGTTGCATTTGCCATTTGATAAATATAAAAAAACGCCCCGAAATTCGGAGCGTTTTCTTGAAAATATTTTAAAAGAAATTATTTTACTAATTTCACTTCAACTCTTCTGTTGTTAGCTTTACCAGCTTTAGTTTTATTAGAATCGATTGGTTTTGTTTGACCATATCCTGAAGATGTTAATCTATCAGCAGCAATTCCATTTTCAACTAAATAATTTTTAACTGCAGCAGCTCTTTCTTCAGATAATTTTAGGTTAGCATCTGCTTTACCTGAATTATCTGTATGACCTTCAATACTGAATTTAGAAGTTGGATATTCTTTTAAAATAGCAGAAATTGATTGTAAAACTGGCAATGTTTGTTTTTGGAAAGAGAATTTTCCTGTATCAAACAAGATAGTTTTAGCATACTCATTCAATTTTTTAATAGCCTCTTCTGTTGGTTCTGGTATTGGACAACCATTGTTAGAAGCTGGACCTTTAACGTCTGGACATTTATCATCTTTGTCAAGAACTCCATCTCCATCTCTATCTGGCCAAGGACAACCTGCGTTTTCTTTTGGTCCTTTTACATCTGGACATTTATCATCTTTGTCAGCAATTCCATCTCCATCTTTGTCAGGACATCCACCTAAAGCTTTTAAACCAGCAACATCTGGACAAGCATCATCTTTATCTGGAACACCGTCTCCATCTGTATCAGGACAACCATTGAATGCAGCTAAACCAGGAACATCTGGACAAGCATCATCTTTATCAATAATTTTATCACCGTCTGAATCTGGACAACCATTAAATTCTTTTGGACCAGCAACTTCAGGACAAGCATCATATTTGTCATAAATTCCATCACCATCAGTATCTTTAGCTCCAAATTTGAAAGTAATACCTACAAAATGTTGCATGTGTGAAGGAACATCTACATTAGGAACTCTTGTATCATCAAATGAATGTTTGTAAGTAGATTGTAAAGACAAACCTACTTGTTTAGATAACCAAAAAGTTAATCCTAAACCTCCATTAACAGTTCCTGCAGAAGCATCACCTAACCAAGTATATCCACCACCAATGTGAAGAGATGGATCAATAACTTTAGATTTGATCATATTCATAAAGCTATATTTAATAACTCCATCAATACCATAATACATTAAATCTCCTGTGTTAACAATAGGATAACTGTTTGTGTTAGATGCTGGATCATAAATCCCATCACCAACAAACTTAGTCATTTTGTTTACAGAACCTGTAATCCCAAAAGAGAAGTTGTCTCCAACGTATTTCGAAACATTTACATAAGATACTGAAGGAATAATACTCCAATACGCTTTTTGATCAAAATACTGAGAAAATTGATTTTTAATACTTGATGCAGCACTTACTCTGCCTCCGTCTACTGCGTTTGCTCCAAACGAGATAGCCCATGTGTTGTCACTGTCTTGCGCTTGAGAACTTAATCCCAAAAGCATCAATAAAGCAATTAATTTGTTAAGATGTTTCATACTTAATTTTGTTAGATTATAAAGATATAATGGCGCAAAAGTAATACCTATTATTGAATTATCAAAATGTTGTAGGCAAAATTCTACATTATATGATTTCTAGAGACTTACCTACTTCTGTAAACGCTTGTATTGCTTTGTCTAAATGCTCTTTAGTATGTGCTGCCGAAAGCTGTACTCTAATTCTTGCCTTCTCTTTTGGAACTACTGGATAGAAGAATCCAATCACATAAATTCCCTTTTTAAGTAGTTCATCTGCCATTATTTGTGATAATTTAGCATCATACAACATTACAGGAACTATTGCTGAATCACCATCTATAAAATCAATCCCTGCTCCCCTTAATCCTTGCTTAAAATAATTAGTATTCCATTCCAGCTTATCCCGTAAAGTAGTGTCTTTTTCTAAAAGTTCAAACACTTTAATAGAGGCCCCAACAATAGCGGGTGCTAATGAGTTTGAAAAAAGATAAGGTCTCGAACGTTGACGTAAAATCTCAATTACTTCTTTTTTCGCAGTGGTATAGCCTCCCATAGCACCTCCAAGTGCTTTCCCCAATGTACCGGTTATGATATCCACACGTCCCATTACTCCTTTGGCTTCTAAGGTTCCCTTTCCTGTGGCACCAATAAAACCTGCCGCATGACATTCATCAACCATTACTAGTGCATCATATTCATCAGCCAAATCACAGATTTTATCTAATGGCGCAACTAATCCATCCATTGAAAATACTCCATCAGTTACGATCAACTTGAATCGGTGACCTGCTGCTGTTGCTTTAATCAGTTGCTGTTCTAAATCTTCCATATTGGAATTTTCATAACGATAACGTGCCGCTTTACACAAACGAACTCCGTCAATAATGGAAGCGTGATTTAAAGAATCAGAAATTATGCAATCTTCTTCTCCTAATAATGGTTCAAAAACGCCACCATTAGCATCAAATGCTGCTGCATACAATATAGTGTCTTCGGTTCCATAAAAATTAGCAATCTTTTGTTCTAATGTTTTGTGAATATCTTGTGTGCCACAAATGAAACGCACAGACGACATTCCAAATCCGTGCGAATCTAAAGCATCTTTCGCAGCTTGGATTACTTCAGGATGCGATGATAATCCTAAATAGTTGTTGGCACAAAAGTTTAAAACTGTTACTCCATTAACAGTAATTTCTGCCCCTTGTGGAGACGTAATAATGCGTTCTTTTTTGAAAATACCATTTTGTTCAATAGTATTTAATTCATTTTGTAAGTGTTGTTGAATTTTTCCGTACATAGTATTAGTTTGTTTGTTTATTTGCCGCGAAGACTCGAAGTCACGAAGCTTTTCTTTTGCCACGATTTGCACAAATTTTCACTGATGTAAAATCTTAGTTTTATTGCAATAATTTGAATGTGCAGAGTCTATTTTCTTTGTTCTGTATTCTATTTTCTAAATTTCTACAAATGTAACACTTCAATTTCTTCCCCTATATATATCAGTGACTTTTTCTCCACTTTATAACCCATATCTTCGATAGTCTTCTGATAGTTTTCTAATTGTGTTTTGTGTTTTGGTATATGCTGACCGGTTTTATAATCTAAAAGAAATACCTTTTTATCTTTCGAAACCGACATTCTATCGGGTTTTACAATATTTCCTTGTTTTTGAATGATGGTTTGTTCGTTCATTACTTTATGTTCTTCCGAAAAATAATCGGTCAGTTCTTTGTGAGTAACAATTGCTGAAATTGTTGCCAAAACTGCTTCTCTTTGATGGGAAATGATTAATCCATTTTCGATAGCTTTGGTTATTGCCAAATCGATGTCGTTTTTAGTTTTTATAAAGGCTAAGATTTCATGAATGATGTTCCCGAATTCAATCGCTTTTTGTTGTTTGGTATTCCACATCACACTTTCGCGTTGTGCAATTTTGATGTTTTTTGGATGTAATGTTTGCGAAAGTTGTGGAATAGTTAATGCATTATAAACTACTTCTTTCGTAATTGAATTTTTTTCTGATGACCCAAATTCATATTGCAATTGTTCTTCCTTAAATTTACTTGATAAAAATTCTATAAAGAAAGTCGCCATATTATTTGGTAATTCACCTTTACTGTTTTCAGAAACCAATCCCGAAATTATATATAATTGTTCTTCGGCACGGGTCAATGCAACATATAAAACATTAATGTTGTCCAACAAATCTTCTTCTTTTTTCTGAAGATAAACTAACGATGCTTCTTCTCCAAAATTCTCGACAGCTGCATTTTTTGAAACCAATGCTTTTGGCAATCCAATTTGTGCTTCATTGGCAGCAATCCAAATTTTATCACCTAAGTTTTGCGAATAGTTTTGTTCTGCAAAAGGAAATATCACCACAGGAAATTCCAACCCTTTGGATTTATGAATGGTCATGATTCGAACCGCATCACTTCCTTCAGGTGATGGAATGCTTAATTTTTCAGAATTGTTTTCCCAATAAGTAAGAAAATCGGAAATTCCAGATTGTTTTTTTAAGTCATGTTCCAAAATCAAATCCAAGAAATATTGCACATAAGCATTTCGCTTTTCTATTGGAATCACTTTTGAAATTATGATTTCTGTCGCTTCATAAAGCGCTTTCTTTCTGAGGCTTTGAAAAGGAAAATCAACATCAATTTCAGTCAACCAATTTTGAAATTCCAATTCGTTTTTCAATTCCATTCCTTTGGCGATAAAATCGTGAACAGGTAATTTTTGCTGTAAATTTTTAGCTATATAATATAAGAAATTGGCTTTCGATTCTAAATCATTTATGTTTTTTAAATATCGTAAAATATAAATACAAGTTTGCACTTCCGAAGACGCACCTAGCAACAAACTTTCAGAAGAAACTATAGGAATTCCATTTTCAATTAAATGATTAGCAATAGCGGTTCCTGGTTTTTTATTTCGGGTTAGAATGACAATGTCTTTATAACTAAATCCATTCGCTTTTACTTTCACAATTGTATTTAAAGTAGCTTCCAAGTACAAATCGTTTTTATCTAAACTATCTTCATCTGAAACTTCTTCTTTGTCAATTTTCGGAATAAAACTAATATTTACATAACCTCCTTTTTTCGAGTTAAATTCTTGATGAGAATGATTTTCATATAAATCTTTATAGTTACTATTTGCAAATTTTGAAGCTAAAAATTTGAAAAACTTATTATTAAAGTCGATGACATTCTCATAACTTCTCCAATTAGTTCCTAATGGGAAAAGCTCCTTTTCAGGGTTTACAAATGGGTTTTCATTTTTGCTTAATTCAATAAATTGCTCTGCTTTTCCACCACGCCATCGGTAAATTGACTGTTTTGGATCACCTACAATCAGTAACGAACCACGAGTTCCATCTAAATCTTCGCTCGAAAGTGCATTATCAATAAGCGGAATTAAATTCTGCCATTGCATTTCAGAAGTATCTTGAAATTCATCAATGAAAAAATGCTTGTATTTTTCACCTAACCGTTCGTAAATAAAAGGAGCAGGCTGGTTTTGAATTTGCTCGTTAATTAATTTATTGAATTCTGTTATGGAAAGTATATTTTGTTCTTTTTGAATCTCCTGCAATTTATGGCTCAAAGTATTCATAAGAGAAAGTGGTGTAATATTTTTTAAGAAAGCTTCGTAGAAATTTTTCTTTTCAAATTTGGTATAAATTGATTTCAAAATGGTCAATAATTCAGGGATAATACTTTCGATTATTGCTCCATCAGATGCTTTACTATTTATTTGAATATCGTCAAATTCATAAAACATTTTGTTATTTGGATTGAACTTCCCTTCTTTAATTTTAATCAAATGATTTGGAAAAGTTCCTCTTGAAAACGATTGTAAATCAATGCCATTTTTTTCAATCAAAAGCAATGCATCTGTGGCTTGAGCAATGGTTTCAACTTCTATTTCTTTACAAAATTCAACTAGTTTATTCTTAATTTCAACAAATTCAGCAATCGATTTATTATTGAAATGACTTATTTCTTCGCGATTGTTTTCGTTTAAAATTAATTTGCCTGTTTCCATGATTTCACGCGAAACATCCCAAGATTTATCATCGTCGGTTTTTTCCATTGTGAAATTCACAAGAAGATTGGTTAATGTTTCATCTTCTCCAGCTTGAGCAATAATGGCATCAACTGCTTCGGTTAAAAGGTTTTCTGTATCAAGAGAAACATCAAATGTTATAGGTAAATTCAAATCATGAGCAAAGGCTCGAATGACTTTGTGAGTGAATTTATCAATAGTAGAAATATCAAAAGCAGCATAATTATGAATCAAATTTTTAATAATGCTTTTTGCTTTTTCTTTAATATCAAACAAACTTAATCCTGTTTCAGAACTAATGACTTGCATCAAATTCGATGCTTTATCAGAAGGACTTTCTTTAGCAAATTCAGACAAACTTTCTACCACTCGACTTTTCATTTCGTGAACAGCTTTGTTAGTAAAAGTAATCGCCAGAATGTTGCGATATGCATCTTGCTTTTTGGACAAAAGAATGATTTTGAGATATTCTTTTACCAAAGTATAGGTTTTACCTGATCCCGCAGAGGCATCATAGATAGAGAAAGCTGGTTTTTGCATTTATTTTTTATTAATTCGATAAATATAATTCAATTTAGACGCTTCTCCGTAATAGGTAACTTCAATTGCATCAATTTTTATTGCGCCTATTTTTTCAATAGCTTTTTGTGAACGAATATTAGTGGCTCCAATGTGAAAATAAATGGTGTCTACATATTGAAAAGCATAGTCCATCATGACTTTTTTCAAAGCTTTATTGTAATCTTTTCCCCAATATTTTCTTGCCATAAAGGTATAACCAATCAAAATGGAATTGTTTTTTTCATCATAATCATAAAATCGGCTACTGCCTATGGGCTCATTCGTTTGAGTATCTCTAACAAAAAATGCCCCTTTAGATGCAATAGCTCCTTGAAAGAAATTCTGAAAAATAGCTCTTTGATAACGCAATTTATTAGGATGCTGTTCCCAAACTAAAGGATCGGAAGCTACTTCATACAATTCTTCAAAATCATTTTCATGAAGTGGAACTAGTTTTATAAGTTCGTTTTGCAAATGCTTGGGCTGTATATCAAATGTCATTTAGCTCTATAATAGGTTTTTTCAATGGAATTATGTAAAAAAAGTATTTTCTTTTACAAAGATAAATGTATAAATTTGAAATCAATTTTAGTAATAACTTAAACAAAAATATCATGGCATTTGAATTACCGCAATTACCTTACGCTTACGATGCGTTAGAACCACATATTGATGCAAGAACAATGGAAATTCACCATTCAAAACATCATAATGCTTATACAACTAACTTGAATGCAGCAATTGCAGGAACAGATTTGGAAGGAAAATCTATTGAAGAAATTCTAAAAAATTTAGATATGACTAAAGCAGCTGTTAGAAATAATGGTGGTGGGTTTTTTAACCATAATTTGTTCTGGACTGTAATGTCTCCAAACGGTGGTGGATTACCTACTGGTGAATTATTAGCGGCTATTGAAAAAGATTTTGGTTCGTTTGACGAATTCAAAGCTTCTTTTGCAAAAGCTGGTGCTACTCAATTTGGTTCGGGTTGGGCTTGGCTTTGTATAAAAGATGGTAAATTAGAAGTTTGTGGAACGCCAAATCAAGACAATACTTTAATGCCTGGTATTGGTTGTGGAGGAACTCCAATTTTAGGAATGGATGTTTGGGAACATGCCTACTACTTACATTATCAAAATCGTCGTCCCGATTATATCGAAGCTTTCTTTAATGTAATCAATTGGACAGAAGTGTCTAGAAGATATAACGAAGCTAAATAATAGTCAATTTATAAAATTCAAAACCCGGTTGTGTGTGCAACCGGGTTTTTTTGTGTGTGTGAATTTTAAAAAGACGTCCGCGGTTGCGAACGCCTTTTTGCCCCAAATCTACCATAAACTTAACCTACTAAATCCTATGGTACTGCAAACATAATAGTATGCTGGTTTTATAATCTTAAAAATTGAGAAATATATTGGGATGATAGTCAAATGAGGGTAGAATTCGCCATTTTGAAAGTGGAACTTATAGAAAATAAAAAAGGTGAAATTTCTTTCACCTTTTTTGCCCCAAATCTACCATAAACTTAACCTACTAATGCTATGGTTCTCCAAAGATATACTGACTTGTATTTAGTTACAAAATAATATTGATGAATTACACCAATAATCGATAAACTACATAAAACGTTAATTTTTAGTAGGCTCTAGCATCTTTTCCTTCATAAAAATTCATAAATGCTCGGTTTACAACTCGGTTTCCTCCAGGTGTTGGATAGTCACCTGTGAAGTACCAATCTCCTAAATTCTTCGGACAAGCAATATGAAGGTTAGCAACAGATTGAAAAATAATTTTTACTTCTGCTTTTATACTTTCAGAAGTTAGTAATTCCGCTATTTTATTGGAGATGTCTGTATCGCTAAATGGCGAATATATTTCTGTAACATAATTAACTACATCCGAGTCTTTTAACTTCTCTTGATCTTTGCATTTTTTATAAACTTCATCAACAATATGGTAGCGATTTTGCTCTTTCAAAAGTTCAATTGCTGCTTGAAAGGCAACTAGTCCTTCCAACTTTGCCATGTCAATACCATAACAATCTGGATATCGAATTTGTGGTGCCGAGGAAACAACAACTATTCGCTTAGGATTCAATCGATCCATCATTTTAATGATACTCATTTTTAATGTAGTCCCACGAACAATGCTATCATCAATAATCACTAAATTATCAGTTGGTTGGATAACTCCATAGGTTACATCATAAACATGGGCTACCAATTCATCACGGTTTTTATCATCCGTAATAAATGTCCTTAGTTTGGCGTCCTTAATAGCGATTTTCTCAGTTCTAATTTTAACCGAAAGTATTTCTTCTAATTTTTCTTTGGTTAATGTTTTTCTATTATTTAAAATAAATTGATTTTTTCTTTGATTTAAAAAATCTTGTGCTGCTTCTACCATTCCATAAAAGGAGGTTTCCGCAGTATTTGGTATATAAGAGAAAACAGTATTATCAGTATCATCTCCAATAGATTCGAGAACAGCTGGAAGAATTAATTTTCCTAAATTTTTTCGCTCTTGATAAATTTCGGCATCGCTTCCTCGTGAAAAATAAATTCTTTCAAAAGAACATGCTTTTTTAATAGTGGGTACAATTATTTCTTCTTCGGTAACGTTTCCGTTCTTCTTAATGATTAAAGCATTTCCGGGTTGCAATTCTTGCACTTTTTCAAATGGAACATTGAATACGGTTTGAATAACGGGCCTTTCCGAAGCTACAACAACAATTTCATCATCTTCATAGAAATAAGCTGGACGAATTCCCGCAGGATCACGAAACACAAAGGCATCACCATGACCAAAAAGTCCAGCCATAGCATAACCACCATCCCACCCTTTGGAAGCTCTTTTTAATATTTTAGCAATTTGCAGTTTTTCAGCAATAACAGGAGAAGCTTCTCTTTTTGATAATCCATTCACTTTACATTCGTGATACAAATCGGTAACCTCATCATCCAAAAAATGTCCGATTTTTTCCATTACGGTTACCGTATCTGCCATTTCTTTTGGATGTTGCCCTAATTCTACCAAACTATTGAAAAGCTCGGTAACATTGGTCATGTTGAAGTTTCCCGCAACAATCAGATTTCGATGCATCCAATTGTTTTGACGTAAAAATGGATGCACACTTTCAATACTATTTTTACCAAAAGTTCCATAACGAACATGCCCTAAAAATAATTCTCCAATATAGGGGATGTTTGCTTTTTGTGCAGCTACATCATCAGCATATTCTGGATGAGAAGCCATTTCTTCGTTGATGCGTTCGTTGATTTGCTTGAAGACATCTTGGATCGCTTGTGCATCATTAGAACGCACTCGACTGATGTATCGTTCTCCGGGTTCCACATCTAATTTAATGGAAGCAAAACCAGCGCCGTCTTGTCCACGGTTGTGTTGTTTTTCCATTAAGAGATACATTTTCTGTATTCCGTAGAAAGCCGAACCGTATTTTTGTTTGTAAAACGCTAACGGTTTCTTTAATCGTAAAAGTGCAATTCCACATTCGTGTTTGATTGCGTCACTCATTGTAATTGTTGTGTTGTTAGGGACAAGTCGCGACTTGTCCGTATTGTTAATGTAAATAAAAATGCCTCGAAAATTTCGAGGCATAAAGTTATTATAATTCTATATCAAATTGTGTTAAAGACTTGAATTGTTTCAAGCGGCTTTTCACCTCTGATTCTTTTAATTCTAACATTCGCTCTGTTCCGAATTTCTCCACACAGAATGACGCTAAGTTGGACCCTTGAATAACAGCAGTTTTCATGGTTTCAAAAGAAATGTCTCCTTGTTGAGTGATGAATCCTGCAAATCCTCCTGCAAAAGTATCCCCAGCTCCTGTTGGATCATAAACATCTGCCAATGGCAATGCTGGTGCAAAGAAAATATGTTCGTTATGGAAAATTAAGGCACCATGTTCTCCTTTTTTAATCACGACATACTTTGGTCCCATAGTATGAATTTTAGCTGCCGCTTTCACTAAAGAATATTCACCAGACAACTGACGTGCTTCTTCATCATTAATGGTGATTACATCAACACGTTTGATTACGTCAAGCAATTCTGGTAAAGCACAGTCCATCCAAAAATTCATGGTATCCAAAACCACTAATTTTGGTTTGGCAATCATTTGATTTAAAACACCTGTTTGTACTAATGGATGTAAGTTCCCTAACATCACGACATCGGCATTTTTGAAGTTTTCGGGTACAATGGGATTGAAATCTGCCAAAACATTTAATTCAGTAGTCAAGGTATCTCTTGAATTCATATCGTTGTGGTATTTACCACTCCAGAAGAATGTTTTCCCTCCTTTAACCACTTCAAGACCTGAAATATCAATATTTCTTGCCGTCAATAAGTCCAAATACTCTTGCGGAAAATCATCACCTACTACCGAAACAATAGCCGATTGTAATTTAAAATGGCTAGCCGATAACCCAATAAAAGTTCCAGCACCACCTAATATTTTATCAGTTTTTCCAAAAGGAGTTTCGATAGCATCAAAAGCAACCGTTCCTACTATTAAAAGTTTGTTCATTTTTTTGGTTTCAAATTAGAAGGCGCAAAGATAGTTTATAAGTTTCAGAGTTGCAAAAGATAACTAAAATAGGATTTATTTAATAACCTGTATAGTTATTTTAGGATGGGTCAGGGCGGGCCATAGTGTATAGATAGTGTATAGATAGTGTATAGATAGTGTATGGATAAAGCATGGTTGTGGTACCCTAAATAATCTACCCATACATTACCTATTTAAATAGTATTGCTAATAAATGCGATCTAATCCTGCCCTTTTATACTATAAAGAGGAAAGTCTTTGAGTTGCACAAAGCGGTAGCCTTCTGCTTTTAGTTTTGGAATTATTTTTTCTAGGGCTTCAAAGGTATTCCATTGTGGGTGGTTCATGTGCATAATAACTATAGCGCCGGGTTTGATGTTTTTCAAAACGTTTTCTTCTATTTCATTAGCAGGCGTAAACGGAACGGCATCTCCTGATAATACTTGAAAACTAATGGCTTGAATGTGAAGTTGTCGTGCCATTTTAGCACAAGCTTCATCAATAAAAGCGGTTGCCGAACGGTAGAATTTGGGTTTATGATGCGTAAGCGCTTCTATTTTTCGCGCATTGGCTTCTATTTCGTCAAAGGCATCGCTTACGGTTGCTGTACCATGAATTCCATATTCACTTTCGCCATCAATGGAGCAGGGTTTGTGGTTGAGTCCGTGGTTTTCTATTTCAAATGTTTTTTCTTTGGATATCGACATAAAAGTATCAAAATGTTCGTCTATCCATCTACCGGTTACAAATAATGTAGCTGGAATATTTTCTTTGATCAAATAATTTATCAATTCTTGATCGAAACCCAAACCTTTTTCTCTTCCACATGCATCAAACGTAAAGGCGATTACTTTCTCTTTGGTTTTAATATCCTCGTCTACATCTTTTACAAATTCGCCCCAGCTTCCTGGACTAGAATGAACATACTCTTGGGTTATTTTCTTTCTTAAAAACACATAAGTAGTATCATTATTTAACGTTTTAAGAAAGTTTTTATTGGTATAATAGTCCGCTTCTTGAGCAACTGTAGCCAATGAAATAAGTAACAATAATGTGGTTGTAAGGGTCTTCATAAATTATAATAGTTTGGATTCTTCATTTTCATAAAAAGCATCTATCGATAAATTGGGTAATCCTGAGGCATATACTGCTAGTTCATCACAACGTTCGTTTTGGGGATGATTGTTGTGTCCTTTTATCCATTTAAAGTCGACTTGGTGTTGACGGTAAATTTTCAAGAATCGTTTCCATAAATCGGAATTCTTTCGATTTACAAATCCTTTTTTCTCCCAACCCAACACCCACTTTTTCTCCACAGAATCCACTACATATTTAGAATCGGAAATCACTAACACTTTCATATTTGGGTTTTTGAGTTTTTCTAAACCAACAATTACAGCAAGAAGTTCCATTCTGTTATTGGTTGTCAAACGAAATCCTTCATAAAATTCTTTTTTATGGGGAGTGCCTACTAATTCCATGACAACGCCATACCCTCCGTTTCCGGGGTTTCCTTTGGCTGCGCCGTCGGTGTAGATGTGGACTTGATATGAGTTCAAAATTATGAGTTATGAGTTATGAGTTTTTCTATTACTTCTGGAAAATACTGATGCTCTAAAATGTGTATTTTATCTGCGATTTCTTCGGCCGTTTGGCAATCTTCTATGTTGACTGCTTTTTGGAAGATGATTCCTCCTTCGTCATAGTGCTCATTTACAAAATGAATGGTAATTCCAGTTTCTTTTTCTTTATTATTTAAAACGGATTGATGCACATTCATTCCATACATTCCTTTTCCACCATAATTTGGCAATAATGCTGGATGGATGTTTATTATCTTATTAGGATATTCTTTGATGATATGCTCTGGAAATTTCCATAAAAATCCGGCTAAAACAATCAAATCGGGTTGTATTTCTTTTAGTTTATCTAAAACTTTTCCTTCATTTAGCTCTTGTCTATTGAAAATTTGAGCAGGAACATTTAAGTTTTTAGCTCTTTCTAATACTTTAGCATTTGGATTATTAGTGAAAATTTCGACCACTTTAGCCAATTCTTTAGTCTTGAAATGCAATACAATTTTTTCGGCATTAGAACCCGATCCAGAAGCGAAGAGTACTATTTTTTTCATCTAGTTGTAATATTTATTACGCAAAAAAAAGAATAATAAATGATAATAAATAATATAAATGAAGTCTTTGTAAAATAATTTTTTTAATTTCGTGGTCACATTTATTAACTAAAAGGTGGTTTTAAGATAAAGTTTTTTATTTTTGCCAACAATTAAAATTTAAAATTAAAGATTATGTCAGACATTGCATCAAGAGTTAAAGCGATTATCGTAGACAAATTAGGCGTTGACGAGAATGAAGTTGTAACAGAAGCAAGCTTCACAAACGATTTAGGAGCTGATTCATTAGACACTGTTGAGCTTATTATGGAGTTCGAAAAAGAATTTGATATTCAAATTCCAGACGACCAAGCTGAAAACATTGCTACTGTAGGTCAAGCTATTTCTTACATCGAAGAAGCAAAAAAATAATAAAATAAATAACCCGTATACAATATTTGTGTACGGGTTTTTATTATTTTTAAAAAATTAGACTATTTTTGATTGAAATTTCAATCACACTATATTGAAATACCCTCGTCTCTTTAAGCTTATATAACATAAAGATAGTAGGGTATTATTTGTTTAAACGATATTTAAAAAAAATTATATGCAATTAAAGCGTGTTGTTGTAACTGGTCTTGGAGCATTAACTCCCATCGGTAATTCCATTCAAGAGTATTGGGATGGTTTAGTAAATGGCAAAAGCGGTGCTGCTCCGATAACGTATTACGATACAGAAAAGCATAAAACAAAATTTGCTTGCGAAGTTAAAAACTTCAATATTGAAGATTATATGGATCGTAAAGAATCACGCCGATTAGATAAATTTTCCCATTATGCCATTGCCTCTAGTGATGAAGCTATCAAAGACGCTGGAATTACGCATGACAATGTGAATAAACACAGAGTGGGTGTTATTTGGGGTGCTGGAATTGGCGGATTAGAAACTTTTCAAGAAGAAGTGATGTATTATGCCAAAGGGGATGGAACTCCAAAGTTCAATCCTTTCTTTATTCCAAAAATGATTGCAGATATTGCTCCTGCTCATATTTCTATGAGAAATGGGTATATGGGTCCAAATTATACTACTGTTTCTGCTTGTGCATCCTCAGCTAATGCTATGATTGATGCTTTTAACTATATCCGATTAGGAATGTGTGATGTTATTGTTACTGGAGGTTCTGAAGCCGCTGTAACTATTGCAGGAATGGGTGGATTCAATTCGATGCATGCCTTATCCACTAGAAATGATAGTCCAGAAACGGCTTCGCGTCCCTTTGATGCTACTCGTGATGGCTTCGTTCTTGGTGAAGGTTCTGGTGCTATTGTATTAGAAGAATATGAACATGCTAAAGCGCGAGGTGCAAAAATCTATTGCGAGGTAGGTGGTGGTGGAATGTCATCTGATGCGTATCACTTAACCGCTCCCCACCCAGAAGGAATTGGTGTAATTGCAGTAATGGAAAATACGCTGCGCGATGCAGGAATGACTCCAGATATGGTTGATCACATTAATACTCATGGAACTTCAACTCCTCTTGGTGATGTTGCTGAATTGAAAGCGATTAGTCATGTTTTTGGTGCTCATGCTAAAAACATCAACATCAATTCCACTAAATCAATGACTGGTCACTTGCTTGGAGCTGCTGGCGCTATTGAATCGATTGCTGTTATTTTAGCTATGCAACACGGCATAGTTCCTCCAACAATTAATCATACCACTGTTGATGAAAATATTGATCCTTCATTGAATTTAACACTCAACAAACCTCAAAAAAGAGATATCAAAGTTGCTATGAGTAACACTTTTGGTTTTGGTGGGCACAATGCTTGCGTTTTGTTTAAAAAATTAGAAGAATAAGTTTTCATGCGATTACTTAACAAAATATTTTTCAGAAATTCCCGTCCTATAGAAGGCGGGAATTTTTTTGCTGCTGTTGAAAAGATTATTGGTTTTAAAACTACCAACATAAGATATTACGAAAAAGCATTCACTCATAGGTCATCAAATAAAACCGATGAAGAGGGAAATCCTTTGAATTATGAACGACTAGAGTTTCTAGGGGATTCAATGTTAAGTTCTGTAATTGCCGCTCATTTATATAAAGAAGCTCCGCTTGGAGATGAAGGTTATTTGACCAAAATGCGTTCAAAAATTGTCAGCAGAGAACATTTAAATGAATTAGGTCGCGATTTGAACTTGGTGGATTTAGTAGATAGTAAAGTACCTTCATCTCATTTTGGAGAAAACATTCATGGTAATATTTTTGAAGCCTTGGTTGGCGCAATATTTCTTGACAAAGGCTATGTTGGCTGTGAAGATTTTATCCGAAAAAAAGTGATTCTTCCTTATGTGAATATTGCTCGTCTAGAAGGAAAAGTAATTAGTTATAAAAGTTTGGTTATTGAATGGTGTCAAAAAGAGAAAAAACAATTCTACTTTGACGTTTTTGACGATAATGGAAACGATGGTCAGAAATATTTTGGTGTAAAATTGAGTATTGATGAAAAAGTAATTGCCAAATCAAGAGCAACTTCTAAAAAGAAAGCAGAAGAAATTGCGGCAAAACGTGCCTATTTTGCATTTCAAGAAAAAATTAACAAAATATAATTCATTTTCATAAAAAACTACAACGTTTTCGTTTATAAAATAACGTTAATCTAATATTGGGACTGTGTTTTGTTCCTTATAAATCTTATATTTACAACTTATTTTGGCAATAAATGGCTGTCCATAAAATATATATTGAAGATTTTGAAGAGGATGATTATCACATTATCGCTATTCATACTTCGCTAGAAGATTATCGATTGGCTTATTTTTTAAATCGGGATATCGAAATTCAATTGCATAAAAGCGAATTGGATATTCAATCCAAAGTAAAAGAAGGACAAACTTCTTTTGCGCGATTTACTTATAAAGACATTGAAAAAGTCATTACTTGGGATTTAGTTCAAAATAAAAATGTAGTCCTAGGAACAGAAAACAACATAACTATTGATTTGTTTTCTAATTCAAAAAACTCATTTTCATCCTTGGCTTACCTGCTGCCTGAATATAAATAAGTTGATTTCTTTTTGAAAATTGAAAATGCTGCCAATGAAATCGACCTAACTGAAGTTGTATCTAAAATAAGTGCTGTTGATGGAATAACCTTGGTTTATACTGTCGATAAGGACAAAATAAAATCTAAAAATAATTTAATATTTTAATAAAATGCCAACAAGAAAAAAGACTAAAATTGTAGCCACATTAGGTCCAGCTTG